>Ga0302251_1001306_pt1 | contig 15777 bp, 14 predicted proteins | sample AAG_RA_Gln_MG_FD_193534 | JGI IMG/M metagenome (GOLD analysis project Ga0302251, IMG submission 193534) | Enriched activated sludge microbial communities from anaerobic digester in WTTP, New Holstein, Wisconsin, United States - AAG_RA_Gln | ecosystem: Engineered > Bioreactor > Anaerobic >...
TCCTCCACCGACGGCGGAGGAAGAGGTCGCGATCGCCGCCGTCTACCAGGCGGCCGGCCTGCCGGCGCCGACCAGCGGGGAGGAGGCCGAGTGCCCCTGCCGCGCGCCCCGGCCGACCGTGACCCGGGCGGCCTTGCTGGGCGGCGGCGAACCGCTGCGCCCGGGCGAGGTCAGCCTGGCGCACGGTGGGTTACTGCTCCTGGACGACCTGCCCGCCTTTGGGCTGCGTCTCCTGGAGCTGCTGCGCGGGCCGCTGGCCGACCGCACCGTCACGCTGGGGCGGTCCGCCAGTGTCCGCACCTTCCCGGCCGGCTTCCTGCTGGTGGCCACCGCCCGCCCCTGCCCGTGCGGAGCATACGATCCCGGCAGCCCCACCTCGGCCTGCACCTGCACCCCAGCCCAGATCGCCCGCCACCGCCAGCGCATCCCGCCCATCGTGCTGGACTATACCGAGGTCTACATCGAGACGGCGCCCCTGGAGTATGACCGGCTGGCCGATCGTCGCCCCGGCGAGGCCTCGGCCGCCATCCGCGCTCGGGTGCTGGAGGCGCGTGAGCGACAGCGGGAGCGCTTCGGGGGGCTGGCGATCCAGACCAACGGGGCGATGGGGCCGGCGGAGGTGCATCGTTTCTGCCCTGTGGACGAGGCCGGCCATGCGTTGCTGCGTGCGGCCATGCGGCAGCTCAACCTGTCGGCACGGGGTTACCATCGCATTCTGAAGCTGGCGCGGACGATCGCGGACCTGGCCGGCAGCGAGCGGATTCACGTGGCGCACCTGGCTGAGGCGATCCAATATCGGCCGCGCCCAGCCCTGTCCGCATAAGGAGGTCATTATGGCCGCAACCGGCAGCCGGATCCTGCCGCCAGATTTCTCGGACGAGGATTTGCTCACACTCCTGGAGACAGCGCGTCTGGCGTTGGATAAGCATCGTCTGGTCGAGCAGGTTGCTGCAACGTTGGATGTCAGTGAAGACTACCTGCACGAGCTCGCCAATCGGTTGGCCGAGTTCATGGCTACCGAGGACACCTGCCCGGCTGGCCTGTGCGGGACCACTCAAGACCGTCCCGGCGGGATGCCAGCATGTCCATAGACCGGGACCTGTTGACCGACATGGCCGCAGCCTGTCGTCTGGCACTGCGGGCCGCCCATCACGCCTGCGATCATCCGCCACAGACTGTGACCCAGACCGCAAGGCGCGGTTGTGGGGCATGCCGGGCGGTGGTGGCCCTGGAGGCAGTGCTACCCCGCATTGAGGCAGCGCGGCGAGAGTTCACGGTACCGCCGGCCAGCGGCCCGTCAAGGGGACCCCATCCTTGACTGTCCGCTTGGGCCGGCGGTGGGGGCGGGCCATATAGTAACGGCCCCCGGATGACCTGAGAGGTGCCCTATGCCGGCCCAGTTGTCCTTGTGGAAAACAGAAACCATAGCGCCGGCCCAGATTGCCGACGCCTACCCTCTCCCCGCCTACGATACCCCCCGCGCCCGCCTGTGTGATCTGGGTCCGGCGGCGCTCTCGGAAGCCGAGGTCGTATCCCTGGTTCTGGGCGGCCGGCCGGAAAAATCTCTGGCGGAAGCCCGGTCCTTGCTCGCCCAGTTCGGCGGCCTGCACGGGCTCTTACGGGCCAACGTCGGCGAGCTGGCCCAGGAACCTGGCGTGGGGCCGGCCCGGGCCGCGCAGGTGAAAGCGGCGTTGGAGTTGGGCCGGCGGTTGCTGCTGGCTCCCACAGAGGAGCGCTTGCAGATCCGCTCGCCGGAGGACGTGGCTGCCCTGCTGATGCTGGAAATGGGCCACCTGGACCAGGAGCAGTTGCGCGTGCTGCTGCTGGACACGCGCCATCGAGTGATCCGCCAGGTTGCCGTGTACACCGGGAACGTCAACACATCGCTCGTGCGCGTCGCCGAGGTCTTTCGTGAGGCCGTGCGGGAGAACGCGCCGGCGATCGTGATCGCACATAATCACCCATCGCAAGATCCGTCGCCGAGTCCCGAGGATCTAGCGATTACGAAGGAAGTCGTCGCCGCCGGCCGGCTACTCAACGTGGATGTCCTCGATCACATCATCTTGTCGTCCACCCGTTGGGTGTCCTGCCGAGAGAGAGGACTGGGCTTCGACAAGTAGGCTCACATCCCACGGTTATGACGGAGGTCCTGGCAAAGGAGAAAAAGCGATGAACATCAACCTGGGCACTTTCAGTATCCTGCCTGTTCCCACCGGCCCGGCCGGCGCCGCGGCCGTCGATCCCCACGACGCCGCGCTGATCTATCTGGGCGGGAGCGAAGGACTCTTCCGCAGTGCCGACGGCGGCGCGACCTGGACCCGATTGAGCCCGGACCTGCGCTATCCGCACGTTTTGCTGGTTGACCCCTTCGACAGCAGCCAGCTCTATGCCGCGCGGCGAGACCTGACGTCTTTTCTGCCGCTGCCGGGAGTCTTCCGCTCGACCAATGGCGGCGTTACCTGGGAGAAGCGCACTACGGGGTTGGGAACCGAGCGCATCTTTGCACTGGCCGTCGATCCCCATCGCCAGGGTATGCTCTACGCTGGCAGCTGGGCCGGCCGGGTCTACAAGTCGGTGGATGGCGGCGACACCTGGTTTCTGGCGGCGTCCGAGCCGGTGCGCGCTACGCCGCGGGACGCGGCCGGCACGGTCGGGCAGCTCCTGATCAGCCCGGTCGATGGGGCGCTCTATGCGGTGGAAGCGTACGGCGGCACGTTCAAGTCCACCGACGGGGGCGCGACCTGGCAGCAGGTCAACACCGACGGCGGCTGGCTGGCGATCGATCCACAGCACGGCACTCTGTACCTGGCCGGCCGGCGGCTGCAATGCTCGGATAACGGGGGCCGCACGTGGATCGACATCAGCAGCAATCTGCCCTACAACCCGCAGACCGGGGTCTACGCCACCTACTGGGTCGGGGTAGTACCGGAGCCGCTGGTGCTCTACACGCGCTATCACCGCTCGATGGATGGGGGCGTCTCCTGGGAACAGTTGGAGACGCCGGCCAACTTTGTGCCCCGGCTGCTGGTATTGGGCCCGGTGCCGACGCTGTATGGGTCAATCAACGGCCAGACCGGGCGGTATCAGGCCAGATAGAACTGGAGGAGGCAATGGACAAGATATTCATCAGCAAAGTGTACAGCGGCGAAGACGACTACTGCGACGCCGACTGGGCCATCCTGGAAATCAGCCCGGGCTGCGCCTGGCTGCTGCTGCAACGGATGGATATGGCCTTTGCGCAGCAAGGCCGGGATGGAGATCTCTACGCTTTGACTTTCTGGGACAGCCTGCCCACTTTCGTCCGCTACGACACCCTGCCCGAGGAACTGGCCGGCAAGGTGGAGGATGAGGAGTTGGTGCTCCTCGATCATCCCCTGCCCGTAGCCGAGGATAACATTGCGGCGGTCGAGTGTGGGCAGGTAATTGTCAGGCCGGACGAGATCTACTGGAAGGCGTATATCAAGCACACCAGCATCGCCCTGGAAACGGCAACCCTGCCCCGCGCGCTGCTGGCGGAGATTGCTCAGCCCGTGATGGCAAGTACGCCGGAGGCCAGCTAAAGATCCTGGCACGAAGGAGGCCGCTATGCCCAGACTACATCTGAGCTGGGAACACAGTCTCTTGTACGACGGCACCGGCCGGGTCTGGCCCCTCACCGCCGAACAGATGGCTGTCCTGACCGGCGCAGCCCACCTGGTCGTCGCGGAAGTCCTCGCCGACGGCGACCTGCTGATCCTGGATACCGGGATGGCCAACCTGGAGGCGTTCCCTGATGGTCACTTCGGCCCCTATGTCCTGGCCGGCGATGGTCGCCTACAGGATGTGAATTACCACTACCGGCACAGCCACGGGGTGGATGTGCCGGCCTACCCGGATCGTCCGGCCGGCGGCAGTGCCGAATTGGATCAACCGTCGACTCGCGGCGGTGGTCATTCTGACCCGCGGCGCCGGCGCTGACAATGGACCCCGCCGACGACATCCTGGGCCTCTCCCATGAGGCCCGTGCCGGAACGGAGCACGGCCGCGGCCTGTGTTTGGATCTCCTGCTGGCTCTCAATGACGAGCTTCTGGCCCAGGGTGTCATGGAGCGGCCGGTGGAGCTGCAGCGGCGTTACGATGCGGTTATGGCCGGCCGGCGACACTGCCCGCTGCAGGACGATTGCCCACGCTATCGGCGGGCAAAGCAAGCGGGGAAACGCTTCATCGACCAGGCGGCACGGCAGTTGAGGTTGTTCTAGACTCCCCCCACTGAGGCTCTTTTCCGGTTCCCAGCGACTGTCCCACGAGCTGCGGTCTTACCGTCGGCCGGCGCCGCCGTCAAGGGACGAGCCCTTGACCGCTTCGCCGGCCGGCGGTGAGATGAGGGACAAAGAAACACCCCTGCTCCGTTGCAGGGTATTGATCGATCCGCACAGGAGGACAAGGAGGAAACCCAATGAGCTTCCGCGAGCGCACCTTTGCCGAACCGCGCCACGCCCCGGCCCGGATCTACCCCGTGGCCCAGTGGCGCCACGCCCGGGGCCCGAAAGAGTCCGGGGGGCTGGAGGTTCCCACCCGGTACTTCCCGGACCCCGCATCCCTGGCCGGCCTGCCGGCCCCGCTCGAGATCAACCACCAGAGCACTACCGAAACGGCCTGGTTGTTCGCGACCTTTCACCTGGCCTTTGTCGGCTTTCGCCCGGTGCTGTGGGAACGGCGCCGCGGCGAGATCGTCGAGACGGCACCGGCCACCCTGGACAACCCCTGGGAGCACGGCTATCGCTCCCGCCGGCGCTTCCTGGTCGTCGTCAAGGAGCTCTGGGACGCCGGCTACCACGGCTTTGTCGCCCTCTCCACCCGCGCCACCGCCAGCCAGGACGTGTCCCAGCTACTCAACGCTGCCGGCCGCTTCCGCCAGACGGCCGGCCATACGGCCACCGGGACCGCTTTCCCCGAGTACGCCTTCTGGGTCCCGGCCACGGCCGGCCGGCCGGAGAAGGCGTCCAGCCACGATGGCAGCCAGTCCTCGTACATCAGCCCGCTCACCAGCCTGGTGCCCGAGAAACCGACCACGGAGGACTTTGAGCGGCTGGCGATACCGCTGGACGTGCAGACGTTCGTCGAGGCCGACCTGTCCCAGGTGGAGGAGTGGGAGCAGCAGGTGGCCGGTCCCGTGGCGACGGCGACCCGCCGGCCGGCGGAAGCCGAAGCCATCGAGTTGGAGGAAACTCCTGCCGCCTCCGCCGGCGCCGAGCGGCCCCAGGGCGACAGCGCGGCCGGCCCGTCGGACTACCTCCGGCTGACCATGCCGTTTGGCACCAAGGCCCATCCCGAGTTCCGCGGCCAGCCCCTCGGCGACCTGCTGGCCAGCCCGGCCGGGCGGCGCTTCATCGAGTACCTGGCCACGCGCCACACTCCGCAGGACACCCTCCAGGAGCAGCTGATCCACGGGGCGCGCGCGCTCAGCGCCGCCGGGCTGACCGGGTAGAGAATCGCATTACCGAGCATCTGAATCAAAGGAGGAATCATGAGCACCAAGCTGAACACCCGCGACAACGTCCGCACCACCATCGAAGGCACCATCCTGGTGATCCGCATCGAGCTCGATCCCAGCAAGGTCGAGCTGGTCCCCTCGGCCTCGGGCAAGACCCGCGTCATCGCCACCACGGGCGGCGCGAAAAAGATGGACGACGGGACCACCATCAACCTGACGGTGTACCGGAAGTAAGATCACCCCTCACTGGGGCCGGCCGGGAGCGCTTGCTCCACCCCGCCGGCCGGCCCCACCTTCCCTGGGAGGGTATTGCGATGGAACGCTGCCGCACGTGCTGGTGGTACAACCCCACGACCTGGCAGGGGAAGGAGTACGCCTGTCAGTTCTACGTCCCGGAACCGGAGACGTGCGCGATCTACAGCCGCCTGCCCCCGGTAGACCTCTGCCGTAGTTGCGAGCACGCGCGTTTCAGCTACCCAGACCGCCCATTCTGCCGGGTCAAGCGGCCGGCCGACGAACAGGGGTGCTCCGGCTACACGGTTCGTCGGCCAACTGAGCCACTGCCCTGCCCGACTTGTGGGTTGCCGCTGCAAATAGAGAGAAAGCGGGCCTGCTGCCCGGAAGGGCACGTCTTTGCGCTGCGCCAGAGCAAGCGGCCCTGCCCGCGCTGCGGCCGGCTCTACGCGACCTTTGGGATCGACAACCCGCAGTGGGCCGGGCAGTACCGTGATGTCTACCGCCTCTGCCCAGAGTGCGGTTGGCATGAGATGGAGAAGGGGGTCTACGTCGGGCCGGCGCTGGGAAGGGGGTACGGGGGGCAGCATTGGTCACCCCGTACCGGCCGGGTACTCGTCCGGCGTTGAGGAAGGGAGCAGCGGGGAGCGGTGGGGAGGCAGATCCGCCCGCGGCAACGTGGGTGATGGGGGACGCCCCCCACCGGCCCCGCACCCGGTCAGTGGAGTAACGGGGGCTCTCCCCCGCACCCCTCCAGGAGGAGACGATGCAATCCTGCCCCCAGATGCAGAGAGTGATCACCCGTCTAGCCACGCGCTTTGGTCTGGACCTGGCGGCCGGCGCGGCCTATCTCAAGCTTGAAAATGACCCCTACGTCCCTTTGGTCGTGGAAAAGGTCGGCCGCAACCTGCTGAGCGTGGCCCATTACGTGGAGGAAGGAGGCGACCTTGCCGCCGATCCCGAGGTCGTCTTCTTCACCGGCTACGGTCAGTGGGTCCCCATCGAGGTTACCCAGCACCCGCCGGCTGGCTACCGCGCCTACGCCGAGCCATCAGCCGATGGGAAAGAGATTGCACACCTGGACGTGGCCGGCCAGGCTGACCTGGCCCGCTTCGTGGAAGTTTGGGCGCGCAACCTGGCCGCCCAGGGCTGGGTCGAGCGTGCCCACCAGATCCGCGAATCGGAACCCGAAACGGCAACCAGGTTCCCGATCCTTGAGCACATGGGAGCCACGGCCTACGTCGCCCAGGCGGTTTTCGCCGGGAGCCGCCTTTACCACGCCGTCCTGATCGGCCACCAGGTGACCCTGAAAGCGCTCCGCGCGGCGCTGTGGATGGGCCAGTACCTGGCCCTCCCCGACACCGGACAGGTTGAACGGCCGCCCTACGCCTCCGGACCCTCGTTTCACAGCGTCACCCGGGCGCAGGAAATCGTCTATCACAGCCGCATCGTCGGCGACCAGGAGCGGGGCCTCTATACAATGGCGCTCTGGGCCGACAACCGTGACCTGCTAGAAAAGGGCCGCTGCTTCTACCTCGTGGACCCGCACGCCTCGCCCACGCCCATCCGCAACTATGACTATGGCGAGGAACGCCCGGCACTGCCATTGCCCTCGGCCGATGTGCTGGTGCGCTTCTACGCCTGGCTGAACGAGGCGCTGCTGACGCCGCTGCGGAAGGAGTGGGCAGGAAGGCTGTGGAGGGAAGGGAGCAGGGAACCAGCGTGGGCACCGCTAGCGGATATCGCCTCCAGCCAGGGGTGTTCGGGGTGGATCGTAAAGACGGACGAACGGTGCTGGGAGGAGATTGTCCAGCAGATCACCCGGGAAGGGTGAACGGGGCAAAACTGGCGTCGGAGCCAGAGTTTTCGGCATTCGAACAACCCTCGTCCCAAAAGGCGCTGGTTGAGCAATGCTCCCGTTGGTTTCCAGGGGAGGACGGCTGGTGATCGGCCAGCCGAAAAAGCAGGGCTTGACAAGAAAACCCATCGGTCGCGCCGTCTACTCCTCTGGATTCAGTGCCCCGGCAAGTGCCTTGCCATTCTATTTATCACGTCGACACACAATGCCCAGAGGTCTTGAACTTCCTCGATGTCGTAGACTTTTTCAGGATGTTGAGTAGGGTTTCTGAAAGAGGACCGGATATTGTCCAAATGGTTCAGTAAAGGCACATTGTCAGGATCCCCTACGAAGCTGGCATTAGCGCGCAGGTTCTGTATCATGGGTCCCCACATGGCTGGAGGGGACTCTGCTACGCTGCTGGCGCGGCAAACAGCTCTTAGGACAGCCTCTGTAGCTCGAAGAAGGTGGAATGCTGCCGCTGTGGCACGGCCATAGGCAATGCATTTTCCGGCTTCTTGTAAGTCATAACGGGCAATTTCTGGTATTACTGCAAACACCCCTGGTTGGAGAAGAAAAGCGACATCGGACATGAGCTTGGAGACGTCAATCCTTCTTGGGGCAAGGGTATAGACCACTATGCCTTCGATTTCGGCATCGAGCGTAGGGCGGATTTTTTCCATGATGGAAGCGAGTTTTCCGGCCTGTTCCTCGGTCAGAACGGCTTTCTTGCGAGTTTTTTGCAGTTTGTCGTGCAGGGTCGCGAGTTCGTAGGATGCTCTAGCTGCTACTTGCAGGTTGAATTGGTCGAGATAGGCGAGAAACTCGCGGATATTGGAGAGCACACACCAGGTCGTTTCACGGTCGTGGATAGGCCAGCCTGCTCTGGCATCTTGCAGATAACGCAAAGATGTCCCGAAGAAGTAATAGTCCCAAAGTCTTTGTGGCTTCAATTCTGTCTCCTTCAAAATCGTGGGTATGCCAGGGACTGCGGCCGAGAAGGATGGAAGCGGCGTGAACTGCTCCAGAATCATTGTACTTCAAAGTGGGGCAGTTTGGCAAATGACCGCAAACCAGCGGTCGGATGCGGGGACGCCTCTACGCCTGGCAGAACGAGGCCCTCTTGACACCGCTGCAGGAGGAGTGGGCCGGGAGGTTATGGAAGGAAGGGAGTTGTGTGCCCGCCTGGAACCCACTGGCAACTGTCGCGTACAGCCTGGAGTGCACGGGGTGGATCGTAAGAAAGGATGAAGAGCAGTGCGAAGAGTTGGTCAAACAGAGGCTACGCACAGGGTGGGGCAGTGAGATACACGCGGTTCGAGACCAATAGACGTAACAGCGGCCCATACTCGAACACCACCCGCGCAGAGTTCAGACCGAAATCTCGTCAGCGCCGGGAGGCGTGCTCGGGATGGTTCCAGTCTTTTCCCCCATACCACTGTGCTAGAAGAGCGTTTGAGCATGATCAAGCGGCTGTACAGTGGAGCCCATGCCGACGGAAGGGAAAATGCACGAACGAACAGCGCTTCACCCGTAAGCTGCGGGATCCATAAGCAACATCACATTACCAGCACAAGGTATGCGCCAGGGCGAGCAATCGCATCTCCTCGTTAGGTGTCGCCGCGTTCTCGGCAAGGGGCAGTAACGAGCGTGGACGCAGGAACGATGGCCGGGGACGAAACCAGTATGCGTTGCCCCAGAGTTGTCACTAAAGGGAGTACTATGTTCAACTGACCAGTCACGGCCGTTTCGTCGTGCTCGTAGGGCGTACTGCGATAGTATTCCCATTGATCGACAGGGTGGAGAGTAGGCCGGAGAAGCTTCATACACACCTCACGAGTCATGCCTGTTGCCGCTCTACTGGAAGAAGGCGCTCCGGTGTGGCAGCTACCACTTTTCATTCCATATTAGGAATCGAGGTCTTTCGCCAGCCAGACTCCTTGTCGGTTACTGACAACTGGATCTCCCCGCTGACCAGGCGTACAGCAGAAAGGGACCCTCTTGTACGGTACTCCGCACTGAGCCTTGAACTCTCGATTAAGGCGTTGATCAACGTATAGTCAACCTCAACCGTGGGATGCGAGATGTTCTGCACTGCCTGTTGAGCTACTTGGTTCCACAGTTGGTTGGCGAGTTGCGGGGGCGCATTCGGTGGTAGCACGAGAGGCGCACAAGGTGTAAGCGCAACAGCACCACCATTAGCCAGAAAATGTTCAAGTGGCTTGAACGGGGCCCGCAATTCCATATAGCTTTCAATGCCGAGATATGCCTGCCAAATCAGCCCCTCAAGCACAGGGTTATCGGGCGCGATCTTAAGCTGTAACGCTCGCGCTCGAGAACGCGATACAGCATCACCGTGAGCGAAGAAGCTCTTGTTAAGTCCCTCTGCGATGGAACGCGCCCGTGCACGTTCCTCCGAATCCTTCATGTGCATTTGTAGAAGGCGCTCACCCACATCTGTCGACAGTTCACTGGCTCGTTTGGCACCACCGATGTGGACCGGATCAACTACCGAGAACAGCTTCTCAACGACTGCGGAGATATACTCTTGCTCCGTAATCCTCACTTCATCAGCCAAAAAACGAAGGAATGCTCCAACGTCTTCAAACGAGAACCCACGTTGTCCTCCGTCGGGCAACCTGATCGTAATCTGAGGATCAATTGGTCCAAGAGAAGCGTGCGGATGCATAATGATCTCATCGGCACCAAGGGCAAATAGCGTTGCCGCGCTGAACGCCACAAATGGAACAAGAACAGCTACTGACTCAAAGCGTTCGCGCAGGATTGACATCAGCTTCCACGCCGCCAGCGCGTCACCGCCAGTACTGTGAAGAAGAACATCTATAGAACGTGCCTCACCGACCACATCAATTTGGTCGATGAACTCTCTGACTGCATCACCAGCCATCTGTGCTGGTACATTGGGGCGTGTGCTTGTCGCGTAGACAATTAGCGGCCGGCCGCGCGCCTCTTCGATCTCCCTGTACCTTTTGACTCGTTCCTGAATATCCACCCGCAACCTCCGAATGAGGATCCCCGCTGACTGTTGAGTGCATCTAGGGTGATAACGACCGCCTCCTTCCGAGTTCGGCAGGAAGCTCATACAGATATTTTAGTAGTTCACGAATGAAGTTCACCAATTGCCGAGCATCTTCGACTGAAACTTGCTGCATGGGATCAAAGTGAGCGCCGACATTCCCTGCAAGTCGTACTTCTCTGGCCCAGTCTGACAGGGTAGGATGAAGAATGCCCTTCGATCCCAGAGCGTCTAATCTTTCATACAGGGTACCCTGCGCTTCACCTTTGTCGACTGTAATAGCCTCCAACGTCCTGCGAGCCATCACCGCCGAGGCCCTTGGACAATTTGCTGAAAGCGCGACCACTGCTTCAGCGAATGCAGCCGCAATGTCATTTGGAACATCAGGCGATAACCTTGCCTCTGGGAGCGGCCACCAATGGATTCCCCGATAGGAGATGATGCCTCCAGCTCTTTGTTTTGCCTTTGGCTGATTACCCACCCATTGTTCTTCGATAACTACTGTACCTTGGTGACAATGGCGGCAAATCAGCGACGTAACTCTATCGATCTGCTCGTGAGTCTGGCTTCCATCATGTCCGGCGACGAACGTCTCATAGTCAAAGGTAACAGGAAGCTGACCCCCCAACTCGAAACTGGACTGTTTACCGCAACGAGGGCACAATCCACTGGGTCTATGCGAGTCTGGCAAGCCCTCATTCTCAGGAGGCAGTACTTCATCTCGTGGGCCTTTCCTCCTCGGCTCACTTTTCCCAAAGATAAACATATTCAGACCTCAGTTGTCGTGCGCGCCCGAGCATAGCAGAGAATCTTTGGCCGTTTCAAGAAGTCACTTGAGCACCAAGTGGCATACTGGCATGTCTCTCACGTAGCAGACCTCTATCACTACCCACATACGAGAATTTCGTATACAGCAACCCACCGCCATTGGGGGAGACGTGCAACTGTAGCAGTCAGACACCAATAGCGGGCTGGAGACTCGATAGTAGTGAGGTTCCTGTTGCTCCTAGGATCGATTTTACCATACCTGCCCTGGCAAGTCAATTGTCTTTCCTATCCGGCAACTTGAACGGCCCTCGCGGGAGAAGGCTCACTTTCCAACCCAACTGCAGTTACCGCCGGCCGGCGTCCCCATCAAGGGCCCCTTCGACTCCGCTGCGCTGCGCTCAAGGCCCTTGACCGGTCCGGCCGGCCGGCGGTGCGGTCACCAGGCAAAGTGCTGTCCCCTTTCTTGGCAGAGGAGCGTCTGTAGCTACCCCGTGTACCGTGGGCCAGCCACCGTATAGCCTCGGCGGATTCGCTCAGTCGTAGACCAGTGGATTGACCTGGGGGAGACTATTGGATCAGTCTGCAGGCAAGGCTTGGCCCAAATCGGCCGCAAACCGATGGCCCAGTTTGAGCGAAAATCGTTGACCTATTCGGGGTAAAAAAGCGGGGACCGATATGGCTCAAAGACGGGCAATCATCCCTCTCCAACGGCTTCATACCCGTGCCATTGCCGACGCTTCAAGGTTTCCTGTACAATCCTGGCTCCCTCTGCCTCTCCGGGCACGACAACACTCTGACTCCCCTGCCACCTTGGTGCCCCAATCCGCCCCCACTGCTTGACCACGACCAGCTGGCCCCAGAGGTCGCACTGCAGGCTAACCAGGTAATGCCGACGGCGGTTATGTGCCGAATCTTCACTGCGCAAGTAAACGCGCACGAGCTTCCTCGAATAGCTGCTGCGCCTGCTCGGCATCGGCGGCCAGAACGTAAACATCGATAAGCGCACCGCCACGACCCTTGCAGGTAGCTACATGACCGGCTATGGTGGCACGGCGCGGAAGGTCGTCCACCGGAACTGGCTGGTCGAGAGGCTGTCCTTGGTGATACGCTTTGAACCAACGACGGTGCATCAGCACGCCCCCTTCGAGTGGCAGTGATTCGCCCTGCAAACTGGGGCCGGTCAAGCCGCGAATACAATAGGTGCTGGCTACAATAATAGCATGTATGTGCTACCTTGTCAAACCAGTGTGGGGTTAGGAGTTCCAGGCAGCTGAATCCTTGCTCCAAACACATCCTACCGCCGGCCGGCGTCCCCGTCAAGGGACCCTGCGGCTCCGCTGCGCTGCGCTCCGGGCCCTTGACCGGTTCGGCCGGCCGGCGGTGTGGCCACCGGGCAAAGTGCTGCACCCTTTTCCAGTCAAGGAGCACCCGATGACCCGCCCGAACGCCCAGCTCAAGATGGAGTACTACCCGACGCCACCCCGCGTCGTGGAGCTGCTCGCCGCCTATGTAGCCCAGCCCCTCCCGCGCGGCGTCCGCTTCCTCGATCCCTGTGCCGGAAAAGGCGAAGCCCTGGCCCAACTCACCGGACTCCTCGGCGATGCGCAGACCTACGGGGTGGAACTCAACGCCGACCGCGCCCGGGAAGCCCAAACGCACCTGACCCGTGTGTTGGCGGGCAGCTATAACGAGCTACGGACCTCGGCCAATGCCTTCCAGCTGCTCTGGCTCAATCCCCCGTACGATTGGGAAGACGGGAAGCGCATGGAGGTGCTCTTTCTGCAGCACGCCAACGGCAAAGGCTGGCTGCAGGCCGGCGGGCTGCTCGTCTGGATCGTACCGGAGTACGTGGCCCGGCGGGAGGAAGCGCGGAAATTCCTGGCCGCCTGGTACGACGACCTGGCCATCTACCGCTTCCCCGCCCCCGCGTACGCCGCCTTCAAGCAGGTCGTCGTCCTGGGCGTGCAGCGGGCGAAGCGGGTCGCCGTCCCGCCCTGGGAGATCCCGGCAGACCTCCCCGTCCTGAACACCGCCGGCCCGGTCTACACCTTGCCTATCCCAGCGGAGATCACGCGCTTCCACTTCCACTCCGCCACCCCGGCGCCGGAGGACCTGGCGGAGCTGGCCGGCCGGGCGGTCCACGACTTTCCCGAGCTCACCGCCCCGCCCGTGCCGCTGGAGGCCCAGGTGCAGCCGCTCCTGCCCCTGCGCAGCGGCCACCTAGCGATGTTCCTGGGCGCCGGCATGGTCAACAACTGCGCGCTGCAGCACGACGGGCGGCGCCTGCTGGTGAAGGGCCGCACGGTCAAAATCGTGGACACGGTGGAGGAAGAGACCGCTGACGGCACCCGCACCATCCAGACCGAGCGGCTGCTCAGCCGCATTCGCACCCTGGATTTGGATAGCGGGGAAATCGCGACGCTGGAGGGCGAAGCGCAGCTCAAGCCCTTTTTCGCCCGGTGGATCGCGCCCCTGGCCGAGGCGGTGCGGACCCGCTTTCGGCCGCGCTACGAGTTCGCGTTACCGGAGGACGTGGGCGCCGTGTTCGGGGGGCTCTCCCGGAACCGGGCCCTGCCCGGCCGGCGGGAGGCCGGCCTGTTCCCGGCCCAGGCCCACGCCGCCGCGGCAGTGCTGGAGCGCTTCCGCGCCGGGGGCCGCTTCGCCGTCCTGGTGGGCGAAATGGGCGTGGGCAAGACGACGACCGCCCTGGCCGTGGCCGCCGGCCTGAGCGCGCGGAAGACGGCCCGGGCCGGGAAACCGCAACCCTTCCTCGTCGTCGTCATGTGCCCCACCCACCTGACCGCCAAGTGGCAGCGCGAAGCGACCGAGGTCTGGCCGGGCGTGCGCGCCGCCGTGGTGGATTCGGCTGCCCAGGCCGCGCAGTTCGCCCGGCGGGCGCTGGCCGTCCCGGGCGTGCCCCACGTTGCCGTGATCTCCAAGGAGATGGCCAAGCTGGGCCCCGGCTGGGAGCCGGCCTACCAGGTCCACCGCTACGACCACAGCGAAGCCTATCGCTGCCCCGATTGTGGGAGCGAGGTGGTGGACGGGGACGGCGTCCCGATCCGCAACCCGGATTACCTGCAGCAGAAGCCGCGCGGCTGCGCCGAGTGTGGCGCTCCCCTGTGGCAATACACCCGGCGCTTTGAGAAGGAGCGGGGCAACCCCCGCTGGCCCATCGGCGACTTCCTGGCGCGGCGCTTTCCCGGCCGCGTGGACCTCTTCATCAGCGACGAGGTGCACCAGAACAAGTCCCAGTCCACCGACCAGGGCTATGCCTTCGGGAGCCTGATCCAGGCGGCGCGGCATACCCTGGCGCTCACAGGCACCATTTTCGGCGGCGTGGCCAGCAGCCTCTTCTTCCTCTGGCACCGCCTGGGCGACCCGCAGGTGCGGGGGCGTTACGGCTGGAGCGAGGTGCAGCGCTGGATCGAGCACTACGGCGTGCTCGAGACGGTGATCGACGAGAAGGAAAGCGCGCGCGCCTACGGCCACTACACCGCCAACAAGCGCGTCAGCCGGCGCACGCGGGAGATTCCGGGCGTGTCGCCGGCGCTGGTGCCGCTCCTCTTGAGCTCGACGATCTTCTTGCGGCTGGCGGACCTGGGGTACAAGCTCCCGCCCTACCGCGAGATCCCCGTGCTCCTCGACATGGCCCCGGACCAGGCCCGCGACTACGCCCGGCTGGACGGCGCCCTCCAGTCGGCTTTCGCGGAGGACCGCCGGCTGCTCTCGGCCTGGCTGCAGTCCACCCTGGGCCGGCCGAACGCCTGCTTCCGGGAGGAGGAGGTCACCGACCCGGAGGGGCGGCAGATCTACCTGGCCCCCGCCCTGCCGGAGGACGTCCTCTACCCCAAGGAGGCCTGGCTGGTGGAACACTGCCGGCAGGAGGCCAGCCGCGGCCGCAAGGTGCTGGTCTACCTGCGCCAGACCGGAACCCGCGACATCCAGCCGCGTCTGGCGATGATCCTGGAGCGCGCGGGGTTGCGCGTGCGGGTACTGCGGCAGAACGTAGACCCGAGCCGTCGGGAGGAGTGGGTGCAGCGGGAGTCGCCCCGCTGCGATGTGCTCGTTTGCAACCCCAAGCTCGTCGAGACGGGGTTGGATTTACTGGCGTACCCTTCGATGGTCTTCTACGAGTGCGAATATAGCCTGTACACACTGATGCAGGCCGCCCGGCGGTCCTGGCGACTGGGGCAAACAGAGCCTGTGGAGGTCTACTGGCTGGCCTACGAGGGGACGATGGAACATCGCGCCATTGCCCTGGTGGGCCGCAAGATCGGCGCCGCCAGCCTGGTCTACGGCGACGAGGCCGCAGCGGCCCTGGCCGAGCAGGCGGGGGCGGGACGCGGCCTGCTGCACGAGCTGGCCCAGGAAGTCATCAGGGGCGCGGCGATCCAGGACCTGACCGACCTCTTCGTCCAGGCGAAC
>Ga0302251_1001307_pt1 | contig 15721 bp, 15 predicted proteins | sample AAG_RA_Gln_MG_FD_193534 | JGI IMG/M metagenome (GOLD analysis project Ga0302251, IMG submission 193534) | Enriched activated sludge microbial communities from anaerobic digester in WTTP, New Holstein, Wisconsin, United States - AAG_RA_Gln | ecosystem: Engineered > Bioreactor > Anaerobic >...
GAATCACTGGCGCTGCCTCATACAAGGAAGAGGGAGGTTTCGGCACTTGAAGAAGCCATGGGCGAACTGGACCTGGCATCAGGCTTCATCGTTACCTATAGTGAGAGCGAGAAGATTGCCACTTCAGTCGGAACTATCGAAGTTATTCCGGCATGGCGTTTTCTTCTTGAAAGAGAGCGTTGAGCCGCAGAGATGCCATGCCTGCTTGAACGCGAAGGCATCGGTCAGGTACTAGTTCTCCCAGGTAGCGGAAAGACATCGGCGCCGCGCTGGTCGATTCTCGGTAAGTTCATTGCGCCGCCTTCCTCTGATGATCATTGAGACTGCGGCTTTTCACCGAAGGGACAGGCTACTTCTGAGCCTTCGAGCGCAGAATGTCAGCGACATCTTTGTTGCCGCGCCCTTCCGCGTACTGCAGAGGAGTCATGCCAGCGCTGTCCTTTACATTGACATCGGCCCCGCTCGAGATCAGCAGGAGCGTGACCTCTCTGCTTCCATAATAGGCCGCCAGATGCAGAAGAGTCCTGCCCTGGCTGTCGCACTTTGTGATGAGGCCGGCGTCTTTCTGCAGAGCCGCGTTGATGGACGCGACATTGTCCTTCTTTATTTCCTCAGTTGTCTCTGCAGTGATTCCTTTGGACTGCGGTAATCTGACAGAGTTACCGGCGCTTACGCTGCGCTCCCTCAGCTCGATTATCAACGCCTGCGCTGAGCTGTTCGAAATATCCTCTATCCTTGCGGTGCCGATCACTGCGTCCTTTTTGACAATCTCTATTGTGTCGCCCTTTTTCAGACCGTCCCTCGTACCAGCGTTGATCCTCACATACTTCGAGGTCACTGAAGTTATGTAATACGCCTTCTTCTCAGGGCTCGAAGTCATATCTGCCGCATCGAGCCAGTATATCTGAATCTCCCAGTCGGACCTGCTGCGCGATGAGTAGCCGTAGCGGTCAGGAATCTGCTGGTACGCATAGTCAATTGTGACGAAGAGATCGATGGTCTTCATCTGGGAGATCAATTCAGCCATCCTGTCCCCTATCGACTTGAGATTCACATAAGAGACCTTCCTGACATACACGTAGCTGTGACCTGAGCGCCTGCTGCCTGAACGGGTAAACTGGTCTTCCATGAACTTGAGGGCTTTGGGGACAGACGCGGTATACGCTCTCGGGATCTGCATGGTCGCCTTTTCCCGCTTCCCGCTGTATGCCTGCCCCTGGCACCACGCTACCCCGCTGATGACAAAGCAGTTGAAGAGTATAAGAATAATCACGGCAGATGCACGGGACCACGTCATGTTTCATGCTCCTCTCAAAATCATCATTGTATTTTCTTTTTCCGCCAGAGTGTCATTTCCCTCCGAACTGTCCAGGGACTGACTCTTTTCATGGGAATGACTCTTTTTCCCTGTTCCAGATACTTCTCCTTGAAAAAGAGTCTGTCCCCGTCTCATGCAATTACCTCTGAAAAATCCATCTCCGCTTTTCATTCCCGCCTCCTAACCTCTCACCCCCCTGAATTTACCTGTTACCCTGCCGGACTTTATTCAGCCCCTGCATCATCATATAATGATGATAAGAGACAAAAGCGAGGGAGAAAACAATGAACGCAATATCACAGACGATCAACAGGCAGGCCTGGAACTCAGTATCCTCGATGGGAATTGCGCCTAATCAGCCCGCGGCGGATGGGCAGCCTGTAATGGATACCGCTTTTATCAGCTCAGGAGCATCAGGCTCCAGGATCGAGCCAGGCCTCGTAGAGATGATCAAATACCGCGATCCCTCCCAGGTAACAGAAGCAAAGGCACCGACAGCGCCTGATCGCGCAGAGATAGTCGGTGAATCGATCAAGGAAAAAGGCAATGACTACGATATAGATATCACATACCCGAGACTCAGCAGCGGACTCGATGACAGCGCCAGAAAGCTCATCAACGAACAGCTGAAAGCCTATATTGACAACACGTTGAAGGATTTCAGGGAATCCGCCGCAGAGGCAACCCCGATGGAGAACCTCGGCAGCGATGTGCAGATGGGCTTTACAGAGATGGGAAACAACGGGCAGTTCGTGAGCATAAGCTTCGGAAGCTCGACATATATCGCCGGATGTGCTCATCCTTCAAACGACCTTGCATCGTTCAACTTCGATTCAAAGACAGGAAGCAGGATCTCATTCAATGACCTTCTTGCTGAAGACGAACCTGAAGATCCGGAAGTGTCGTTCCTTTTCAGGGATAACCACAAGGCACTGAAAGAGAGAGAAAACGCCGCTCTGAAGAAAGTGGCTGAATACTGCTCGAACGACCTGAAGAAACAGAACGAGGGATTACCTGCCGATACAAGAATAGACGAATCGCTGATCGAGTCCGTGACCGCCCCTGACCTCAACAACTACAACGTCTTCAACCTGACCGACCTCGGTATCGTGGTAAACTTCTACTACTGCCACGCCGCAGGATATGGAGAGGTCAAGATACCTTACGGGGAACTGGCCGACATCCTGAGCCCCGACGGAGTGCTTGGCCAGTATGCGAAGCGCGAAGAGAAGAAGCCGCAGCAGGAAAAAGCCGCGCCTGACCTGGAGATAACAGACGACATGATCATCATCGACGACGTGATGCTCAAGGTGAACAAAAAATAGTGACAGACTCCCATATTAACATTTTGGTAACAAAAAAGGATTGCATCAGGCCTGGGAATGCTTTTCCCAATGGCAGCCCAGCTCCTGGTATAGTCATTGTCGAGCAGCGCGTTCATCGGATTTCCGTGCCCGAAGAAAATGGCAGGCATAATACTTGCTTTCATATAGTAATGCGCATTGAAAATTACAGTATCAATGTAAGCGTCTCAATATTCCCACGTCCGGCGACCGGCAATTCAATGATTACCTTGGTGATTTCTTCGGCAGATCAACATTCCAGGGCAGCAATTGCCTCACAGCGTCAGGATTCTTCACATCCACATTGGGAAGCTGCCTGAAAAGATAAGTGAGATAAACATAGAGGTTTAGCCCGTTTTCCTTTGCTGTTTCAATTATACTGTAGATTATAGCGCTGGCACGGGCCCCGCGTGGAGTATTGGAGAAGAGCCAGGCCTTTCTCCCCATGACAAAAGGCTTGATGGAAAGCTCTGCCCGGTTGTTGTCCAACTCCAGTCGGCCATCTTCCAGAAAGCGAAGTAGCTTTGGCCACTGATTCCTGCAATATTTTACGGCTGTTCCCGATGCACTCTTGGGCACTACAGCGTCGGCGAGAGAGTCCAGCCATATTTTGAATAGCTCTACCAAAGGACTGCTCAACAGTCCGCGCTGCTCTTTTCGTTCTTCGGCAGTGCATTTTTTCAACTTTCCTCGAATATCCTTTTTGAGACGAGGAAAGGAGAGGAACGATGCGAGAAAAACATAAGCACGATTTTTCCTGGCAGGTGTGCTACAATGAAAAATGCTCACTGTATATGCAAAAGGGTAAAGGCAACATCAAAGTACATGCTCACAATGGAGCGAGTAAGCATATTCATGAACTTGTCCGTGTCGAATGTGGCAGATTGTTTCCGGAGCGTAAAGGGACTCCCTTCTTTGATTTGAAAACTCCCTATGAAAAGGTGATGCAGGTATTCAAAGCGCTGGTCGAAGGCAATGGAATTCTTGCCACGGAGCGAATACCGTTAATCTTCCTGTTCAGCTCATGCATCCAGTCCATATATTGAAAATATCTGTGAAAACCCCACATGAAACCTGTCACAAAGGTAACCAGGGCCAGGGGAGCGAAACACGATATCACCACTCTGTACTGCTTCCTGAAAATATAATAGAAGATCAGGAGAAAAGGGAACATTTTGAAAAGTATGCCACAGAGAGAAAAAAGCCTGCCGGGTTCCACTGTCCCTTCTCACCACAGTAATAAGTCAGAATCAGCAGAAACACAAGAATGAACCCCACCTGGCCGAGAAAGATATTATCCACGCAGACGCTGCAGATGACTGAATACAATGAAAGCAGCACGGCCAGCGTGTATGAGAGCGGCTTTTTCCCCAGCAGGAATACAGTGAACAGCACAAGTGAAAATGCATAGAGTAATGGATGATATAGGCGGTCTTGAAAGGGAAGAGTGTAAAGAAGTCATAGAGCAGGTAAAACCGGGGAGGATGAGTATCACCCTGAGAGACCTGCCATCTCCCTCAACAGATCTTTGTTTTGAAATCAATTATCTGCGGGGAATTGTAGATGTCTGAGATATTTTTATTCATCCCGGAGGCTGATGAATAAAAATTAAAGAAATCAAAGCCCATATCATCCCAGTTCACCGTCACAAATGCATTGTAATCGGGAAACATATAAACCCCTGCTACCAGGAGAAATGCAATAAGAGCAAGTACGAACGCAATTTCTCCCCTGCCCTTTTTTATCATACAGCTCCTGTCTGATGATATCAATGACTGCCCTGCATGATCCGAATATTGATGCTGCAGGCACCTATATGTTCAAAGGATGGGAGTTCTTCTTCTGCAATGTTCAGCGGCACATCAATCTGTAGCCGACGCCTGACTCCGTGATGATATACTGAGGCTGTGCGGGGTTTTCCTCTATCTTCCTGCGGAGCTGTCCAATATAAACCCTGATGTAATGACTGTCCTCATAACCTATATTGCCCCAGACGGCTTTCAGAAGCTGCCGGTGTGTGAGAACCCTGCCCACATTCTGAGCCATTACCTTCATTATATCATATTCTGTTGGTGTGAGCTTAATCTCTCTGTCGCCGACAGTAACCCTTCGCTGGGCAAGATCCACATTCAGCCTGCCGCATGAGATTACAGGCTCGGCACCTGTGGCCGCGGCTCTTCTCAGCGAGACCCTGATGCGGGCAAGAAGCTCACCGACGCTGAAAGGCTTTGTAATATAATCATCAGCACCGGAATCAAGGACGCTGATCTTCTCCTTCTCCTGATCCTTCACCGTCAATACGATAACCGGAGTCTCTGTCCACTCTCGGATACTTCTGATTACCTCACTGCCCTCCATATCAGGAAGGCCCAGATCGACGATGAGCAGATCCGGTCTGTAGGTGGCAGTCTTCTGAACTCCCTCCCTGCCTGTGGAAGCGCATTCCACATCGTATCCGTGGGCTTCAAGCGTCACGTTGAGAAGCTTTCTGATCTGCGGCTCATCATCGATTACCAGTATCCGTGCTCCACTTTCACTCACTGTCTTTATCTCCCTGAGAAGAGTCTACAATTTTCGCCGCCTCACTGTCTGCAGGTATGGTAAAATGTATCACCGCACCGCAGGGCTTTCTGTTTTCCGCCCAGATTTCACCGCCGTGAAGCTCCACTATTGCCTTGCAGATGGAGAGCCCCAGACCTGAGCCGCCTGCACCTGTTTCCATCTGCCTGACCCTGTGAAACTTGTTGAAGATATTCTGTAACTCCTCTTCAGGGATGCCAGGCCCTTCATCAGAGACAGATACCTGAACTCTGCCGCCTGTAGAAGATGCATTTATGGTAATTGTAGCACTAGGTTTTGAAAATTTCAATGCATTGTCCAGCAGATTGATCAACACCAGCTCGATCAGGACGCTGTCGCACCGGACAAAAGGAATATCCTGCGGTATATCTATAATGACAGCTTCCTGCGAGATAATATCTTTCATCTGCCTCAATGCGGTGCCCACTATATCTACTATATCGCCGCTGTCAATCTTCAGTTCAAGCATACCGCTCTCGAGTCTTGCCGTATCGAGCAGATTTGTCACCACCCTGTCAAGGCGAAGGGCGCCGCTTCTGATTTCCTCGAGAAGCTGCTTCTTCTGCAGAGGTGAATAGATTTCACCGGCATCAATCAGAGTGGAGACAGAGCCTATTATTGATGACAGAGGAGTCTTCAGCTCATGAGAGAGTGAGTTGAAAAGGGCGCTGTGAAGACGCTCTGATTCGATCAGCAGCGCCGCTTCCTGGGAAATTTCCTCTGTCTTGACTCTCTCAATCATTATGGCAGCCAGCTGCACCCAAGTCTCCAGAAGCCTCCACTGTTCAGGCAGGAGGTTCTCCTTTCCGATATTGACTCCCAGCACACCTTCGGCCTTGCCTTTTGCCAGGAGAGGCACAAAGAGGTAACTGCATTCTGAAAGGGTCTCAGTGGATTTTCCCGCTACCGTGGCATTCCTGTAGACCCATATTGCCACAGCCATGGTGGAGCTGTCAATGATCGTATCTTTATCCTGCGGCAGCGCAATGTTGTTCAGCTCCTGCGTGAAGCTTCCCGCAAAAGGGTTATGCCGGGAAGACAGCTCGAGTGAGTTTTCCCCTCTGGGGAAAAGGACTACGACCTCCCGTTCGAGAGTTTCCGCTACATGAGTGCTGAGCTCCCGCGCTATCACAGCAAGATCTGACACTCCGACGATCTCTCTGCCGAATTCATAGAGAGTGCGGCTGCTTCTTTCACGGATTCGCGCCGAGAGAGCTTCGCTTTTCAACTGTTCAGTCTTGCTGCCGATAATGAACGCTACAATGAGAAATATGATAAAGCTGAGGGCGTGGCGGATATCGTGCACGGTGAAGGTCAATGTTGGCGGAACAAAAAGAAAATCAAAGAGAAGTACATTGCAGAATGCCGTGAAATACGAAGGCCATCGGCCCCACCAGGATGCGCTCAGCACCACAGGGAGCAGATAGAGGAACGCGATATTGATGAGATCAAGCTCCGTTTTGAAATAAAGCCCTGCTGCGGTGACGAGTCCAGACATCAGAAGGCACGATACATACTGCGTCCAATTGAAAAACTTTGCTGACGAGCCGGTCTTGATGATCGGAGCAGTCTCAGGAGCCACACCGGTCTTAATTATATAGACGTTCAGCCCTGCACTCCTGCGCAAAAGCTCATCGACGACTGAGCCGTATATGAGGTCCCAGGCACGATTATGCCGCGGCTTTCCCACTACAAGGGCGCTGATATTGTGAATACGGGCAGTCTCGAGTATCTCCCTGGCGAGATCATCTCCCATCACAGTAATGGTTTTAGCACCCAGTTCTTCTGCAAGTCTCATATTCCTGAGGATACGGGCACGCTCCCTGTCTCCCATCGGGAACAGCCTTCTCGGTGTATCAACGTGGAGAGCATACCATTCTGAACGAAGCCCTTTCGAAAGCTGAAATGCCGCCCTGATGAGCTGAGCCGAGAAAGGACTCCCGCTTATGCAGACCATTACATTGCCGGCCATCGGCCAGGGGCCTTCAATATTATGATCCCTCATGTATTCACTTATCTCCCTGTCCACACGCCGCGCAGCAAAACGCATGGCAAGCTCACGGAGGGCATTGAGGTTTCCGGGTCTGAAAAACTTGGAGAGCGCCTGCTCGGCCTGTGCCGGGATGTAGACTTTTCCCTCCTTGAGACGGCGTATCAGCTCATCGGTGGAGATGTCTATCAGTCTGATGAAATCCGCTTCTTCCACGATGCGGTCAGGAATGGTTTCTTTTACGATTATGCCGGTTATCTGGGCTACCACATCATTAAGGCTCTCGACGTGCTGGATGTTCAGAGTGGTATAGACATTGATGCCGCTTCGCAGGAGCTCTTCCACATCCTGAAACCTGCGGGCGTGTCGGGAGCCCTGTATGTTGGTATGAGCAAGCTCATCGACAAGCACCAGTTCCGGCTTTCTCTTCAGGATGGCATCCAGATCCATCTCCCTGAATATCTTTCCCCGGTATTCCAATGTCACTGGATGTATTCGCTCGAGACCTTCTGTCAGCTTCTCAGTTTCTTTTCTGCCGTGACTGTCTATCCAGCCGATTACCGCATCAGCGTTGTTGCTCTTTCTCTCCCGCGCTGCTTCCAGCATGCTGTAGGTCTTCCCGACTCCGGCTGATGAGCCCAGATAAATGGTAAGCTTTCCACGGGCTTCCCGCTCAATGGATTCGAGTATCTCTTCAGGAGTTTTCCTTCCGGGCTCACGTGAAGGAGGAGATTCCATTTTTTACCTGTCCTTATGACGAGATTCACTTCCGTAAAGACGAGTCCAGGGCCATATTGACCTTCAGCACATTGACACACGGCTCCCCGATTATCCCTAAAAAAGGGATCTCCAGATGATCTTCGATGATTTTCCTGACTTTATCGGCGCTCACACCTCTTGCCTTCGCCACTCTGTCTATCTGCAGAAAGGCAGCCGCAGGTGATATGTGAGGGTCCAGCCCGCTTGCCGATGCAAATACAAGATCAGATGGTGTCTTGCTTCCATCTGCTTTCATTTCTTCCTTCTGCACTTCCTTTTTATACTTTGCCGCAGATTCCAGCAGACGCCTGTTTGTCGGCGCCAGATTCGTGCCTGATGAGGAAAGTCCATCATAACCTTTCTCTCCGGCTGCAGATGGACGGCCGTGGAGATATCTCTCCCCGGAAAATGCCTGGCCGATGAGTATTGAGCCTGCAGGCTTTCCCGCCCTGTACACTATTGAACCGGCGGCCTGCTTCGGAAACAGGAGCTGTGATATTTCGGTCATCACGAGGGGATAGATTATTCCGGTAATCACTGTTAATACTGTCATCATGAGACACGAGGTGAGAATCATTCTTTTCATAGCCATACACTCTCCTTCATTGAGCAGGCATCCTGCAGAGTTCCTTCCCTCACATTTACACCACATGCAGAAAAAGCAGGAGCATATCTATCAGCTTTATCCCCACAAAGGGGGCTGCAAGTCCTCCAACTCCATAAATGAGCATGTTTTTTCTCAGAATTGCTGCCGCTCCGACAGGCTCATATCTGATACCCTTCAAAGCAAGCGGGATGAGAGCGACGATAATCAGCGCATTGAAGATTATGGCGCTCAGGATTGCGCTGGCCGGTGTGGCAAGCCTCATCACATTGAATGCATCAAGCACCGGATAGGTGACAGAGAACATTGCCGGGAGAATGGCAAAATATTTGGCCACGTCGTTTGCGATGCTGAATGTGGTGAGCGAACCTCTCGTCATCAGAAGCTGCTTCCCTATCTCCACGATATCGATCAGCTTTGTGGGATTGCTGTCGAGATCTACCATGTTTCCGGCTTCCTTGGCGGCCTGGGTGCCGCTGTTCATCGCCACTCCCACGTCTGCCTGAGCGAGAGCCGGAGCATCGTTGGTGCCATCTCCGGTCATCGCCACGAGCATGCCTTCCTCCTGATACTTCCGAATCAGGCGCAATTTATCTTCAGGCATTGCCTCTGCCAGAAAATCATCGACTCCTGCCTCGGCAGCGATGGAGGCTGCCGTAAGTGGATTATCACCGGTGATCATGACAGTCTTGATACCCATGTGACGAAGCTCCCTGAAGCGCTCCTTGACGCCGCCCTTTACAACATCTTTCAGGTAGATGGTGCCCAGTATTGCTTTGTCGCGAGCCACCACCAGCGGGGTTCCTCCTGACGAGGCTACAGTCTCCACATCACGACGAACCTTTTCGGGAATGGTGCCTCCCTTGCCTGTCACATACTTTTCAATGGCATCAAATGCACCCTTCCGGATCTCTTTTCCTCCGTAATTGATGCCGCTCATTCTGGTCACGGCGCTGAAAGGGACAAACTCGGCTGCCAGCGCTTTCATATCTCGTTCCCGGAGGTTGTATCTCTCTTTTGTCAGGATGACGATGCTCCGTCCTTCAGGTGTCTCATCAGCCAGGGAAGAGAGCTGCGATGCGTCGGCGAGCTTTGAGGCATCGACTCCTGGAGCAGGGATGAACTTAGTGGCCATCCTGTTTCCGAGAGTTATAGTGCCGGTCTTGTCCAGCAGCAGCACCGTGGCATCGCCGGCAGCCTCTACGGCCCTTCCTGACATTGCAAGCACATTTTTACTGAGAAGCCTGTCCATCCCTGCAATGCCGATGGCGCTGAGAAGCCCACCGATTGTGGTAGGTATCAGGCAGACCACGAGCGCCACCAGGACAGCAACAGATATGGGGGATCTGGAATAGATTGCCATGGGCTCGAGTGTTGCAACCGCCACCAGAAAAACAGTTGTGAGACTTACCAGCAAGATGGTCAGGGCGATCTCATTGGGAGTCTTCTGGCGCCTCGCCCCTTCCACGAGCGAAATCATCCTGTCCAGAAAAGTCTCTCCAGGATTTGTGCTTACCCTCACTTTGATCCAGTCTGACAGCACCTTCGTTCCCCCGATCACCGATGAGCGGTCGCCGCCGGCCTCCCGAATCACCGGTGCAGATTCACCGGTAATGGCACTTTCATCTATCGAAGCGATCCCCTCGATGATCTCACCATCACCGGGTATCACATCTCCGGCTTCCGCAAGAAAGATGTCACCCATCCTGAGGGTCCCTGCATCAACTGTTACCACACCCCGTCCATTCAGCTTCTTTGCCTTCACATCAGTTCTGTTGCCACGAAGCGCCTTTGCCTGAGCCTTCCCTCTCCCTTCGGCGATGGCTTCGGCAAAGTTGGCAAAGAGCACGGTGAACCACAGCCAGACACATATATGGATTGTAAAGCCCACAGATGCTGCAGTCCCCTGCAGGATATACCGGATTGAAATCGCAGTTGTGAGCACAGCGCCCACTGCCACTATGAACATCACAGGGTTGCGAAGCTGCACCTTTGGATTCAGCTTCAGGAAAGAATCCCTGACCGCGTCCTGCACAATCTGCCGGTTCATCTTTATCTTTCTGCCCTGACTCATTTTCATCACCTCATTTCTTAATACACTATTCCTGAATGCATCTGCATGTGCTCGAGGATGGGACCAAGCATCAAAGCAGGGAAGAAAGTAATTGCACCGACAATGAGCACCATGCCCACAATCATGATGGTAAAGAAAAATCCCCTCGTCGAGAAGGTTCCTGCACTTTCAGGGATCTTCTTCTTCGCCGCCATACTCCCGGCAATCACCAGCATCGGGATAATGACACCGAAGCGCCCTATCAGCATGGCAAGCGATGTCAGAAGGTTGTAATAGAGAGTATTTGCATTCAACCCTGCAAAGGCGCTGCCGTTATTGCCGGCCGCAGATGCAAACGCATATAGAATCTGGCTCAGCCCGTGAGGTCCCGGATTTGCGATGGAAAACACACCAGGTGCAACCACAGATGACAGTGCAGAGAAAAGCAGAATAGTGACGGAAGGAATGAGCACCGCCAGAACCGCCATCTTCATCTCACCTGCTTCAATCTTCTTACCCACATATTCAGGTGTTCTCCCAACCATCAGGCCTATTATGAATACAGTAAGAACGACAAACTCGATCATGCTGTAGAAGCCGGTGCCTGCGCCGCCGAATATGCATTCACCAAGCATTATCTGAAGCATCGGGAAGAAGCCTCCAAGCGGCGTAAGGCTGTCGTGCATACAGTTCACGGCTCCGCAAGATGCAGCTGTCGTCACCGTTGCAAAAAGGGCGGAGCCTCCAATTCCGAACCTCACTTCCTTCCCTTCCATCGCCGTGTGCCCTTCCAGTCCCATGGAACTGAAGAGCGGGTTGCCGTGAAACTCGCTCAAATATACACCAGAGAGACTGATGAGAAAAAGTGCCATCATGGCACCCAGAATGGCATAGCCCTGACGCCTGTCTTCAACCATATGGCCATAGGCGATTAAAAGTGCAGCAGGTATCAGGAATATGCTCAGCACTTCGAGAAAGTTAGTGAAAGGTGAAGGATTGGCAAAGGGATGAGCGGAGTTGGCGTTGAAAAAGCCTCCACCGTTGGTGCCCAGAAGGGTGATACTTAGCATTGAAGCCAGGGGGCCCATGGGAATGGTCCGTCCATTTCCTTCCAATGTGGTGGCAGGGAGATTTGGATGGAAGTTCTGTATCACACCCTGACTCACCAGCAGCATTGTGAAAACAATGCAGAGAGGGAGCAGTATCCAGAGAATCGCCCTTGTCATATCGACCCAGAAGTTTCCAATTCTGTCTGCAAATTTTCTGGCAAAACCCCTGATAAGAGCAATGGCAACGGCGATTCCTGCTGCGGCAGAGACGAACTGCTGCACCGCCAATCCCGCCATCTGGGTGAAATAGCTCATTGTCATCTCACCAGAATATGCCTGCCAGTTTGTATTGGTCATGAAGCTCACTGCTGTGTTGAGCGCCAGATGCCAGGGCTGGACAGGACCGAGATGGCTGGGATTGAGAGGCAGTATTCCCTGGAGCTCCTCTATGATATATGTAAAGACGACATTGACCACACTGAAGCATAAAATCGCGCAGGTATAGGCCTTCCAGTTCATCTCTTCATCTTTTTTCACAAAAGTCAGTGAGTAGATGAGCCTTTCGAGAGGCACAAGCACAGGATCGAGAAAAGTCTTCCTGAAGGAAAACACATTGCCGATGTACTTCCCCAGGGGCAGCGACAGAAGCACGATTATCACAGAGAAGAGAATGTAAGTTATTATATCGTGGGCCATATCAAAAGTCCTCCGGTCGGAGCAGTGCATACATCAGGTATCCAAAGAGCAGCAGAGTTACTGCAGCGGCGATCCAGAGATCATACATGAGAGCCTCCCTTATTCAATGACAGCTCTATCGGGTCACGAATGCCGGCAATTACATTATAGGCTTTTCTCTGTCAAATTCGTGTCAGAGAACTGTGATTACGTGTCAAGAAATCGTAAGGGCTGAAGATTGATTATGCAAATCCTGACAAAATCTTTACACGTCACTTACCGATCCTGACGCTATCTTTACAAGGAGGAGAATATAATGAAGATGGTTCCATAATTAATATATTTTATCTCAATGTGAAGTGAGTCAACGTGCACAATACTCATACCATACAGATTCAGAGAAACTTGACCAATGAATTCAGGGATATTCTGAAGCCTCTGGGAATTGTCTTCGGAGACATAGGCACGAGCCCGATTTACACATTCACGGCGATACTGCTGTTTCTCCGTGCCCACGGCGACATATCTGAGACCACGATTTACGGAATAATATCGCTGATTGTCTGGTCGCTCATCATCATCGTCTACATCCAGTATACTCTTCTTGCAATGAACCTCAGCATCAGAGGTGAAGGCGGAACCATCATCCTGCAGGAGATTCTGGTTCCACTGCTGAAAAACAAGCGGCACATAAATCTTGTCATCACAATATCCTTCATCGCCCTCTCTTTCATAATTGGAGACGGCGTTATAACGCCTGCCATAACCATATTGAGCGCCGTTGAAGGCATCAGGCTCCTTCCCGGTCTTGATATGACCAGAACAGCCGTACTTATTATAATAGCTATGGCAATTACAGTAATGCTCTTTGCTTTTCAGAAAGGCGGCACCGATAAAGTCTCCAGATATTTCAGCCCTATCATGCTAATCTGGTTCATATCCCTGGCAGGTTCAGGCATTATCGCCATATTCGGTCACCCTCAGATTCTGAAAGCACTGAACCCCTGGTATGCAGTTCTCTTCTTTTCCCATCACGGGTTCATTGGATTTCTCGTGCTTTGTGAAGTCATTCTGGCGATTACCGGCGGAGAAGCTCTTTACGCCGACATGGGACATCTCGGAAAGCAGTGCATCATAAAGGCATGGCACTTCGTGTTCGTATGTCTGGCGCTCAATTACCTGGGACAGGCAGCCAATATCGTATGCAGACCGGAGACAAAGTCCACGCTCTTTGAAATGGTAAACCATCAGTCACCGGTCTTCTATGTCTTCTTTCTGATTCTGACTGTCTTTGCCACTATCATAGCATCACAGGCGATGATCAGCGCCATGTTTTCCATAGTCTATCAGGGGATAAACACTCATATCCTCCCCCGCCTCAAGATCGATCATACATCAAAAGAGCTTTCCACACAGATATATATCTCATTTGTCAACTGGTTTCTCTTTGTATGCGTCATAACGATGATGCTGATCTTTCAGAATTCGGCAAATATGGCAGTGGCTTACGGTATGGCTGTCAATGTCACAATGGCTCTGACAGCTCTGATGCTCACCTGGATCTATGCACTGAAAAAAGAGAAGCTCCTGATGGCTTTATCAATCGTTGTAATGCTCGTCGATATGATCTTTCTTTGTGCCAATATCCACAAAATGCCCATCGGAGGTTATATCTCTGTTTTGATTGCCCTCATTCCGCTTTCAGCGATCCTCATTTATCGGGCCGGCCAGAAAAACCTTTACAGTGCACTTAAGCCGATGCCAATCGCTGAATTTCTACCGCGGTACAATGAGCTGTACAAGACCGGAAGCAAAGTCCGGGGCACAGCCATATTTCTGCTCCGAGACATACAGAACATCTCCCCGTACATCGTCAACACAATATTCAGCCATAACATTCTATTTGAGAACAGCATCATTCTGTCAATTTCGATTAAAGACAAACCTTTTGGAATCAAGAGCTATTTCAATGGGAGTCTCGGTCCCAGCCTGAGGGTATTCGAGATTCATGCCGGTTATATGGAGGTTGTCGATGTGGAAGAGGTGCTGAAGGATAACGGTATCTCCGAGAAGGTTATTTTCTATGGCCTCGAGGATATTCAGACCGATTCACCGCTCTGGAAGGTTTTTGCACTAATCAAGAACCTTTCACCGTCAATTGTCCAGTTCTACAACATGCCCCCTAGAAAGCTCCACGGCGTGATAACGCAGGTGAAAATCTGATTGACATCATTTCATCGATATGGTACACTCATAATCACCACCAACGAGTGGAGGCTCACAGGTGCTCCTGACAGTCGATGAAAAAGCTCTGCTCCGCACTCCCTCAAGGCTATTCCGTCAATATTCCCCGGTCACGCCATGAAAGACAGTCATCGCACTCTGCTGTCTCTCGCTGTTCTGTTCCTCTGCACATTAATCTTTTTCGGCAGCTTCATCTTTGCCGGGCAGTCCTTCACTGCCACTGAGATACTCGAGTCTGATCTACTCTTCAAGGTGATGCTGCATGGAAATGCTCAGAACTTTCAGATGGGCGACATTACCGCCCTTGTCTATCCACGGGAGCAGTATTATAATCAGTCGCTCCACGAGGGAAAGATCAGGCTCTGGGACCCACACCTGTTCTGCGGCTTCCCCTATCTAGCAGTATAATCCAGAAAAGGACGAGAGCAATTCCGAGAGCGCCGGCACTCTTCACAGAGATTTATCTCATGCAGATTTGCTTTAATGAAACCTTCTAGCTTACCGTTTCTCTGACAATCTTTCTGCATTCATTGCACACAATGATTCGCCTTGACATAGTATTCCTCTCAAATAAAAAAGCCCCGGGCGGGGCTGTGATATCAAAAGCCCCTTTTCAGGGACTCCATCATAATAACCTGCTCAATACGCGTACTTGATCATTAAGCGGGGATTATTATGCGGTTTTGCGCTGCTTGGCTCCCATCATCGCCTTGAGCTCGTGTTAATATGCCCAGGCTTTTTCAAGTTCTGTTGTTCCAATCTCTTTATTTGGAATACCTAGTTCATCTTCAATCATTATCATTTCAACCCACGGAGGCTGTGGATTCTTTCTGCGATTCTCTTCAACCCACTCATCAAACCCTTCTTCGGTGTAGCCGTTGCCTTCCATTTGTTATTCGCCCCTGAGATACATGATTAATTCTTTCATATCCTGAGTATTTTCGTTATCTATATCTTTGATAACCCCATCCCATTGAACTAAGGTGGTCGAGTAGAGACAGGCATCACTGCCTATCCCCCTCACAGCTAGGGTCGAAGACTGGCGCGGTGCTTTTCAGCCCGTTTCCAGCCCCCGCCACGTCAAACCCGGCGTGCAGATTTCCCGC
>Ga0302251_1001308_pt1 | contig 15709 bp, 9 predicted proteins | sample AAG_RA_Gln_MG_FD_193534 | JGI IMG/M metagenome (GOLD analysis project Ga0302251, IMG submission 193534) | Enriched activated sludge microbial communities from anaerobic digester in WTTP, New Holstein, Wisconsin, United States - AAG_RA_Gln | ecosystem: Engineered > Bioreactor > Anaerobic >...
TTCCGGGCTATATCGACCGAGAGATCCTTATGCACCAGCTCGGCGTAGGCGGTCAGCTTGGTAAGGCAGCCCTCCAGGTCGCGGACGTTGGAGGATACGTTGGAGGCCACCAGATCGATCACCTCCTCGACCACGTTCACCTTTTTCCCTGATTGAAGAAGCTTTTGCTTGAGAATCGCCACCCTGGTCTCGTAGATGGGCGGCTGGACGTCCACCACCAGTCCCTTGTCGAAACGGCTTTTCAGCCTGTCGGAAAAATCCTTCAATTCCTTCACATGCCTGTCCAGGGTAAAGACCATCTGGCGTTCCGAGTCGTAGAGGGCGTTGAAGGTATGGAAGAGCTCTTCCTGCACACCGGGTTTGTTCTGGAAAAAGTGAATATCGTCTATGAGGAGTATATCCGCGTTGCGGTATTTGTTCTTGAACTCGTGGGCGGAGCGGTCGTGGATCATCTGGATGAACTCGTTGGTGAACTCCTCGGCGGTGATGCAGATGATTCTGGTGCCCGGTCTGGTCTGGTACACATGGTTGCCGATGGCATGCATGAGGTGGGTTTTTCCCAGGCCCACGCCGCCGTAGATCAAAAGCGGGTTGTACACCCTGGCGGGGCTTTTGGCCACCGCCTCCGAGGCGTTGAAGATAAAACGATTGTTCTCGCCGACGATGAAGTTTTCGAAACGGTAATCTTGACGAAGCGAAGGGTGGGGCCTGCGTTCGGCCACGGACGTTACCGGCTGGGCGGAGGGGATGAAGGCGCCGGGGGCCGGGGCCGGACTCGGCCCCCCGGCATTGGCGGCAGTCCCGTCGTCGCGGGAGCCCGCGTTATCGTAAAGGAGAACTCCGCTCCCGGTTTTAATTATGGAAGGAATATCGTCGGTTTTGGCCTCGCCCCCCCCGGGGGCATCCCGCCCAGAAACGGTGCCGGTCAAAACGGCAGCCTGTACTCCCTGTACCGCCCGGGGCTCCGGGGCCTTGGTCGAGGAAACTTCCAGGGCGATATCCAGGGCGGTGATTTCCCGGACGATCTTTTCCATGAAAGCATGGTATTTTCGCTTGAACTGATCCCGCAGGAAGGAATTCGGGGCCTTTACCGTAAGCGTGTTGCCGTCCAGGGAGTGGTAGCCGAGCCTGAACCACATGAGGTATTCCTGTTCGGGGATCTCGCCCTTGGCGATCTCCAACGCTTCGCTCCAAATGACAGAGCCGTCGAACTCAGCCATCGTCTCCTCTAACCTATAATGATTTGGAAAAATTTCCACAAGTTATCCACAGCCGGGGACTATATGTTTATATCCTGGAGCAGGGTTTCCGCAAGAGGCAAATCAGGAAAAAAGCGGAAAAATTCGTCAAACCCGTATAGCAAACAAGAGGAGAATTTTATATAAATATCGCTATATAAAAAATTTATCCAAGCCGGGCGGAGCGCCGGCATTTGCCTGCGTTATTGTAAACGACAGCAGCATAATGAAAAGGGAAGATACCCACACATTGTTCACTAATTATCCACAGGTTTTCCACAACCGGTGCCGCAGGCTTTTTACGGGCCTCTTTCCATCTTGATTGCTTTACTCTCAAGTCTTTAAAGGATATAATGAGGTCGTTCTTTGTATCGGAAAATAAGGGCTCAAAACCGCTGTGGCGCCCTTTGGGATACGATGACAATTTTACCATCCAGGATAGGTATGGATTCAAACTACTCGGCTAACAGCATTCAGGTTCTCAAAGGGCTCGAGGCGGTACGCAAGCGCCCGGGTATGTATATCGGTTCCACGGGCGTTGACGGCCTCCATCATCTGGTTTACGAGGTGGTGGACAACTCCATCGACGAGGCGCTGGCGGGTTATTGTACCGACATAATCGTCGTGCTGGAGCGCAACGACATCGTAAGGGTGGAGGATAACGGCCGGGGCATACCGGTGGGCATTCATCCCACCGAAGGGGTTTCGGCGCTGGAGTTGGTCATGACCAGGCTCCACGCGGGCGGTAAGTTCGACAAGAAAAACTACAAAGTCTCCGGGGGCCTGCATGGCGTGGGCGTATCGGTGGTGAACGCCCTGTCCACCTGGATGGACGTCACTGTGCATATCGATGGGGAACTCTACCTGCAGCGCTACGAAAAAGGCATTCCCGCGGCTCCCGTGGCGAAGGTGGGGACGACGGACAGACAGGGCACGGTGGTGCGCTTTTCCGCCGATCCGACGATTTTCGAAGAAACAGTCTACAGCTTCGAAGTTCTTTCCATGCGGCTTCGCGAACTGGCCTTCCTTAACAAGGGCGTGCGGATAACCCTCGTCGACGAGCGGCTTTCGGCCCCCAAGAGCGTGGAGTTCAGCTTCGAGGGCGGCCTTATGCAGTTCGTCGAGTATCTTAATAAGAACAAAACCGTCCTGCACAAGGATGTGGTCTATTTCCACGGCAGCCGCGACGATGTTGAAATAGAAGTAGGACTGCAGTACAACGACAGCTTCAACGAAGTCATGTTCGCCTATGTCAACGGCATCAATACCCGGGAGGGGGGCACCCACCTCGTCGGATTCCGTTCGGCCCTTTCCCGGACGATCAACGAATTTTTCAAAAAATCGAAATTCCAGAAGAAGCTGGACGACAGCCTGTCCGTGGACGACGTCAAGGAAGGCCTTACCGCCGTTCTTTCGGTCAAGGTGCTGGAGCCCCAGTTCGAAGGCCAGACCAAGGCCAAGTTGGGCAATCCCGAGGTGCGGGGCATCGTGGACGGCTACTGCGCCGACCAGCTCGACCTCATCTTTCAGCAGTATCCCGACACGATCAACGCCATCCTGGAAAAATGCGTTCTCGCCGCCAAGGCCCGCATCGCCGCCAGGCAGGCCAGGGAGCTCACCAGGCGGAAAAACCTCCTGGACTCGGCGAGTCTTCCGGGAAAGCTGGCGGACTGCCAGGAAAAGGACCCCAGCAAGTGCGAGGTCTTCATAGTGGAAGGCGATTCCGCCGGCGGTTCGGCCAAGATGGGCCGCAACAGGGTTAACCAGGCCATCCTCCCCCTCTGGGGCAAGATGCTGAACGTCGAGAAGACCAGGATCGACAAGGTTATCGGCAACGATAAGCTCCAGCCGGTCATAGCCTCCCTGGGCGCAGGTCTGGGCCCTGAGTTCGACGTGCAAAAACTCCGCTACCATAAGGTCATCATAATGGCCGACGCGGACGTGGATGGTTCCCATATCCGCACCCTGCTCTTGACCTTCTTCTACCGTTACATGACGCCGTTGCTGGAGGAGGGTTTCGTCTATCTGGCCATGCCTCCGCTCTATAAAATCACCTGGGACAAGGAACTGCGCTACGCCTATGACGATCAGGAAAAGGAGGCCATCCTCGCGGGAGTTCAGGGCAAGGATCCTTCCAAGATCGCCATTCAGCGCTACAAAGGCTTGGGCGAGATGAATCCCGAGCAGCTCTGGGAGACGACCATGGATCCGGAGCGCAGGAACATAATCAGGATCACCATGCGGGACGCCGTGCTCGCCGAGGAGATCTTCACCACCCTCATGGGCGAACAGGTCGAGCCCCGAAGACAGTTCATCGAGGAGAACGCCCTTTCGGTCTCCAACCTCGATGTGTAGGAACGCATAATGGCAGAAACAGGAAAGACGATACCCGTCAGCGTCGAGGACGAGGTCAAGACCGATTATCTCAATTACGCCATGTCAGTCATCGTGGCCAGGGCATTGCCGGACGTGCGGGACGGGCTCAAGCCCGTACATCGGCGTCTTCTCTACGCCATGGACGAGTTGGGCCTGCGCTACAACGCGCCCACCAAGAAAAGCGCCCGAATCACCGGCGACGCCATGGGAAAATACCACCCCCACGGCGATGCCTCCCTCTACGACGCCCTGGTCCGCATGGCCCAGGAATTCTCCCTGCGCTATCCCCTGGTCCACGGGCAGGGCAACTTCGGCTCCATCGACGGGGACCCCCCCGCGGCAAGCCGCTATACCGAGGCCAAGCTCTCCCGCCTGGGCGAGGAAATGCTGGCCGATCTGGACAAGGAGACGGTGGACTTCGGTCCCAACTACGACGAGTCGCTGAAGGAACCCCTGGTACTGCCCTCCTCCTTTCCCAACCTCCTGGTGAACGGATCTTCGGGCATCGCCGTCGGCATGGCCACCAACATGGCCCCCCACAACCTCCTGGAGGTGGCCCAGGCTATCGCGGCCTACATCGACAACCCGGCCATAGAGCTGGACGGCCTGATGCGCCATATCAAAGGCCCGGACTTTCCCACCGGAGGTATCATCTTCGGCCTCCAGGGCATTCGGGACGCCTATGAGACGGGGCGGGGCAAGGTGATCGTCCGGGGCAAGTTCGTCCTGGAAACCCTGAAGAACGGCAAGGAACAGATCGTCTTCACCGAAATTCCCTATTCCCTCAACAAGACCACCCTCATCACCCGTATAGCGGACCTGGTGCGCGACAAGGTGCTGGAGGGGGTTACGGATTTGCGCGACGAGAGCGACAGGGAGGGCCTGCGCATCGTCCTGGAGCTGCGCAAGGGTGCGATACCCAAGCTGGTGCTCAATAGGCTTTTTACCCATACCCCCCTGCAGAGCACCTTCGGCATCATAAACCTCGCCCTGGTGGACGGAAGACCTAAATGCTTGTCGTTAAAGGAATTAATCGAATTATTCGTCAAGCACAGGGTCGATGTCCTCGTCAGGAGGTCGCGGTTCGAGCTGCGCAAGGCCGAGGAGCGGGCCCACATACTCCGTGGCTTGGTCATCGCCTTGAACAATATCGACGAGGTGGTGGCCCTGATCCGTGCCTCCAGGAGTGTCGAGGTCGCCAAGGAAAACCTGCAGAAACGCTTCGAGCTCAGCGAGGCCCAGAGCCAGGCTATCGTCGATATGAGGCTGGGCAGGCTCACCAACCTGGAAACCGAGAAGGTATTGAGCGAATTGGCCGATATCGAAGCCCGGATAGCGTACCTGAAAGAGCTTTTGGCCAGCCAGGCCATGATTCTGGGCGTGGTTAAGAACGATACCCTGGAGATAGCCAAGAAATACGGGGACGCGCGGCGCACGGAGATCGTGGTGGACAACCTGGAGGCCATCAATATCGAAGACCTCATCAGGCCGGAGGAAATGGCCATACTCATCTCCAACAAGGGCTTCATCAAGCGGGTGTCCGTCCATCTTTACCGTTCTCAGGGCAGGGGCGGCAAAGGTTCCAACTCGGCCAACCTCCTGGAAGAGGACTTCGTGGAGCAGCTTTTCGTCGCCAATACCCACGACCACCTGCTCTTTATCACCAGCGAAGGCAAGGCCTACTGGCTCAAGGTGCACGAGATTCCCGAATCCAGCCGCCAGGCCAGGGGCGCCCATATCAAGAGCCTGTTGGCCATATCGCCCAACGAAGAGATCACCACGGTGATCGACTTCAAGCACTTCAGCGGCAGCCAGTACCTTTTGATGGGAACCCTGAAGGGCGTGGTCAAGAAGGTGGCCCTGAGCGCCTTCGTCAACGCGAAAACCAGGGGCATCATCGCCATCCATCTGGACGAGGGGGACAGGCTCGTCTCGGCCTGCCTCACCGGCGGCCAGGACGAGGTGATGCTCATCACCAGGAAGGGGCAGGCGCTCCGCATTCACGAATCCCAGGTACGGGCCATGGGAAGGGCCAGCCGGGGCGTGCGGGGAATACGGCTTTCGGATGATGACGAGCTCGCTTCGATGCTGAGGGTCAACAACCAGCAGGACATGGCGCTGATCACGATAAACGGCTACGGCAAACGGGTCGCCTACGACAGTTTCAACGCCCACGGCCGGGGTACCGGCGGACAGATGATCTATGTCCCGGACGACCTGTCCGGCGAGATAGTCGGCGCGGTTTCCATTTCCGAGGAAGACGAGGCGATGCTCATCACCTCCCAGGGCAAGACCATAAAGATTCAGGCCTCCAGCGTGCGCGTAATGGGCAAGGGCGCGAGGGGCGTCCGGGTGGTCAACATCGACCCCCCCGACTTTGTCATCGGCCTGGATAGGATCGTCAGGGACGAGGTCGATGCCGGGGAGGCGGAAAAACCGGGGGCGGAAAACGGGGAAGGCGCCGGAAACGCCGGGATTATCGGAATCACCGGAGGCGCGGCCGCCGAACAGCCCTCCGGCGAAACCGGAAAAACCGAAACGAATGGCGATCAGGACGACCCCGACGCCGCGGATGAGGGCGGCGATGAGGACGGCGTCGAAAGCGGGGACTAAAGCAGTAAAGCAGCCTGGCTGCTAAAGCGGCCGGGCCGGGCCCGATGCCCGATAGCATTGAAGTATTGAAAGTGGTTTTGAACCAGGGCCTTCCCGGCTTCCGCCGGGAAGGCTTTTTTATGCCGACAATATCCTTAAAGCCTGTTTCTCCCGGAATAAACCCCGTACGCTCTCTCGTTTATTGAGTTCGCCAGACCTATTGGGTTCGCCAGGGCGACGGGCGCCTTGGACTTGCCTTGGCTTCCTCGAAGCTTGTTTCACGTGAAACAAAGGAGTCTGTTGTTGCGCGATAAATGTCACGTGGTTTGAAAAGCGGGGAAAAGTTGCACGTGAAACATTTTTAGGCGGGCCCGGGTGATGGAGCCCGGCCTTCGCTATTCAATTGGTCCGGGCCAGGGAGTATTCCACAAAGTCCTTTAATACGGCCGCCGCGTGTTGGTTGAGCCCCGGGATGGTCGATAACAATCGGGATAGGGCGGTTTTGGCCTTTTGGGAGTACTCTCTTTCGGTTTTTTCCAGGCTTTTGTCGATCCCGTGGCGATGAATTAATGTTCGGACATACTCGACGTCGGCGGAGCTGAGGGATTCGTTTCCAAAGATCGAATCGAAGCGCTGTTTCTCGGAATCGGAGAGAAGTGGGTAAAGGAGGATCATATAGGGCGTTTTCTTTCCTTCCCGCAAATCGGAACCTATCGGTTTTCCCAGACGAGCTTCGTCGCCAAAAAGCCCCAGGTAATCGTCCCTGAGCTGGAAAATAAGGCCGAGATTGAGGCCGATGTCTTCCAGGAAGGGCAGCGCGTCCGCCCTTCCCTCGGCCAGGGCGCCCGCCGCAAGGGGGAGGCAGATTGTGTATCGGGCTGTTTTATAGGTATATACTTCAAGAACTTCCGCCAGCTCTGGAAAACGTCCATGGGCGCCGAAACGGACGTCCCTGGCCTGGGCCAGGCAGACCTTGACCAGTTCCTGGGAAAAAAGTCTCTGTATTTCCACGCCGAAGCCCGAGAGAAGCTTCCAGGCTGAAAAATAGCAAATATCGCCCGCGCATAGGGCGAGGGCTTCGCCGAGATGGGCGGGGTTATGGGCTCCGGAAATCGACGATTCCTGCTCAAAACGCTTGTGCATGGTCGGGAGTCCTCGGCGCAGAGAGTCCTCGTCCATGATGTCGTCGTGAATCAACAAGCCCGCCTGGAGGAGCTCCAGGGCGGCGGCCAGCTTGAAGCCTTCGGTCCCGTTGTGCCCGGGGATCTGTTCTGGGGAAGAATCTTGCAGGGGCCCTGGCGAGGAGATCGATCGGGGCTTTGATAATAGCCCGGGCGCCGCCTTTTTGGTGAATAAATCCGCGGAAAGACAGGCGAGTATTCCCCGGAGCATCTTTCCCGCCAGGGAATATTTTTTGAGAAGATCGAACATGCCCGGGCTATCGCCGGAAAATGAGGGATAGAGATTTCTGGCCTCATCGAGTTCCGCGCCGATGGCTTTGGATATTCCTTCTCGTATCGATTTCGAGTAATCGTGGAAGCTCATAGGGTATTTATATCATAGGTTCGGGGGCCTCGACAGCCTGGAGGAAGGGGGACGGGCGGGGTCCGGGATCCTCTGCCGGCGGTATCGAGTTTCGGCGGGGCCTCGCGGAGTTTGCCGCGAGGCCCCGCCGGGCATGTCTCGGCCCGGCCCGAACTCACCGCCCGTCGCCGCCTCAAGCCAAATGTTTTCAAGGGTTTGCGGGGACAAAAAAACCGTCCGGAACGAAAGTTCCGAACGGCATATCCATATTGCATGCCATCGCTTATACCTACTTAAGCGTGGCTCCTTCCCTGTTCAAAGGAAAGCCTGGGCGGATTAGGCTTAGGCCAGGTAGTTGCCTGGTGTAGTTACCAGGCGGTTACGCTACGTAGGCTTCCAGTTTTTCCATCACTTCGGGAACGGAAATCTTCCTGAGGGCGGCTTTTTCGATCTGTCTGATTCTTTCCTTGGTGAGATGCATGCGATCGCCGATTTCCTTCAGGCTCATGGGGCGTCTTCCGTTAATGCCGAAGCGATATTCGATAACCTGTCTTTCCTTTATGTTCAGCAATTCCAGGACCTTGTTGAGATCATCCTTGAGGTTCAGCTCGGAGGCGTAATTCTCGGGGCTCTGGTAGAGGTCGTTTTCGATGAAATCGCCCACGACGCTGGCGTTCTTCTCGTCGTAGACGGGGCTGTCCAGGGATACCAGATCCCGGGACACGGCGACGATTTCGGCCACATGGTCGGGATCCATATTGAGGTAGGCGGCCACGTCCCTGATCTCCTGGTCCTCAGAGAGTCCTTCGAAGTTTTTGCGGGCTTTTTCGATCTGGACAAGTTCGTTGGCCCGGTTCAGGGGAAGGCGGATCATGCGGCTTTTCTCGCAGACAGCCTTGAGAATGGCCTGGCGTATCCACCAGACGGCGTAAGAAATGAAGTGAAAACCCTTGCTGACATCGTAGCGCTCGATGGCGTTCATCAGGCCGATGTTGCCTTCGGAGATGAGGTCCGAAAGGGGGAGCCCCTGGTTCTGATATTTCTTGGCGACGTTGACCACAAAGCGAAGATTGGATTTTACCAGCATATCCTTGGCGAAGCTGTCGCCCTTGGCGGCTCTCGTGGCGTAGTCGTTTTCCTGTTCTCTGGTGAGAAGGGGAATCCTGTTGATCTCTTTGAGGTAGATAGAGAGAATGTTTTCTTCCGAAGCATCGTTGCCGGTGTACATGTAGGAATTCTTTTTGCCCATCTGTTCTCTCCTTGGCTATATAGAAGCACATGCCATGCCAAAGCGCCGCCAGTGAGAACAATAAATAAGAAAAAACGAATATTTATATATGCTATATAATATTAAAAAACAACTACAATGGTTTTGCCGCCAAGGGCCAAAGACAGGAAGGGCCGGGAATAGGGGGCAAGTGTTTCGTAATTACATGGTTGAAAAAAAAGGGCTTTCTATTGTGTGAAAATGAAACAATCAGCCCCGCTTTAGAGTTCCCGCAGGTGTTTCACCCTGCCACAGCACTGGCCGTAAGGAAGGCCCGAGCCGCAAAGACAGCGATCGGCCGCTCTCTTGAGCGATGTGTCGGGATTCGAAAGGCCGAAGGAGGCTTTGACGATCACGTCGCGGGGGGCTGAGCGGGGACTTGATAATCCGAAGCTGGGATAGAGAATCTTGGTTTTCCGGAAGATATCGAGTTTTTCGCAGGCGTCGAGGCCGGAAAACCGATCCGACGCGGAAAGCTGCTTCCAGGCATCGAGGATAAGCCGGAGAACGGCATCCTTTTCCTGGAAGGAATCGAAGCGGCTTTTGGACTTTCTGGCCAAATAGTAGGCGATTTGAAGATTGGTGAAGGCGTAGAAATCGTCCAGGGCGGAATCGGCCTGCCTGGGCATGCCGTATTCGTTGACGCTGCGCAGGTAGAGCCTGCGAGCGTAACCTCGGCGCCTTAGCTTTTGGGCGGAGGCGAGACTTTTTATGGCCAGGGGACGTTCGTCCAGGCGAAGAAGGGCGACGGACAGCCAGTAGAGCGCCTGGGAGAGTTCGTCGGAGCAGGATGGGGGGATCGAGTCCACGGCCTGCCTGAGGCTGGCTATGGCCTGGTCCGGTCTGTGGTTTGAAAGCTCCCGCATTCCCCGGCGAAGAAAGTAAGCCGCTGTCGTTTTTTCCTGTTTTTCCATAATCTTCCGCAATGTTCCGTCGAATAAAATATACGGATTCGTCCGGCGAATGGGCAAGTCGAATCCCAGGGTCGCGGCGCGAGGCTAAGGGCGAAACGACCGATTGTCGTGTTGCCGCGGCGGGCGGGAAAAAGGCCCTCCGCGAAGGCGCACCGGGTTGTGATGGTTATGATGAGCGGGGGGCCGCGAGGAGGACCATAGATCTGGGGGCCAGGGCGTAAGTTCTGCCTTCGGGCGGGTTCCTTCGAGCCTCGTCCACCGAGAGTATACTTTTTGCGCCCTGGGCTCCCGTATCGAGGACGCCGTGCCAGGAAAGCCCCCTGGGGTGCTTCGGTATCGAGAACAGGATGCCGTGGGCGGAGGCGTTGAACATGAGGTAGAAGTCGTCGTCGTTCTGTTCTCCCGTCTCCTGGGCCGAACCGTCGATCATGGCGGCCAGGGTATGGTTGAGGGAGCTCCAGTCGGGCGGCAGGCCCCGCTCGTCGTACCAGGTGATGTCGGGAAGCTTGTTGCTGTCCCTGTCCTGGCCGGTGAAGAACTCGGGTCGCCTGAAGGCGGGATGGGCCTTTCGGAAAGCGACCAGGCGCGAGAAGAAGCCCAACAGCTCCCGGCTCCGCGGGGCGTCGTTCCAGTCGTACCAGCTGATTTCATTGTCCTGGCAGTAGGCGTTGTTGTTGCCGCCCTGGCTCCGCCCTATCTCGTCTCCCCCCAGCACCATGGGGGTGCCGATGGACAAAAGAAGGGTGGCCATGAAGTTGCGCAGCTGCCTGGAACGCTTAGCCCCGATATGCGGATCCTCGGTGGGACCTTCGACCCCGAAGTTCTGGGACCAGTTTTCCTCCGCTCCGTCCCGGTTGTCCTCGCCGTTTTCCTCGTTATGCTTGCGCAAGTAGCTGACCAGGTCGTTGAGGGTGAAGCCGTCGTGGGCCGTGACAAAGTTGATGGAGTGGAAGGGTTTCCTGCCGTCCCGCAGAAAGAGGTCGCTGGAGCCGGTAATGCGGGTGGCCAGATGGAGGGCGCCGGCTTTTTCGCCCCTCCAGAAGCGGCGGACATCGTCCCGGTATTTGTCGTTCCATTCCGCCCATCGGCCTCCGGGAAAAGAACCCACCTGGTAGGCCCCGCCGGCGTCCCAGGCTTCGGCGATGATCTTCGTGTTCCGCAGGAGAGGCTCTTCGGCGATGGACTCGATGACCGGCGGGTTTTCCAGCAACTTCCCGGAGGAATCCCTGCCCAGGATCGAGCCGAGATCGAAGCGGAAGCCGTCGACGTGCATCTGGACCACCCAGTAGCGCAGGCAGTCTTGAATGAGGCTGCGCATGACCGGGTGGTTGCAGTTGAGGGTGTTGCCGCAGCCGGAATAGTTTTTGTACCGGCGCTTATCCGCGTCGAGCATATAATAAATCGAATTGTCCAGGCCCCGGAACGAGAGTGTGGGACCGAGTTCGTTGCCCTCGGCGGTATGATTGAAGACCACGTCGAGAATTACCTCGATGCCCGCCTTGTGGAGCTCCCGTACCATGTACTTGAATTCCCTGACCGGGAAGGACGGATCGCCCTGATCGTGGGCTTCGCCGTCCCGGTAGGCGTAGCCGGCCTTGGGAGCGAAAAAGGCGAGGGGGGAATAACCCCAGTAGTTGCGCAAAAGAGCGCCGGTCTTTGGATTTCTGCGGAAACGCTCGACCGAATCGAATTCGTGCAGGGGAAGAAATTCGAGGCTCGTAATGCCCAGCTTCTTGAAGTACCCGATCATTTCCGCCACGCCGCGATAGGTCCCCGGATGCTCCACGGCATCGACGCCGGGAGGAAGGACGGCACGGGCTTCGGGGCCTCCGCCGGCCGACAGGGGCCTCGGGCTGGGATTTTTTTGCCCGGCGGGACGCAGGAGCCCCCGGGTGAGTCCCCGCACGTGGGTCTCGTAGATGATGCAGTCTTTCAGCGGATAGTTGAGGGGGGCGTCGTTCTGCCAATCGAAATCGTCGTCCACGACGACGCATTTGGGCAGAAGGGCGTCGTCCCGGTGGGCGGAAAAGGAGAGATCCGCCTCGGGCGATGCCGGGTCGTAGCCCAGGGCCCCGCTCAGGTTCCAGGTGCCGTTGGTAAGCGCCCTGGCGTAGGGGTCTATCAGGCCTCGGTTTACGTTGAAGCGCTGTCCGGCGGAGGGCTCGTAGGGACCGTCGGCCCGCCACAGATAGAGGGCTCCGGGCTTCAAGCCGCGAACATGACAGTGCCACATGTCCCCCGTTTTGTTGGTAAGGGGGTCGAGTCGGAACTGGCGGGAAGGGGCGCTTTCGTGGATAGTATCGTAGAGACAGAGGGTCATAGCCCGGGCGTTTCGGGAGAAAACGGAAAAACTCACTCCCTCCGGGCCGGGGAATGCGCCGATGCTAAGCGGATTGCCTGGTTCCAGACTGGGCTCGGTGGGTACAGCTATGTTGCTCACGACATATTATCGCACGGTTTTAAAAACTACCACAGCGTTTTGTCCGCCGAAACCCATGGAATTTTTTATGAAGGCCCGGATCGGCATGCTCACGCCCTTGTTGGGAACATAGTCGAGGTCGCAGGCGGGATCGGGATTTTCGTAATTGATGGTGGCGTGAACGTAGCCTTCCCGCATTCCCAGAATGCCCGCGATGGCCTCGATGGCGCCTGCGGCGCCGATGCAATGCCCCGTCATGGACTTGAGACTGGATACCTTGAGCCGTTTGGCATGGTCGCCGAAGGCGGATTTTATGGCTTTGGTTTCGATAGGATCGTTCAGGGGCGTCGAGGTGCCGTGGGCGCTCACCCAGTCTATGTCGTCGGGGTTCAGTCGGGCGTCGGCCAGGGCAAGCCTGATAGCCCTGGAGACACCGACCCCTTCGGGATCGGGGGCGGTGAGATGGTGGGCGTCGCAGGTCTGGCCGAAGCCCGCGACCTCCGCGTAAATCTTCGCTCCTCTGGCAAGGGCATGCTGGTATTCTTCCAGCACGAGGACTCCGGCTCCCTCGGCCATCACAAAGCCGTCCCTGTCCCGGTCGAAAGGTCTGGAAGCCTTTTCGGGCTCCTCGTTCCGGGCGGACAGGGCTTGAATGTTGATAAAGCTGGACATGCACATGCGCACGATGCTGGCTTCGGAGCCGCCGGCGATGATCGTGTCGGCCTGGTCGTCCCTGATGAGTCGCATGGCCTGTCCTATGGCGTCGGTTCCCGCGGCGCAGGCGGTGACGATGCATTGGCAGGGGCCGGTTATATTGAAGGTCATGGCGATCTGGGCCGGACCGAAGTTGGCCAGGGCCTTCGCCACGGTGAGGGGAGGCACCCTGGTGGGGCCCCGTTCGACCAGGCGGGTGACCGCCTCCTCGATACTGCCCGATCCGCCCTGCCCCGTTCCGATGCAGACCCCCGTCCGTTCGGATTCCATAGTTTCCCGGGACAAGCCGGCGTCGGCCAGGGCTTCGGCGGCGGCGAAGACCGAAAACTGGGTATAACGGTCCATTTTTTTGGCTTCTTTCGGATCGATGCGCAGGGTGGGGTCGAAGCCTTTGACCTCCCCGGCGATACGCACGGCCATGTCGGAAGCGTCCACCAGGCTGATCGGCCCGATTCCGGAACGACCCGCCTTGACCGATTCCCAGAAGCCGGGAATATCATTGCCGATGGGACTTACCACGCCAAGTCCGGTGACGACGACTTTTCTTCGTTCCATAATTACATCCCCATTCCGCCATCTACCTGGAGTACGACGCCGGTGAGGTAGGCGGCCAGAGGAGAGCAGAGGAACAGCGCGGTGTTCGCCGCGTCCTCGGCTTCGCCTACCCTGCCGAGAGGTATGGAATCCAGGAGTTTTTGTTTGAATTCCTCGGGAATTGTATCAGTCATCGACGTGCGGATGAAGCCCGGCGCGAGGGCGTTGACCCGGACTCCCCGGGGAGCGAGTTCCCTGGCCAGGCTTTTGGTAAAGCCGATGAGGCCGGCCTTGGAGGCGGAGTAGTTGGTCTGGCCTCCGTTTCCGATGATACCCACGACGCTGGAAATATTGAGAATGCAGCCTTCCCTTCGCTTGAGCATGTGGCGGGCCACAGCCCGGCTCAGGAAAAAAGCGCTGCGCAGGTTCGTGTCCTGGACTATGTCCCAGTCTTCGGTTTTCATGCGCATGATAAGCCCGTCCCGGGTGATGCCTGCGTTGTTCACCAGGATGTCGACCCTGCCCTCGGCGGCCAGTACGGCGTTTATCCCGGCCTCCGCCGAAGCTTCGTCGGCCACGTCGCAGGCTATCCAGTTTGGGGACGCGCCGCCGGCTTCGGCCCGGGCAGGGGTCCGGGAAAGTCTGTATACCCTGGCGCCCTCGGCCTGGAATTTATCGGCCATGGCCGCGCCGATGCCCCGGGACGCGCCGGTGATCACGGCGATCTTATCCTTAAGCAGTAGATCCATGGGTTTCTCCCTTCGGTAGATATTACAGCGTCATGGACGATATGTCGTTCAGGGTGCCGCCGGCCAGGCAGGGGATGCTGGAACCAAAGGCCTTCCATAACCCGGCCAGAACGGTGCCGGGGCCGGTTTCGACGCAGCGGTCGAAACCTTCCAAGGCTATGTTGCGTTCCTCGTCGATCCAGCGGACGGGACTCGTGATCTGGGCGACGGCGAGGCGCTTCGCCTCGGCCCCGGTGAGGATTTTCCCTCCGGTCACATTGGAGAAAAGCGTCGCCTTGGGGTCGCTGAAGCTTACGGCGGCGACTAGTTCGGCGAAAGCTTCGGCCGCCGGGGCCATGATCGGAGAGTGGAAGGCTCCCGAGACCTTCAATCTGATGACCCGTTTGGCTCCGGCGGCCTTCAGTACTTCCTCCGCCGTCGCCAGCTCGCTTTCGGTCCCGGATATGACGCACTGGACGGGGCTGTTGTAATTGGCCACCCATACCTGTCCCAGGCCGGCTTCCGTGATCGCCCGATCGATTTTTTCAGGCGCCAGATACAGCACGGCGCTCATGGAGGAACCGCCGGAGCGCCTCCCCGCCTCGTCCATGAGCCTTCCGCGTTCGGCGACCAGGCGGAACATGTCGAAGCGGCTAATCACCTGGGCCTCGGCCAGGGCGGGCCATTCGCCCACCGAAAAGCCCGCGAAGCCCGAAGGAATGAGTCCGTGTTCCCTGGCGCAGAGCGCCGCCGCCTCCTCGGCCAGGGCCAGGGCGATCTGGGTATTCCTGGTTTCCTTGAGAACCGCTTCGTCGCTTTCGAACAGGAGTTTTTTCATGTCCGTGCGGCAGGCTTCCGAAGCCAGGTCGAACAGGTTGCGGGCTTCCTGGCTGGTGTCGTAGATATCCTTGGCCATGCCCGGGTGTTGGGCTCCCTGACCGGGAAACAAAAAACAGGTTTTCATTTCGGCTTCCTCCTGTATGCGAGAAGCGTAAGTGGACGACAGAGGTCCTGGCTGCATGGTTTACAAAAATTGAAAAAATGTAAAGTACCGCCGCCTGCCTCCCGGAATACCTAAGGAAAGACTATAGCACAGCGTGGGGATGAAATCCTCGGGTACGCGCCGTCCGACGACAGTCTTGTTCCGCTTCCGCTTACCCTTGTCTGGCAGCCAGGCTGGCGACTATTGTACACTATCCGCATGGCTACGGAAACTACGAAGATGATCCTGGAGCTGCTCCGTTCAATTCCCTATGGTAGAGTGATTTCCTATGGTAAGGTGGCCGAGTTGGCGGGCTGTCCCAGGGCGGGGGCGGACGCGAGGCGGGTGGCCAGGGTGCTCCATTCCATGTCGAAAAAACACGCTCTTCCCTGGTGGAGGGTGGTGAAAAAAGACGGGAGCA
>Ga0302251_1001311_pt1 | contig 15698 bp, 14 predicted proteins | sample AAG_RA_Gln_MG_FD_193534 | JGI IMG/M metagenome (GOLD analysis project Ga0302251, IMG submission 193534) | Enriched activated sludge microbial communities from anaerobic digester in WTTP, New Holstein, Wisconsin, United States - AAG_RA_Gln | ecosystem: Engineered > Bioreactor > Anaerobic >...
TTTGAGTATCTCCCTATTTGAAAGAGCGTCCATGTTTCAGCTACTTACATTTTATGATTACACAAGTGACATGGACGAAAACAGTAACCAGCTGAACTTATTCACGGATTATTCCGGACAGTAGTGGAAGAAATTTATTAATATGATTAAATCTAATTCTATCTTCTTGGTTGTGAACGTCGGGATTTTGAAGTCTAGCCAAACGTTCTATTAGCCCATCGCCACTGAATTCCTCTGAACTGCTGCCTTTATCACCAACTTTTCGAATTGCAGGAATAAGAACGACATTTATCTCTGGAAGTGTAGGGTGCAGAGCTCTAAATACTTCGTGCTGGCAAAATTCTCGCCCACCGCTACATCTGCCATTTGTAATATCATTCGTGAGCATTTGCAGTTTACTATCTGATATGACATTGAATGCTTGATCCCAATTTTCATTGAGGATATCTTTATTAGGCATTTTAATATAAAACCAAGCACCATCACGTCCATCTAACTTACTTTTTTGTAAAAACAACTCAGATATTACCGTTGCTGCGCGATTCTTATTGTACTCTTCATTAATTTTTTGCAGGATGGGTAAATCAAGTCGCACTTCGACATTAGCAGTCGCATTTCTAATCAGCGGTTCACACCAGCCTATAATGGGTGTTGCACCTGATGGCTTATGAATATTTAATGGATCAGTGATCGTCTTTGCTATTGAATCGCTTTTTGAGAAGATCGTATATAGAAATCTGATTATATTTGATTTTCCGCTGTTATTTTGCCCAATTAAAATATTTACTTTCGTGAGCTTCTCAAGATGCTGAATGGATTGACCAAAGCTGCGATAACCACCAATTGCAAAACTCTTTATTAGTTCTTCCATAGCTCCTTTTTTGCTTTTGATAATGTTTGATTTTATCATTTTATGACAATGGGGCTCTGTTAATTTTTTATCTCTTCATTAGAAAATCATTTGGCATTCCCACCACCTTATTATCTTTTGTTGCAAGTAACAATAAGTACAAAGTGTAGGTAGAGTCAATAATTATTTACTAATTCAAGATAGATAGAGAAGGTAGGTTAGCTTTCAGAGGAAATTCTTCCAGATATAATTCCGTCGCTTTCCGGAGATTCGTTATGGCTTCTTCGATGGTTTCGCCTTGACTAACTGTGCCGACCTCCGGGCACTGGGCCACATACAAATTATCTTCCCTATGGAGCACTGCGGAGAATGTTTTAACGGCCATTGATTGCCCCCTTAATTATTTAAGACGTATGCTATCACGATATAAGACATAATTAAAGAGAGAATGACGGCAGATTTTTCGCCCTCCCTCAATCCCTCCCATCGAGGGAGGGAAGATTATAGGGATTGGGTGTTTTTATGCGGCGATCTTCAGTGTGACATGTTTGCCCGCTTTCGTCGCCAGTGTAATCAGCATTTCCAGGCTGAACTTTTCCCATTTGCCGGTGATTAAATCGGAAACCCTTGATTGGCTGACGCCGAAAATCTTTGCGGCTTCAGTCTGCGTTATTTTTTTCGTTTTAATAAATTTCCGCAAATCAGCCATCAGGTCGGCCCTCATCTGCAAGATGGCAGCCTCATCCGGCGAATATCCCAAATCGGCAAATCCGTTGCCTGACGATTCTATAATATTTTTTCCTTTGTTATTTCCCATAATCGTTTCCTATAGTTGCCTTTTTCAGAAGGCCAATGCTGCGGCTTCAGCCTGGCAGTCTATTGTCGGCTGCATGCCTTTTGTCCATGCTGCAGCCAGTTCTTTTTTGGCCGCTTCCAGCTGCGCCTGGAAAACCGCGTCCGCGTGCAGCCTGGCGACGATAGCCGCGCCAATAATGCGTCCCGCAGTTACATCGCTTTGCCAGTGGACGCCGCATATCACCCGGCTCTGGCCGAAGGCATAACCCCGCAACAAAACGGTGTCGGCCCTGTCGTGAGCAATTTCGGCCAGAATCAAGGCCCATGTCCAGCCGATGGTCGTATGGCCGGAGGGATATGAACCGTCTCGCTTCATATTGTCTTCCCAATCGGGGGTGCAGCTGGTCTGCTTATATTCAACAAAGGGTCGAACACGTTGATAATATTTTTTAGCCGCAGAAACGGCGACACTGGCATCGGTAGACGTGCGCTGCAGCAGCAGATAAAGATTCGGCATGACGTCCTTCGTAATCGGGGCATTAAGCGCGCAGGAGAAAGCCTGGGGCGCTTCAGGAAAATGGAGATTGGCGTCTTTGGCGGCCTGTATCCAGCGTGGCGTATTGATCAATGGGCGGGTTGTGAGGAAAGCCTCCCGGTCGGCGGCAAATGCGGCTGATTCCCTGGCTGGAGGAGCCGGCAGCAGCGCAAGGCTGTTGGGAACTTTGTCAGGCGGTAGATATCCCTGCAATTTTCCTGGACGAACTTCCTGAACCTCCGTCGGAATGACGGGCGATGTTAAACAAGCGCATCCGGCCGTAATCAGCATACATGTTATGATCAAAGTTATAAGAAAGATTTTGTCCCCGGTTATTTTATTTTGCGCATCTCTTTTTGTTTCTGCGAAAAATTTCATTTGTTTTCCTTTCTGCGGCGCTGTTTTGCCCCTGGATTTTATCCCGCTTTGTGTTAATCAGTTCTTTTGCATGCCGCGGCAATGCCTTGAATTCGCGAATTAATAATCCTAATACACAGTTGATGTCAACCGGATAAAAATATTATTATTGACATTTTCAGCCAAATGTTTGACCATACGGTTAAACTCTACGGTTGAATCCGGCGGCCGACAAAATAATGGGCCGAATTTCCTTCCGTGAATAAAAAAATTCAGTAAAGCGGGGCGGACATTCTTTAGAACAAGAACTTGCCGAGGGATACATGAAATTCAAAGCATGGTGGATGCTGCTTCTGATCGCAGTTATGTTTTGGCCGGGCCGGAGCCTGGCGGCCGACATTTTGACGCTGGAGGAAAGCATCGACATAGCGTTGAAAAACAGTTTAACCATACATTCCGCCAAAGAAGGAGTGGATGCCGCAGTTGCCCGGAGGCGGGAGGCCGCCACCGGATTTTTGCCGAAATTCAATACCACTTACAGTTACACGCGGTTAAATGAGGAGCCCTTCAACAGATTCGCGAATCTGCCGGCAGGAGTCTTTATCCCCAACGGCACCGAAATTATCGTCGGAACACAGAATAACTATTACTGGACTTTCGAAGCCCGGCAGCCTCTTTTTACCGGCGGCGGTCTTGTCGCCAATTACCAGGCAAATAAAATCGGGGAAGATACCGCCCGGATAGAAGAGGGTGCAAAGCGGCAGGATGTCATAAGAGATGTCAAAATCACTTATTTCAATATCCTGCGCGCGCAAAGAATTAAAGAGGCGGCGGATCAGTCGGTGGAAATGCTGACGGCCCACCGTGAAGTCGCCGGCAATTTCTTTAAAGTCGGAATGATTCCCAAAAATGATCTGCTGCATGCAGAAGTGGAACTGGCCAACGGCAGACAGAATCTGACGAAAGCGCAAAATGGAGTGGAATTGGCTAAAGCCCGTTTCAACACGGTTTTAAAACGCAAAATATTTGCTCCGGTACAGATAGTAGATATCCTGAAATATCAGCCGCTGGAAAGACAATTGGATGAATGTCTGGACATTGCTTTAAAAACCAGGCCGGAATTGAAAATTTCCGCCCTGAAAGTTGAACAGGCGGGCAAGATGGTCCGGATGGCGCAAAGCGAGTATTTTCCGACGCTGAGTCTGGTCGGCAATTACACGCGTTACGGCGATCATCCTTCGGTTTCCGGCAGCGATTATAGAGATGCGGAAAACTGGTCTGTAATGGGAGTGGCCAGCTGGAATTTCTGGGAATGGGGCAGGACAAAATTCAGAGTTGACGCCGGCCGAGCCCGGGAAAACCAGGCACTGGACGAGTCGAAAGAATTAAATGATTTGATTATTCTGGAAATCAAACATGCCTATCTGAATCTGCAGGAAGCGGAAAAGCAGATCGCCGTGTCGGAAAAAGTTATCGAGCAGGCCAACGAAAATTTCCGTATCGCCCAGGAACGATTCCGGGAAAGCGTCGCCACAACAACGGATGTACTGGATGCCCAGACGCTTCTAACCAAAGCCAAGGCGGATTACGCCAACGCTTTAGGAGATTTTAATATTAACCGGGCGATACTGGAGCGCGCAATGGGAATTATACAGTGATCAGGAAAGAGATTAATCTGCAAAAGCCTGGTGAAACGGCCCGGAAGATTTTAAGTGCGGCGCGGGCGCTCTTTGCCGAAAACGGCTACAATGCGACGCATGTGGATGAAATCGCCCGGCGCGCCGGTGTCAATAAAGCCACAATCTATTATCAGATCGGTGATAAAGATACTCTTTATGCCCACGTCATCCACCAGGTAATCGGCAACATTGCTCAAATCGTCGCCGCCGCGGTAGCTGAAAAAAGCGATCCGGAGGAAAAACTTGCCGCCTACATCAATAACATGGCCGACGCAGTGGATAAAAATCCGGAGATACCTCCCATCATGATGCGCGAGATAGCCTCCGGCGGCGCGCACCTGCCGCGCATGGTTGTGGAAGACATATCTTCAATCCTGGGTATTTTGATCGGCATTCTGGAGGAAGGAAAGAAAAAAGGCGTGTTTGCGGAAACGGTTCCCTTCCTGATTCATATGATGATTATGGGAACGATCCTTTTTTATAAAGGAGCGCTGCCGGTTAAAGACCGGAAGTTATTGCTCCCCGCGGCGGTAAAAGCACGTGATAAAAAGCTCAAAGGGACGGTAGGTGAGGAAGTGAGCAGGCTGGTGCTGAAGGCGATCAGGGCATGACGCATTGAGACCTTTTATAAACTACCCCTCGCGTCTTTGCAGGGAGCGAATCGACGCGGCAATAGAACAAGGGGTTGCAACCCCTTGTTCTCAATGACACATGTGCAGTTTTGCAAACGTTTTGCTGAAAATTGGAGGACTTTTTTGAAAAAGAAAATCATCATTATTGTTTTTATGATCTTGTTTGTCGGGGCCGGGGTATTCGTTTATCTGGGGCAGAAAAAGAATAATCAGCACGAACTATTCTTTTCCGGAACAATTGAAACGACTGACGCTAATCTCTCCTTTCAGGTTTCCGGACGCGTCGCCGGCGTCAATGTGCAGGAAGGCCAGTCCGTAACCAAAAACCAGGTAGTTGCCGAACTGGATCGGGCGGAATTTCAGGCGCGCTATGATCAGGCCCAGGCCAATCTGGACCGTGCACAAAAGACCAAAGAGCAGTTGCAGACAGCGTTGAAGATCAGCAAAAACACCTTGCCGTCGGAAGTAGCCCGCGCTGCGGCCGTAGTTAAAAGCGCTAAAGATACCATGCGGGATGCGGAAAAAAATTATCAGCGTTACGCGGAACTCTTTCGAAAAGGGGTGGTCACGGAAAAGGAACGCGACTCGGTGAAGCTCATTTATGATGTCGCCAAATCACGCCTGGCCGAGGCGCAATCCACTCTGAAACATGCTGAGGGCAATCTCGCTAAAATTGAAGCCGCTGCACAGGATATCGCCACATCAAATGCCCAGATAGATTTAGCGCGGGCCGCCCTTGCGCAGGCGGCGATCCAGCTCGATTATACCCGGCTCCAGTCACCCCTCGATGGCGTCGTGACCAGCCGCAACATCGAACCGGGTGAAACGGTAAATTCCGGACGGGAAGTCCTCACGATTTCCGATCTTTCCCGCGTCGATTTAAAAATATTTGTTGATGAAACCCAGATCGGCAAGGTCAAACCCGGCCAGAAAGCGGCGGTAAAGGTGGACACCTTCCCGGATAAGGAATTTGAGGGCTTCGTTTCCTTCGTCTCTCCCGAAGGTGAATTCACGCCCAAGATCATTCAAACAAAAAAAGAAAGGGTTAAACTGGTTTACCTGGTTAAGATATCCATTGCCAATCCCGGAAAAGAACTTAAAGCAGGAATGCCGGCCGACGCCCTGTTGAAATAACCTAGAATGGAGATGCCATGATCGCTGCTGCGGCAAATTCCCCGCCTCTGGTGGAAGTCAAAAATGTCTCGGTGCGCTTTGCAGCCGTGGAAGCTCTCCATGATATTTCCCTTCAGGTAAACGCCGGCAATATCTTCGGTCTGGTCGGATCGGACGGCGCGGGAAAATCAACTCTTCTGCGCCTGATCGCCACAATGATCAGGCCGTCGGAGGGAACCGTTCAAGTAGGCGGCTGCAACGCAGTCACCGAGCGGCGGAAGATAAAAAACATCATTGGTTACATGCCGCAGCGCTTCGGGCTTTATCAGGATTTGTCCGTGGAAGAAAACATCGATTTTTTTATGGATATTTTTAACATCCCGAAAGCGCAAAGAAAAATGCGTAAAGAAAAATATCTGGGATTTTCCAACCTGTTGCCTTTTTTAGACAGGCTGGCCGGTGATCTTTCCGGCGGCATGAAGCAGAAGCTGGGCCTGGCCTGCGTACTGGTGCACGAGCCGCAGTTGCTCATCCTCGACGAACCGACCAACGGTGTTGATCCGGTTTCGCGCAGCGAGTTCTGGGAGATTCTTGCCAATATGAAGCAGGAAGGCATGACGATTCTGGTTTCCACCGCCTATCTGGATGAAGGCGAAAAATGCGATCAGCTCGCGTTGATGCACAACGCCGTCATTCTGGAATCTTCCACCCCGTCAGAAATGCGTCAAAATTTTGCAACGCTGGAAGAAGCAATGATCGAACGGATAAAGCAGGTGGATAAGGAGCTGGTCGATGACTCTTTCCATTTCTGATTCCGTCTCCGTCAATAACTTGGAAAAGAGATTCGGCAAGTTTGTCGCCGTCGACAGAATTACCTTTTCCGTCAAGAAAGGGGAAATTTTCGGACTTCTGGGCTCCAACGGCTCCGGCAAATCGACCACCATCCGCATGCTTTGCGGCATTATCACTCCTACTTCGGGCTCCGGTGTTGTCGCGGGCCATGATATCATGACCGAGACGGAAGAAATCAAGCAGTCCATCGGTTACATGTCACAGAAATTTTCCTTATACGAGGATCTGACATCCTTCGAAAATCTGCGTTTTTATCTCGGCGTCTATAATGTGCCGGAAAATCAGTGGTCGGAACGTATCGACTGGGTTTTAAATATGGCTCGTCTGCAGGACATGCGCAATCGTCCGACGAGAGAATTGCCGCCCGGCTGGCGTCAGCGCCTGGCGCTGGGCTGCTCGCTTTTGCACCGGCCTGATATTCTTTTTCTCGACGAACCCACCTCCGGCGTTGATCCGATTACCCGCCGGCATTTCTGGAATTTCATTCAACAGCTGGCCGCACGAGGAATAACTGTTTTTGTGACCACTCATTACATGGATGAGGCGCGTTTTTGCGAACGCATTGTGATGATCAATCAGGGCAGAATTGTTGCTTCCGGCTCCCCCGGCGAAATCATTGCCAAGGCCTGCCCCGATCAAACCAACGCCGATCTGAACGATGCGTTTATAAAGTTGATGAAGGACGACGATGAAAAAAATAAATGAAGGGGCCAGCGGTTGAATACTGTTCATATCAAAGCCATCGCCCGCAAAGAATTTTATCATCTGATCAGGGATTACCGCAGCCTGTATCTGGCTTTCGCCATCCCGCTGATATTGATTATTCTTTTCGGTTACGCCTTGAGCCTCGACGTCAACAACGTCAAAACAGTGGTCATCGATTATGACAAGACCGAGCTCAGCCGTGATTTTTCGAGCAAGCTCAGCGCTTCGCCGTACTTCCGCATTGTGGCGCATCTCGATAAAACAAAGACGGCGGTGGCATACCTTGACGACAACCGCACGGCGGCGGCGATTATTATTCCCCCGGATTTTATGAAGGATATCCGCGCTGATCGCCCTGCCGCCCTGCAGATCATTATTGACGGCAGCGATCCCAACATGGCGGGAATCATCCGCAGCTACCTGATGATCATCTGCGAAAAATACAATCAGAAATTACTGGCGAATTTTATCAACCGGCAGAACATGTCCCCATTAAATGCTCCCGTGGACGGCCGGGTCCGCGTCTGGTTTAATGAAGATCTGGAAAGCCGCAACTTTATTGTTCCCGGAATCATCGCCCTGATCATCATGATTGTTGCTGCGCTTTTAACATCGCTCGTCATCGCGCGGGAATATGAGAACGGCACAATGGAAACGATCAAGTCCCTGCCGGTGAAAGCCGGTGAGTTCTATCTCGGCAAAGCCGCCCCTTACTTTTTAATCGCCATGATCGACGTATTAATCGCCATGATCTCGGGTCAAATTCTCTTCGGTGTGGTAATGAAAGGCAACTTCTGGCTGATGCTCGTCGCTACTGCACTGTATATCCTTGTCGCGCTTTCGCTGGGCTTGTTCATTTCCAACATCACTAAGTCACAAATGCTGGCCAATCAGATGGCCGTATTGACGACATATCTGCCGTCGCTTTTGCTTTCGAATTTTGTCTTTCCCATCATCAATATGCCCGCTTTTTTGCAGTACATTACCTATATTGTGCCGGCCCGCTACTACATTGATATTCTGACGGGCGTCTACCTGCGCGACACGGGATTCAACTATCTCTGGCCAAGCCTGCTGGTTTTATTTCTGTTTTTCACCGTTTTATCGATGCTGAATCTGCGCATTCTGAAAAAGGAGGGGCTGTAAGTATGACCTGGCTGAGAATCCGGGAATTGGTGCGCAAGGAATTTATTCAACTTTTTCGCGATAAGCGCAACCGCGTACTTCTCTTTGCCGCTCCTCTGATCCAGATTCTGGTGTTCGGCTACGTAGTCAACTTCGACATCCGCAGCATCCGCGTCGCCCTGCTGGATTTCTCCCGCACACAGGAAAGCCGGAATCTCGTTGACGATTTTACGGGCAGCAATATTTTCCATATCACACACCACTTAAGCAGTGAAAAAGAGCTGACCGATCTCCTGCTCAAAGGGAAGGTGGATATGGCTCTTCAAATCAACCCCGATTTCGCCTCTCTTCTCAGGAAAGGACAGACAGCGCCGGTGCAGATAATCGCCGACGGATCGATGAGCAACATGGCGTCGATGCGCATAGCCTATGCTTCCTCCGTCCTTGATAAATTTAACCGGGAAACCTTGCGCCAGTTGTATCCCCGCGAGATGAACTACGGCAAAATCGACGCCCGCATCCGCACCTGGTACAACCCCAATCTGGACAGCCAGTACTTCTTTGTTCCCGGCATCGTCGCTTTTGTGGTGATGCTTACGGCGCTCCTGCTTACATCGATTGCCATCATCCGGGAAAAAGAAGCCGGAACCATGGAGCAATTGATCGTCACGCCTCTGAAATCCTATGAATTTATTATGGGCAAGACCATTCCCTATATTATTGTCGCGCTGGCGCAGATGACCGCAGTGATCATTTTCGCTATTTTCTGGTTTGAAATTCCGCTTCAGGGAAGTATTCTCCTGTTGTTTTTTACCACCTTTCTTTTTCTGCTCAGCACCATGGGTATAGGTCTTTTTATTTCCGCAATTTCCAGCACACAGCAGCAGGCCATGATGACCACCTTCTTTTTCATCCTGCCATTTTTGATGTTAAGCGGCTTTATCTTTCCCATTGAAAATATGCCCCAGGTCGTGCAGTGGCTTACTTATCTTAATCCGCTGCGCTTTTTCCTGGTGATCGTCCGGGGAATTTTTCTCAAAGGGGTCGGGATGGAAGTCCTCTGGCCGCAGTGCGTGGCCCTTGCCGTCCTCGGCATCATCGTTTTTTCCGGCGCAATCCGCCTGGTAAAAAAACGTCTGGATTAGTCTTTATGCGGTTTATTATATAAAGCAAATCAATACATACATTTACGTTGACTAGCCCAATTGTTCGTAGTACACTGCTAAATAATCGACAATATACCGTATTAGTACGGCGAAATAACACTTGCAAATTAGAATAACAAACAAATTTATGAGGTTGTCATGTTTGAAGAACTTCTTTCCGAACAGAATCCCCATTGGCAGCAAGGTTTTTATTACGAGGAAGGCGTGCGGCGTGGAGTGCTGGATAAAGCCATATCCTATATTGATATTCCTCATATCGTTTCCGTAGTTGGCGTCAGACGTTGCGGCAAAAGCACCTTACTGCGACAGGCCGTCAATTACCTGATTCGGGAACGAGGTGTAGCGCCACGACAGATTCTTTTTATCAATCTTGAGACGCCCGCCTTAGGCAGTTTCCGTCATGAAGTTCAATACCTGGAAAAGCTCTATACGGATTACCTCAAACTGGTTCAACCGCAGGGGCAGATATATTTCTTTTTAGATGAAGCTCATTTTTTCCCCGAGTGGCAAATTTTTATTAAATCACATTATGAGCAGAAAAGAATAAAATTTTTCATTACCGGATCCAATTCGCAACTGTTGTCTTCCGAATACCTTACACTTTTATCCGGACGCGTCTTGCCTTTGGAGACATTTCCCTTTTCCTTTGCCGAATTTATTCAGGCACGGGGGATAAGTCATACAGATAAGGTCGGACTTGCAGCCGGCAGTCATCGTCTGCGGTCATTGCTGGAGGAATACCTGCATTTTGGCGGCTTTCCGGAAATCGCATACGTGCGCGAAACCGCTTTAAAAAATGAAATCCTCAGCATGTACGGCCGGAACATTTTATTTCAGGATATAGCGCCCCGTTTCAACGTCAAGAAATCCAGCGATCTGGAGAATCTCTACTATTACCTGATCACTAACATTTCTTCTCTTTGCACTTACAACAGCCTGGCCAAGACAGTGAATCTTAACGACAAAACCATCAAAGACTACATGATGTTTTTTGCCGACGCGCGACTGCTGATCAGCGTCGATGTGCACGACTATTCTGTCAAGCAGCGTTTAAAAAGCCCGCGCAAGGTATACTCAATCGACACCGGGATTGCCGCCGTAGGATCGCTGAGCTATTCCAAAAACATCGGCAGGCTATTGGAAAATCTTGTTTTTCTGGCTCTTCTGAGACGCGGCTTTGACATTACCTACTACCGGACAAAGAACAATCTGGAAGTAGATTTTCTCTGCCGCCGCGAACGAAAGATAGCCGCACTGGTGCAGACCTGTCTGGACATGCGGACCGAGCAAACCAGAAAAAGAGAAATCAGGGCGCTGCAAAAGGCAATGGAAGAGACCGGCCTGAAGGAAAGCGTCATCGTGACGATTGAAGAGGAAGGGGAATACAAAGTATCGTCAGGCCGGATCAGCGTCGTGCCGGCGCATAAGTACTTACTGGAGTCATAACCGCGGCAACTTCGCCACGGTGGAAAAAATAAAAGGCATCTGGATTAATCAATGATAACGGACTACCACGCTAAATATTTTGCCCATGCGCTTTTAAGAAAATCTACGGAAGATGGTATTGAAAAAATTTCCCGGTCTCTTTTTGATGCGGCTGTTGATCTCAATCCACACCAGATTGATGCCGCCTTATTCGCTCTGAAATCACCCCTTTCCAAAGGCGTTGTTCTGGCCGATGAAGTTGGACTAGGCAAAACCATCGAAGCAGCGCTTATTTTGTGCCAATACTGGGCGGAACGGCGACGGCGCTTGCTGATTGTCTGCCCGGCGGCACTACGCAAACAATGGAGCATAGAACTATTTGACAAGTTTAACATTCCTTCCGTTATACTTGACCAGCGACATTTCAATGAACTTACAGCCAACGGTCATTCAAATCCCTTTGAACAGGACAAAGTATTAATTTGTTCTTATCAATTTCTGAATAATCAGAAAGATACAGCAAAACTGGTGAAATGGGATTTAGCCATTATTGACGAGGCACACAAGTTACGCAATGCTTACAGGCCGTCCAATGTGCTGGGTCAATCTCTTAAATGGGCTCTGGAAGACACAAAAAAGTTACTACTGACCGCAACGCCATTGCAAAATTCGCTGATGGAATTATTCGGCCTTTGCTCAATTATTGACGATTATATATTCGGCGACAGCCGCAGCTTTCGGCAGCAATACATCAACGATAATGATATCGAGGGAATCAAAACGCGGCTCAAGGGCTTCTGTAAGCGTACATTACGCAGGCAAGTGCTGGCGTATGTTCTTTTTACCAACCGCAAGGCGATCACGATCAGATTTGAACAGACAGACAAAGAATTTCAACTGTATCGCAATATAACCGATTTTCTTCAGCAGCCGGAAACTTATGCCTTACCCACCAGCCAGCGTACACTGATTACGCTGGTCATTCGAAAAATCTTGTCATCTTCATCTTATGCACTCATCGCCACGCTGGAAACCATCAAAAGGCGCCTGGAGCTATTACGGAATAGACAGCCTGTGCAAGATACGCTGGTGCAGGAACTATTGGATGATGAATCCATTGACGATGAGGAATATGAAGAAGTTGCCGGACCGGGTACCGAAACATCATCACCGGATCAGGGAATGCAAATCGATTTGGAAAAACTGAACAAAGAAATTAATTGTCTGAACAGCTTTATTGAACAGGCCAAAGCAATCAAAGTTGATTCCAAGACAAGCCGGTTAAAAGAAGCCATTGAGCGGGGCTTTAATGAAGCCCAGCGGATGAATGCGCGGCGCAAAGTCATCGTTTTTACGGAATCCAGACGCACGCAGAGTTATTTGAAAGAATACCTGGATGCAAATGGCTATGCCCGACGGACGGTCATCTTCAACGGTACAAACACTGATCCGGAATCGCGAAAGATTTACGAAAACTGGCTTTCTGCCAACAAAGATACGGGAAGAATCAGCGGTGTCCAGACGGCTGATCGTCGCAATGCCATCCTCGATCATTTTCGGGATACGGCGGAAATCTTAATAGCGACGGAATCGGCAGCGGAAGGCATAAATCTTCAATTTTGTTCATTGATCATCAATTACGACCTGCCGTGGAATCCGCAGCGCATCGAGCAGCGGATCGGCCGTTGTCACCGTTATGGCCAGGAACATGATGTAGTCGTTATCAACTTTTTGAATGAACGCAACGATGTAGACCGCCGCGTTTACGAGCTTCTGGAATACAAATTTAACTTGTTTGACGGCGTTTTCGGCGCATCCGATGAAGTATTGGGAAGCTTGGAGTCCGGGGTTGATTTTGAAAAGGAAGTCCTCAAAATATATCAGGAATGCCGCAGGCCGGAAGATATTCGGGCTGCATTTAATGCCTTGCAGAAAAAGATGGACGAGGAAATACAGTCGCGCCTCCGGGAAACACGCGAGATGCTCATCGAGCATTTTGATCAGGATGTCCATGATCGCCTTAAGGTGAATCTTGATTTAACAAAAGAGCATCTGGGCAAGATGGAGCGGCGCTTTTGGTCTGTCACTAAACACACCCTAGACAGCGCGGCAGTTTTTGATGACGCCGCTTTAGCCTTTGATCTGAAAAAAGAAACCGGTTCTTGCCCTGTGGGACACTATCGGCTGATCTCCAAACAGAAAGACAAAAAAAATATCGAAGGCTACTTTTTATACCGGATGTCGCACCCTTTAGGCGAGCATGTGCTGGATACAGCCAGAAAAAGAGAAACACCTGTTGCCGAACTTACCTTTGACGTGTCCAGGCATCCGATGCGCTTATCCCTGATTGAACAACTGAAAGGTAAAAGCGGATGGATGATCCTTACCAAATTGACGGTCAAAAGCTTTGAAAAAGATGAATACCTGCTTTTCAACGCCTTTGATGACGAAGGCGTTGGTCTTCATCCGGAAATATGCGAAAAATTATTTGATTGCAACGCGGCGGTGAAGACGGTAAGCCTGCCAAGGCAAAAAGAAATGCAACTGACAACCGATGCCCGCATCCATGCCGATGCAACACTGACCGCCGCCATGGAACGAAACAACGCCTTTTACAAAGACGAATGCGAAAGGCTTTTCCGTTGGGCGGATGATCTGACGCTTTCCGCCGAAAAAGAACTGAAAGACACAAAAAATCAACTGCGCGAACAAAACAGGCTGCTTCGGTTGGCCACAAGCCAGCAGGATCGTTTGGCAGTAGAATTGAAAATCAAGGAATTGAGCAAGAAACAACGCGAACAACGTCGGAAAATATTTGATGTGGAAGACGAAATCGCCATCAAGCGCGACACGCTCATTGACCGGCTAAAGGCGCGGCTGGAGCAAAATACAAAACATGAGCATCTGTTTACGATACGCTGGAAGGTTGTTTAATATTGGGAGGATACATGCTGACGCAGTACGAAAAGTTGAAGAGTATTTTGCGGGAGATGTTTCAGATGGATCAGGCCGATCTGGATTTCGGCATCTACCGCATTATGAACGCCAGGCGCGCCGAGATTGAAAAATTCCTGGATCAGGAACTGCTGCCGCAAGTAAACGCGGAATTTGCCAAATATCGCGGCACGGAAATCGAAGGCAGAAAAAAAGAACTGGCCGTACTGGAAACCACTATCCGCGACAGCGGCATGAATCCCGACGATTCGCCTAAAGTGAAAGGTCTCCGCGAAGAGCTGGCCAAATACGGCGATAATGAAGCGCTGGCCAACGAAGTTTTTTCGCATTTGACATCATTTTTCCGGCGCTACTATGACGGCGGCGACTTTCTTTCGCTGCGCCGTTATAAAAAAGACACTTATGCCATTCCCTATGAAGGCGAGGAAGTCAAACTCCACTGGGCTAATGCCGATCAGTATTACATCAAGACCAGCGAATATCTGAAAGATTATGCTTTTAAATTGGCTAACGGCAAAAAAGCGCATTTCAAACTGGTGGACGCCACTCAGGAAAAAGACAACATCAAAGCCGAGGCCGGAAAAGAACGCAAGTTCAAACTCTACGATGAAGAGCCGATCCGGATTGAAGACAACGATGTTTTTATCCAGTTCGTCTATCTGCCCGACAAGGAAAAGCAAGACGCCATTAATAAGAAGACGGTGGCATTCGTAAACGGGGAAGCCGGAAAGAAACTCAAGGACTTTTACGAACTGTTCGCCGCGCCCCCCACCGCTAAAAATCCCCAGCGCATACTGTGGGAAAAGCATCTTTATTCCTACACCGCCCGGTTTAACTTTGACTTTTTCATTCATAAAGATCTGGGCGGCTTTTTGCGCCGCGAACTTGATTTTTACATAAAGAACGAAGTCCTTTTTGTGGATGATTTGGATGCGCAAGACGAACAGAATTTGAAAAGCGCCGTGACAAAAGTCAAGGTCATTAAACACATTGCCTTAAAAATCATTGCCTTTCTGGCGCAACTGGAAGATTTTCAAAAAAAGCTCTGGCTCAAAAAGAAGTTTGTAGTTTCCTGCGGCTGGTGCGTCACGCTGGACCGCGTGCCGGAGACTCTGTATCCGGACATTATCCACAGTGACGCCCAGCACGATGAATGGGTGAAACTTTTTGCCATTGACGAAATTGCAGCGGATCTGGTTAAGCCCGGCTATACTAAACCGCTCACCGTAGAATTTCTTAAAGCCAATCCGTATCTCGTTTTGGATACCAAGCACTTTGATGAGACGTTTAAAGAGAAGCTGTTAGCGTGTTTTGATAATCTGGATGAAGCTACCGACGGCGTGATTATCAATTCTGAAAATTTTCAAGCGCTGAATCTTCTTATCCCGGGTGGCCACTCAAAATCCCCCACCTGTGGCCACTTGAAAATCCCCCACCCATCGGTTACTTTTAAGGTCTGAAAAATAGGGTTTTCAAAAGCAGCTTTCCAAACAGTCAGCAGAACGTTAC
>Ga0302251_1001312_pt1 | contig 15698 bp, 11 predicted proteins | sample AAG_RA_Gln_MG_FD_193534 | JGI IMG/M metagenome (GOLD analysis project Ga0302251, IMG submission 193534) | Enriched activated sludge microbial communities from anaerobic digester in WTTP, New Holstein, Wisconsin, United States - AAG_RA_Gln | ecosystem: Engineered > Bioreactor > Anaerobic >...
TACTGATTATAAATCTATTTTAAACGACATTAAATTCAACAAAATGATATACACCGGTCCCATAGACTACTATTTCGATTACATCCATGGCAAACTCCCCTATCGCTCTATCCGTTTTGAATGGGAGAATATGAATCAGGAAGAATTTCAGCCGGTCGCAGTAGTGAACCACACGGACAATATAAATCAATTTACACGCGTTACTGAGTATAAACACCTTACTCACCAATTCTCTACCTCCACCACAATTTCAAGAGAGTTTGCGATTAAAGAGGGTGACCCATTCTATCCCATACCAACAATTGTAAACAAAAAGATCTATGATAAGTATCTCAAAGAAAGTAACAAACTCTCTAATGTAACTTTTCTTGGTCGACTCGGACTATATCAGTATTACAACATGGATCAGGTGGTAGCTCAATGCCTCACAATTATAAAGTGAACTCTAAACTCCTTTTTTCCCTTTCAGAAAAATTTGGGGAACTTACATTAACTAAACTTGTATTGTTTTTTTTAGCAATTTTCCTGGCCGTCAAACACTTTTTCCAAATAATTTCTCAAAAATCACTCTTCCCGGTTGACAAATATTTCCTTGGTCTTGACTTTCAGGTTTTCTATAACGCAGGTGAAAAACTTATTATATTTGGTGATCCATATTCAATCGAGAGATTTGTGACACCACCATTATCCGCATTTATCATGGTTCCTTTTACGTTAATTGATTTTAATTTGGCTAAATATGTGTTTTTGGCAATAAATATGATTCTCTTAATCTTGTGTTTTTTGCTAGTGCTAAAAATGAACAAACGAGAGCTATCTATTTCTTCGTTCTTTATATTTTTAACTATCTCATTTCTTTCATATCCTTTTATCTTTTTAATTGACAGAGGCAATATTGATCTGATTGTTATTTTTTTTACACTATCTTCTTTCTTTATTTTAAGAGATCACCCTATAATCTCAGGAATAATATTATCAGTAGCCTTTGGCTTGAAAATCTACCCGATTATTTTTTTGTTTCCTTTGTTAATACTACACAAATACAAAACCCTCGTTTCTTTTTTCGTAACAATATCCTTCTTTTTAGTGCTGACCCCCTCTCTCTGGATTCAGTACTTTTTTGACCGAATTATCTTTCGCGTACAGGCAATAAGATATGATGAAAATGGAAGTTTCTTTAGTTTGTTTTTTGTGCCACTCAAAGCTTTGGCGAAAGTTATTAGTTATCAAAATGAATTCATCCTCATTATTGTATCTTTAATACTATTAATTGTTATCTTTGGCTATCTGATTTATAAAATCTCGACAAGAGAAAAGAGTAATACAAACTTGGATAAAAACTATTTAATGATTACTTATATGCCCTTTATTTTCTTTTTCCCAATGGTAGTATATCTCTATCAATACGTTTTTATACTTTTTTTGATACCCTATCTGGAATCACGGCTTTCAGAAGATTCTTCACAAAACAAATTCTATATTTTATTGTTTTCTCTGTTAATTTCCTTAACTCAATTTCCGGTATATGAATTTTCACAGTTTTTCAATTTCAAGCCATTAACAATGATGGTTAATTTGATTAGTCCTGTTTCGGCTTTCATACTATTAACCCTGCTAATTAGTCCGGGTGCACTCTATAGTAAGAATCGCATTACTATTTCGAGAAGTATGTTTTTATGAAAATATTTTGATATTCTAAGTATATTTTTTATATTTAATTCCATCTAGAGAGGATTGTCTTTAAAAATTATAAATGAAAAAGTTATTATATACATCTTTCTCGGGATTTCCCACTCCTGATACGGGAGGTCCAAACAAAGTCATCCATCAGTTGATGCAAAACATTGATCTTGATAAATTTAATGTCTCGTTCTTGTCAAAACACTCTAATTTTCAATACTCAAAAGAAGACAAAAAAAAATCAATTCAAAATAAGATTTCATTTAAACCGCAACTGACGTCAAAGTTATTCAATAAGAGTAATTTTTATCGCTCAATCGTAACAAATCCCTTTTATTTAAGATATCATTATTATAAAGCAAGTAAATTTTTCTCCTCAAAAAAAGAATACATTAACACTTTTGATATAATTCATGCCCACGACCCAAGAGTTCTACTTCATTTCAGTAATTGTTCTTCTAAGAAAATCTTAACTATTCATTCAAAAGGATCGCTGGTAACTGATGCTACAGATTATTATAAAGAAAGCAGTTTATATAACAAATTGCTTAAACAATTTCGTGCAGCAGAACTTAAAGCAGTTGGTATTGCAAATATTGTAACATTTCCTAGTCTTGCTGCCAAAAACCTGTATCTGTCTCAACTCAATCTTGATAATAATCCAAAGTATAAAGTAATTTATAACGGTATTGATATAAACTTTATTCGAAGTATAAATCCAGATCCCGCACTACTGAAACGATATAAAATCAATGATCATTATGATATTAAAATATTAAATATCGCTGATCATATTAGGACAAAGAATATCGATCTGATTATTAATATTCTGAATATCTTAAAACACGATCACAAGATTAACCCTCTTTTAGTTAATATTGGTAAAGGTCCCGAAACTGATCGCCTTACAGGTTTGGTAAAGAATCTTTCTCTCGAAGGTAACGTTATGTTTTTAGGAACCCTAACTAATTTTCAAATTCTTTCACTCATGAAGTGTTTTGATTATTTTATACTTCTTTCCCAAAGAGTTGTTTTTGATATGGTGATATTAGAAGCCCTTGCTTCTGGTATAACTGTCATTGCTTCTAATGATGGAGGAAATAAAGAAATTATTGAAAACACAAAAAATGGTTTTTTATTTTGTCCTAATAATTTTGATGATATTTTGCCTCTTCTGATAAATAAGGTTAAGCTCCCTCAAGTAGTAGATCTTTTCAAATTTGATATATCTTCCATAATGAAGGATTATTATAAAGTTTATGAAGAGTAAGACAATTTCAATAAAAAAGAAAACAATAAATATCTGTCATATTGTGAACATTATTGATGGAAAAGCAGATGGTGTTTTTTGTCATCTTAATAAGTTATTAACTATTATCGATAAAGAGCAATTTAATCAAATAGTAATTTTCCACGGAGGAGAAACCATAAAATCCTGTCTGCTAAAAAATAATATCCAGTTTTACGAGATTAAGAGTTTAAGTTCATCATTCCCACTTAATGCATTTTTCCAAATTGCGCAAATAATAAAAAAAGAAAGTGTTGATATTATTCATACACATCTTGTAAAACCATATATTTTGGCAGGTATTTTGAATATATTTCTTAAAAAAAAGTTTATCTTCAACTACCATGGTTCTTTTATAAAAAACGATTATAACACGTTATTACAACAAAAGGTTTATACAATTCTTCATAGAATAATAATTAAGATTAATCCTCCTAATATTGTTTTAACCCCTTCTCGAAATTCTATATCTTTACTTATGGATAAAGATATAATGTTTTCTAAAATTTTGGCTTATAATAGCACATATTTATATTCTTCCCAGCCCATGGACCAGGAGATTATTAATAAAATTATTAATTTTAAGTTTAACAGCTTTCTACTAGCTTATGTTGGTAGGTTATCACATGAAAAGAATGTTTTTGATGTCATAAATATTTTAAAGATTTTGTCTAATAAACACGAAATGAATGTAAAATTGATAATTATAGGTATTGGCCCGGAAGAAAGAGTCTTAAAAAATTATGTTTCTGAACTAAATCTTACAAAAAGTGTTTTATTTTTGGGTTTTATTGAATTTGCGTCAGCCTATTTTTATCTTTTCGATGTGCTCATACTTACTTCGAAAAGAGAAGGTATGCCAAATGTTGTTTGGGAATCAATGGGAAATCAAATCCCAATTGTTGCAGCCGATGTGGGGGGAATTAAAGATATAGTCCATGAAAATCGATGTGGATTCGTGTTTCCGCCAAATAATCTTCAACTTGCTGCAAATTTTTTGAAATATTTATATGACAATCCGAAGTTAAAACTTCAGTTGGGGGAAAATGGATTAACCGCAATTAATCAAAAATACTCTATACCTCACTTTAAATATTATTTTCAAAATCTTTATGTTTCTCTAACTAAAATTGGCTAAAATAAACATCCTTCAGATAACTACTAATTTTAATTATTCTTGTGGAGTTAGTACTCACATTTTCCTTATTTTAAAGGAATTGCGCAAATTAGCATGTTTTAACATTTATTTGATCACTAGTGGAGGAGATGCTTTAAAGCGACTTCGAGATATTTCGATTAATCCTGTTTTTTATAAATTTTCGACTGGTTGGAAGAATCTACTATATCTTATCCCAAATTATTTTGCTCTAAAAACATTTTGCTCTAAAAACAACATATACATTATCCACTCTCATCACCGTTATCCGGAATTTTTAGCTTGGCTTGTTTCAAAAAGATTACATATTCGTACAATTTCAACTGCTCATAGTATTGTTAAAAGAAAAAAATATTTTAGTTATCAGTCAGACAAAGTAATAGCTATAAGTAAGTCTATTCAAGTTCATTTAATACACAGATTCCAGGTTAATCCATCAAAGATAATTCTGCTGCATAACTTTATCGATCCGCAGTTTGTTTATCAGCATTCTTTTTTACCTTCACAATTATCAGGAATAAACTTAAATTCCAAAAAGATTTTACTCTACATAGGTAGAATTAACAAAGACAAGGGTGTAGATGTCTTAATTAATGCATTTAATGCTTTGAAAAACAAATTAATTCAGGTAATACTTTTCATTATTGGAAGCAATGAGTTGAATTCTGAATTGTATAAAATAATTAAAGATAACGATTCAATTGTTTTAGTTGAGCCTCAAGCTTCAGTTTCAAATTTCTACACGATTTCTGATGTTGTTATTCTTCCATCGCGAGTTGAGGCTCTGGGTTATGTTATGCTCGAAGCAGGCATGTTCAAAAAACCATTTATTGGTGGAAATACCGACGGCATAGCTGAGTTCATTGAACATAAAAAGAACGGTCTCCTGGTCGAACCGGGAAATGTCGAAGCACTCTCACAGGCAATTATCTGGATGCTAGATCACCCTAAAGAAGCTCAAACTATGGGTCAAAGACTTCATGAAAAAGTCATGACCCTTAACTCAAAAGAAGAATATATCGCTAAACTTAAAAATATTTATTATGAACTTGCCTCTGCTGAATAAAATCATCACTTCAGAGGATTCTGTTTTATCTCTTATTAAATCAGGTGAAAAGGATTTACTAATTACTTACATTAACCAACATTGTTTTAATATCTCAAAATCAGACTCCGAATACCTCAATCTGCTTTGTGAAAAGTTTACAATCTACTCTGATGGAGTTGGCATCTACTTTGCACTGAAATATTTGCAGTTTCACCCACTTCACAAATTTAACGCCTCAGATCTTAATCAAAAAGTCTTTAACTACTTCATCCTGACTCATACACCTCTCTATTTTTTGGGTGGTCATTTCATTAAAACAAATCTCCTAAATCAAATGACAAAAAAGGGTCTTAACGTAGTGGGATACTCCAACGGATTCAGTGACACTGCTAATATCGAAACCCTTTTTGAAGGAATCTCAAAAAGTGGTGCTGAATTTATACTTATTGGGATCAGCGTTCCCAAACAAGAAAAGATAGCTTACAAACTTGCATCACGCCTCCCTGGAAAATCATTCCTTTGTGTTGGCAATTTCCTGGAATTTTATCTCGGTACCCAAAAGCGTGCCCCGTTATTCCTGCGAAACTCAGGTTTTGAATGGTTATTCCGACTTGTTACCGAACCTCAACGCCTCTGGAAAAGATATATTATTGGAATTCCAATTTTTATTTTGCGAGTTTTAAATATTCGTCATCCTGATAACTAGAAAGAGATAGCCTTATGAAACAAATGTATTTAAATGGTGAATACTTGGCAAATAATCCAACTTATGACATTGAGGATTCAACTTGGAAAACTAAGGAAATTATTGATGTTTTATTAAGAAACAACATACATCCCAAGAAAATAATAGATGTTGGTTGCGGAGTAGGAGCCATACTGAATGAACTGCAAAAAAAGTACAATGAGGGAGATACTAAATTATTTGGTTTTGATATATCTCCCGATGCTATCGCAATCGCAAAAAATAAATATGGAAACAATATTTCTTTTGTTTGTGCAGACTTCATACTATCCGAAACTGAGTATTATGATTTACTGCTTTGTATTGATGTGCTGGAACATGTTGAGAATTATTTGGATTTCTTAAAAGCCCTTAAAACTAGGGCTGAGTATAAACTATTCCATATACCCTTAGATATGACAGCACATATGGTTATTAGGAACTCTCCTATTATTTTTAGTAGAAAAAAGTACGGGCATTTACATTATTATAGCAAAGATACTGCGATCCTAACACTCCTAGACTGTGGATACCAAATTCTAGACTGGCATTATACTAAGACAATGTTCTTCAATGATAACAAAACATCAACAAAATTACTGAATATCCTAAGAAAAATCACGTATAATATTAGTCATGATCTATCCGTTAGAATTTTAGGTGGACATTCTTTAATTGTCCTTACAAAATAAGCATTATAGCCCAATTTCTCTAGCTCAGCTTTTCAACTTTTTCCATATAGCTTCAAATTTGCTTAAGCATTAATACCAGTTATAAAGCCGTTGAAGACCCGTTGAAAAACCGTTAAAGAGCCGAAAACATAGGCATTAAAAATAGTTGCGTGATATTTCTGAAATACTTATTTTTGAAAGTCGAAAATTTCTTCGAAAGGAAAAGCTTATGGCAATAATTTATAGTAGTGTTCTGGGCAAAGTCCGTGGAAAAGTTGGAAGTTTTGTTGTAAGACAAACAAGAAACGGAGTAGTACTGGCAACGACACCGGCAAAATATACTAAAAGTAACCTTCCTGATGCAGTCCGGACAAGGAATTTATTCACATCTCTTTCAAAATTTAGCTCGGAGGTTAATGATAATTCTTATCTTAAGAAGATATGGGCAAAATCTGAGTTACCCGGAAATATTCCATACCGGAAAATCCTGAAAGCGAACCGAAAGTTCCTGGACGGAGAGTTCCTCACAATCAATAATCTGGTTACTCCAATAATTACAACTTCTCCTCAAAAAAGCATTGAATTCATAAATAACACTATTAACTTAACCTTGAATGATGATGTATTTGACATAAAGGCTGAAGATTTTCATATATTTGTTCTAATCGTTGTAACCGGACCTAAGAACAAGAAATCCTTAATTCTGCAAACAGAATCTTTTAGTAAACTGGTAAAACGAAGTGAGTTTGAGCATATATTCTTGCTTGACCGGCAGTTCACACATGAGTTTGGAAAATATCGCGAAATGATAGTCTACCCCTGTTTTATTTTTACAATTAACTCGTCAATAGACTGGTACTTTGAAAAAGGCACTTTATTTACGCTATAACAAAAAACGTTTGTTGTAATGAGATTTAAAGGTCGTTTTTTCTTAAATCTTTTAATAATCAATATCGCGGCCGTAAGTTTTATTCTGCTCATTTATAACTTTGGAATTAAAGATTACCTTCTCTCAAAGTTTGCGGTTCGGGAGGAAATTGATAAAATCTACTACACTAACATTTTTAGTAATTTTGATCTGGCGATCTCAATATATATTTTACTCTGTTTAATTCTCCTGATTAAATACCGTGTAATTCTTTATCTGATAAATTGCACAAGCATCAAACATATTCTTCTGTTTTGCCTGATCATATCATCACTGCTCCAGATTTTATTTATTTCACTTATTAATACACAGCCGATTTCAGACAGTATAGCTACTCATTAAAGCATGAATTCTTTAGGAGTTTTAATTTATGTTGTAAAACCTTATATTTTAGCAGGAATTTAGAAAAATTAATAATCATATGCGAAAAATTATATTTCAATCAATAATTGTCGGGTTTTTTCTTTCATTTGTATCAGTTGCACAAAATTCAATTGATATTATCTCAAATGACCCCACAGGAATGGAGATTATTGTCAATGTCAATAATCCCGGGCTTGTGATTGAGGGAAACTCTGATTCTGTTTCATTTACAGATTTCATCGACGAATCCAATCCCGGTTCTCCCAACCTCCCTTCACAGGTTATTTTAATTGCCATCCCCCCTTATTCAAAAATTGGTCTTATTGGCGAAATACTAACTGAGCAGTCATATCAAAATATTACCATTACTAGCAATCCCAGGGTAATAAGTGAAAATGACTCTCTGCTAAAATATAGAAATACTGAGATAGATAAAAACTATTTTACATCAGAGTCATATCCGGGTACTGATTTTGAAGTTATTGATTACACCTGGATTCGTGATTATTATGTCGTAGCAATTCAAATAAATACACATAGATATACCTGGAAATCCCGGATACTTAGAATAATTGAAAAAGCTAAACTAAACCTTACTTTTCAGGAACTTAAACCTTTCTCCCAAAATAATAATCCCGAAGGTATCTTCGATCAATCCCTGAAAGAAATTATTTCTAATTTTGACCAGGCTCGGCAATACCGTTCTTTTCCCCCTGCTAAATTAAATTCCAATGACAACTGGATAGATTATTCAAAGGAATATGTAAAATTAGCCGTTCCTTTTGATGGCGTTTATAAGATTACCTATAATGACCTGATAGCGTACGGACTAAATCCTTCCGGGATAAATCCTAAAACCTTCAAACTTTACAATAAAGGACAAGAAATCCCTGTTTTCATCTATGGCGAAGATGATAATCAGTTCAATACGGGAGATTACATACAATTCTGGATGGAGAAAAACTATAACAAAAAAGATTATCGTCAGATCGTCCAGACAGGTCAGGATTATATTAACTTTATGGACAGATACACTGACACAACTTTTGTATGGTTAACATGGGATGGACTTGAAGGATTAAGGATTTCTCAGATGAATTCGAATTCCCTTAATCCCTCTGATACTCTGCTTAGCCACAAAGTTAAAATTCACCGCGAAAGTGATTCTCGTCTTTGGTATTATGATGCGGTCTCTCCCAGAACACAGTTGCCCTTCTGGCAGGAAATGAAAACATTCACCTGGCAAACACTTGGTGGTTCCGGTTCACAGAGTTACCTTTTCACTGCTCCGAACTATGTACCTGGTCAGATTGTAAACACTGCTGCTAGGTTAATTAGTTATGCTTCTAATATCTCTTCCCAGGCTCATAAAATTGGAAGCAGCCTTAATTCAACTAATTATCAAGATACAATAATTTTCAACTATAAACAGACGGTCAATTTTAACTCCGCCTTCTCCTCAAATCTATTAGTGTCAGGAAATAATACTTTTAGGTTATTTGGACTGCCAACTTCGGCATCTGTTAATACTACATTGATAGACTGGATAGACATTGAGTTCTTAAGATACAATTTTGCTTCAGGTGATTCACTTTTAATTACTGTCCCCGACTCAATTGAAACGGGACTTAAAGCTGTCAAAATAAACAATATAACGGTTCAGGACACAGCATTAATTTTATTGAAAATCTTCCCCGGGAATAAACTCATATACAACTTTTCCATAAATAATTCGGTTTTGATATTCAATGACACTTTAACTGCTGGGGACAAATACATAATCATCAAAAAATCCAAAACCCTCACTCCGCTCTTCAAAACAAAGAAACAATTTGTTAATTTAAGATCAATAGGAAGAGGGGCTGATTATCTGATGATTTCGGATAAACGATTAGAGGCATCCTTAAATAATTATAGACAATTCATTAATTCAAATTATAGTGTTAGAACGGAACTCGCCTATGTGGAGGATATTTATGACGAATTTAACTATGGTTATTTAAGTGCAGAATCTATTAAGGATTTTATTTCCTATACCTATCATAACTGGACTCCCCCCAAACCCTCTTATCTGACGATTGTCGGTGATGCAAACTACGACTATAAAGACATTTGGACTCCCGCCCCGTCTGTTAGAAAAAAGAATCTCGTCACCTCTTTCGGAAATCCTGTTAGTGACGTTTGGTTTGTAACTCTGGATTCAACCAACACTGAAATTCCCCAAATGTTCGTAGGCAGGATTCCTGCAAATACAAATGAGGAATTGTTAAGATACATGAATAAACATCAAAATTATATCACTAAACGCTTAGATATGTGGAATAAAGTCGGTATGTTCTTTAGCGGAGGTAATCCTTCAAACCCTTCAGAGCTTGGACTTATTAAAGCAGCTAATGACAGTGTCTTTAATGATTTAATTAAAGCTGCTCCGAATGGAGGAACTGGCATTCATTTTTATAAGACTCTAAACCCTGTCAGTAATTTTGGTCCATATACTCAATCTCAGATTCAATCCGCAATCGATAGTGGTGCTGTTATCATTTCTTATCTTGGACACAGCGGGACTCAGACCTGGGATAATGGCATTACTCAGGTAAGCGACTTGAAAACGGTTTTTTCAAACCGCCACCCCTTAATCTCTGATTTTGGTTGTTCTACAGGCAAATTTGCCGAACCGGATGTTGATGCTTTTGGTGAAAATTTTATTTGTAGTTCCCCTTATGGAGAAGCAATTGTTTATTTGGGAAACTCGAGCTGGGGTTATACATCAACTTCTCTCCGTTTTCCATATCTGTTTTATGAGCAATTTTACAAAGATTCCATACGTTCAATTGGAATGGCTCATACACTTGCAAAGATAAAGCAATTTAATCTCTCTGGTATTAATGATGTTAATAGAGTCTTTAATTACTGTAATCTTCTCTTTGGCGACCCAATAGTTAGCATTTCAGTGCCTTCTAAATCAAATCTAAGTATCAAAAGTGCTGATATTTCAGTGGTGGGAGAAAATCCCACTGACCGGCAGGATTCTATTTTATTATCTATCATATTTCGAAACTTAGGACAGGTAACAGTTGATTCAATGGATATATTGATAACTAATTCATTTTTAGACACTGTCTACTTTCAGAAGACTCTAAGGACCAAAGTTCCAAACCTTAATTCTCAATTTCAATTCTATGTCCCGATTACTGGTAAAGTTGGTAATCATAATTTAGGCATCACTCTGGATGCTAATAATGAAATCGATGAAATTTACAAAGATGATAATTTGGCATCTTTCTCTTTCTCAGTTTTTTCCACAACACTTAAGACGCTCGAATTTGACGACTTTTATAGCGTAAAAAAAGAGTTTATTCAAATACTTAATCCGGCAACTCTTGAAAATAACTTATTGAATTCAATCAAACTCGAAATCTCCGAATCTGAATTATTTACAAACCCTATATCTTATATAAATCCTTTTGATACATTATTGACTTCATTCAGCCTAAATCAGTTGCCTTTAGACAAAAGATACTTTTGGCGCATCAAGCTAGATTCACCTTCAAAGGAATGGTCAAAAATATATTCTTTTAAACTTCTTGGTTCTTCAATAAAATGGATCATTGATAATGATGTCAAAATTTCAGATTTACTTCTTAACACGGTTTCTCAGGATTCAATTAAGAAAGATTTTCGAATTTCGGTATCTGAAAACAGTATAAAACTTTCATCTGCTGGAGGAAATGCAGGACAATATGCGTCGCTGCTTTATAAAGGAAACGAAGTCTTACCTAGTACTTATTTCTGGGGTCTTGTTACTGCAATCATTGATAGCATAACCCTAGCACCAACGAATCTCAAATATTTCCTCTATCCGAATCCCCCTTCGGCTGATTCACTTATTGCGTATTTGAATTCTATTCCGAACAATACTATACTAGCGTTTTCAATTTGTGCAGACGGTGCTCAATCTGTGCTGGGTTACTCCGGTGGAACCCCTGTAAGAAACTTAATCAAACAATTTGGCAGCTACTATATTGATAGTATCCGATATAGAGAATCCTGGTGTATGATTGGAAAGAAGGGTTCCCCTATTGGTTCAGCAATTGAATCTTACAAGTCTTTATTCGCCGGTCCTGCAATCATAGACACAAGCAAACTCGTTATCGCTGATTCCGGTTATGTTGTCTTCCCTGTTATTGATAACTCAACTGAATGGCTTAGCGTTACTAAAAATGATTCTTTGATTCAGGGAACAGATATTAAGTATTACCCGCTTGGAATCAAACCTGATAACCAGGTTGACACTCTTTCCGCTCTCAGCTTTTTTGATAATCTTGCCTCCCTTACAAATATAAGCGCATCGGATTATCCTAAACTCCGCCTTATGGCAAAATTCAAAGCGAACGAGCTTAAGGAGTCACCGACTCTGACTTCCCTTGGCGTTAATTATAACTCCCTCCCTGAACTTGCAATGAATTATCAGACTGTAAGCACTGATAAAGACTCCCTTGTCCAGGGTGACAGCCTTAATCTTAACTACAGTTTCTATAACGTTGGCTACGTTCCGGCTGATAGTTTCGGTGTTTGTGTCTACCTGAAGAAACCCGATAACTCATTAAGAAAACTCTCGGATACTTCCGTTATTTCTCTGGTTAATGGGGATAAAATCTCTAAATCCCTGAATTACAAAACTAACAGCCAGGACGGCTACGGCGATATGTCCTTCAGAATCTATATTGATTCACTTAACTCTCTGAGAGAATTCCACAAGGACAATAACTTCTTTGAAATTCCATTTAAAGTCCTTAAAGACACAACAACTCCTGTCAATGCGGCTACTGTTAATATCACATTTGATGATTTTGAAATTTCAAGTGGTGAACTGGTCTCTCCAAAACCAAGAATCAAATTCTTCCTTAATTACTCCGGAACATTCCCGATTGAAGATACGGCAGCTGTAAATTATTATCTCGATAACCAGCGTATCTATCACACAATGATGGACAGTGTTACTCTCGACACTATCGGCAAAAAACTTTCGATGACTTATAAACCACTGCTTTCTGACGGCGAGCACACTATCAGAGTCACAGGAAAGGATATCATCGGAAATAGCAGCAATGAGTATGAAATCTATTTCTCTGTCATTACGGAAATGAAAATTCTTCAGGCATACAACTACCCGAATCCTATGAAAGATAATACTCATTTTACAATGAATCTGTCTCAGATTCCTGATGAATTGCAGCTTAAAATTTACACGATTGCGGGAAGGTTGATAAAAGAAATGTCCATAACTGGTTCTGCTCTTAGAATCGGATTTAACTCTCTCCCCTGGGATGGACGAGATCAGGACGGCGATCTGATAGCCAACGGAGTTTATCTGTACAAAGTTATATTAAAAAAAGACAACAAGTCGGTGAGTATCACTGAGAAACTTGCAATTGTTAAATGATAAAGCGAATTATTAAAAATTTTCTGCTCCTGATTATCATATGTACAACCATTAGTTTTCGGTTCCCCGACTCTGTCCTCCCGGTAGAATTAATCTATTTTGTGGGTTATGTTACCGGAAATTTCGTTGACCTGCGCTGGGGAACAGCGACTGAAGTCTCAAATTATGGTTTTGATGTACATCGCACTCAGAATTTTCAGGATTGGGAAACTCTTGGGTTTGTCGAAGGAAACGGAAACAGCAACTCCCCTAAACACTACTCATTTCTCGATTCTACTGTATCCCCTTCAGGTGTTTACTACTATAGACTTAAGCAAATTGACACTGATGGTCAGTTTGCTTATTCCGACACAATTGCAGTAAATTTTGCTACTGCCGTTAACGAACCACTTTCCGATGAATTTAATTACAACATTTACGGTGTTTATCCTAATCCCATGAATCCAACATGTATTGTTAATTTTTCGCTCCCTTTTCGAAATATTGTTAAAATTGAACTCTACACTCCTCTGGGAGAGAAAATTTCTACACTGACTGAAAGTCAATTCGGGGAGGGTGATAATTTTCTCTCCTTAAATCTCTCAAATTATACTTCCGGAATTTATTTACTTAATTTCCGTTCCGGAACATTTAACAAAACGGTTAAGATTTCATTAATTAAGTAAATTTATTACTCAAACTTTACTTAAATTTGCGTAATATTTTTTTTAGAATTATTCGAAAGAGGCTATATGACTAAATATTTGTTTGTTTTAATTGCAGTACTTGCTCAGCTTTCCTATGCCCAGTTTGATCCAAATCTTAAATCTAATCAGGGAGCCATGCAGGGGGGATTCGGAATGTCCTGGATTGACGGAAATCCTCACTATTCTGTTCGCATTGCCCCGGAGGTTGCGTTTGGCAAAATCGGGGTTGGGCTCGACTTGAGGTTTGATATAGCTCCCGACGGTACTCTGAGACATGAGAATTTCAATGAAGTCTCAGACTATCTTAGCATTATCCGGTACTTTCGTTATGGCCAGAAAAGAGATCCGGTTTATGTCCGCATTGGAGCTCTTGATTATGCTACTCTGGGCAACGGGAGCATCATGTACCTCTACAATAACAGCCCTTCATTTGATACCAGAAGAATAGGCGCACAGTTAGATATCGACTTTTTTAATTTCGGATTTGAATCTGTTTACAGCAACTTCGGTGAAAGAGGTATTTTCGGTATCCGTGGTTATGTGCTCCCCCTTAAATTCACTGCGGCAGGCAGCATTCCGGTAATTGGAAACCTCGAACTTGGGGCTGCTTACACTACCGACTTTAATGCTAAGGCCGGTGTTGTCTCAGGGAATATAGACCCTGTCTCAAAAAAATTCGTCAGCACTAAGGATGAAGGAGCTACCGGCATTATAGGCTTTGATATTGGTCTGCCAATTGTCAGAAACAGTCTTGTTGATTGGAAATTATATTTCGATTATGCCAAAATAATTAATTTTGGCAGCGGTACTGCCTTAGGGACTATGGTTCAGTTCAACGGACTTGGACTTGTTACTTTAGCTGCTAAACTGGAAAGACGATTTAATAGTGATCAATATTTACCGGCTTATTTTAATTCGATGTATGAACTTGAAAGGTTTAATTTCGATCCTACCACCGGAGTATCTAGTAAAATTGGGACCCTCGCAAACTTAAAAGATGTCGGGAATGGCTTTTTCGGAGAGTTGTTTGCTTCTGTTTTAGGTTATGTAGATATTTTAGGAAGTTACCAGAGATTCGACAAGTATCCTGAAAGCGGCATCCTGCATATAGCCAGCGAGGTGGAACCTGAAGGAATGCCTTTTATTTTAAGAGCAGGGTATGATAAACGAAATATAAAGGATGAAGCTGATTTATTTAAGCTGGATGACCGCTCTTATTTCTTTGTTGAAACCGGATACAAGCCATATCCGTTCTTGATTGTTTCTCTCGTTTATAACTGGACATTCACTCCGGTAAGGGATTCGGATGATAATATTATGAGTTACGAACCTCAGAAACGTATTGAACCGAGAATATCATTCTATTATCCTTTGCAGTTTTAATTCAGGAGAAAATCTCTTAACTCTTTTACGGTGCTGAAGTAGTAGTTGCTGTTCATTTTTATCAGTTCTTCCTTTGAGTAACTGTCCCATAAAACAGATGCAACATCAACTCCTGCTTCAGTCGCCGCTTTAATATCAACCGGAGAATCCCCTACCATTATCGTTGAAGCTGGTTCAGTTCCGAGACTTTCCAAGATCTTAGTAATCCCCTCCCCTGAGGGTTTATGCTTAATAACCTCGTCACCGGATATGATGAGATCAAAATACACGGTTATTGCAAAATAATCCGCTGAGATCAGCGTTGCTCTTCTTCCCTTTCCGGTGAAAA
>Ga0302251_1001314_pt1 | contig 15681 bp, 16 predicted proteins | sample AAG_RA_Gln_MG_FD_193534 | JGI IMG/M metagenome (GOLD analysis project Ga0302251, IMG submission 193534) | Enriched activated sludge microbial communities from anaerobic digester in WTTP, New Holstein, Wisconsin, United States - AAG_RA_Gln | ecosystem: Engineered > Bioreactor > Anaerobic >...
CCCGTTCCGCCGTCGCCGGTATTGCCGACGGATACGGCCCGGCCGCAGCCGACGAGCACGCCCCGTCCCCCCACGCCGGTGCCGCCGACGGATACGGCCCGACCGCGGCCGACGAGCACACCCCACCCCCCCACACCAATCTCTCCGACGGGCACACCACCGCCCCGGTCCACGGTGACACCGCGGCCGCCAACTCCAATCCCGCCGACAGATACGCGGCGGCCGCAGCCGACGGTCGTGCCCCCGCCGAGAACACCCACAGCGCCTACCCACACGCCGGCGCTCCCGATGGCCACATCGTCCCCCACCGGCCGCCCGTCGCCAACCGGGCCGACGCGGCCATCCACGCGGGGCGCAACCATCGTGACGGCGGTGATTCCGGCCCCACTCCCAGGCACCCTGACCGCGACGCCCCAGCCGCCGCCCGCCCTGACGAACACGCCCGGCGCCGAGCTGCCGCGAACACCAACCCGCGCGCCCACCACCACGCCCACCACGATGTCCGGCTCCCCGCGCCCCGCTGTCGGCGGGTCCCCCCGGGGTGGGGTCCCACTCCTGGGAATCGCCCTGGTCGCCCTGGCCGCGTTGGCCTTGGGTGGCGGGGTCTGGTACTTTGTGCGCACCGAGCCCCAGACCGAAAGGGCCACGGTTAGTCCGCAGCCGCCCCGGCGGCCGGCCGGGGCCGAACCGGAGAAGGGCACCGGCCACGCGCCGCCCCGATCAGGGAGAGGACGCCGGCGCACCTCCCCACCGCCATCGAGTGTGCTCGAACCTTGGGAACCGGAGGGGTTCCCCGGAGAGAACAAACGTTAGGAGGTTGCTATGAGTCCCATCCAAATGCTGGCTAACTTTATCGCGAACATGCAGACCGAATTGCGCTTGGTCGTATCCGCACTGGCCGTCTGTGCCGTGATCTATCTCGCCGGCAAGGCCATCTACGACAGCCAGCACCAGCAGCAGGGGGGCGGCAGGGTCAACGTCGGCGGGCTGATCGGTGGGCTGGTCGGCGTCGCCCTGCTCTGGTTCATCGCTTTCAACGCGCGGGACATCCTGTGCTGGGTCATCACTAAGATGGGGCAGAGCTGCCCTACGTAGGCGGAGGACGACCACCGTGGAAGAAGAGCACGCGGTCCCGCAGATCCAGATCGAGGCGATGGTCGCCATCCCGTTCCTGAACCTGCCCATTCCGCGGCGGCTGGCCCTCGTTTTCGGTATCGGCACGGCCGGCCTGATCTTTCTGTGGGGGCAGGGCCTGATCAGCGGCGAAGTCCTGGTGCAGTTCGTTTTTCCGCTGTTCGTGGGGGCCGGCCTGACCTACTACTTCATTCGGCCCGAGGGCCTGACCCTGGAACGCTGGATCGAGGTCCTCTGGGAATACGTGAACCTACCCCGCTACGTCGTCTGGGAACCCGGCGCCGCGGGGCCGGCCGAGCCCGCCGCGCCGCGCCAGCGCGCGGGGGCCGCGCCCCAGGATCTGTGGAGGTCAGAATGAGCGGCAGAAAGTCGCGGCGTAGCCGCCAGCAGCTCCTCGACCTCATCCCGCTGGAGATGATCTATGCCAATGGGGTGGGACAGAACAAGGTGGACGGCGGGCTATTCGAGGTCCTGGAGATTACCCCGGTGGCCCTGGGCCTGCGGGACGAGGCCGAGCGCCGGGAACTGCTGCGCGCCTACCAGGACTTTGTCCAGCGCCTCACCGGCCCGGTGGTGCTCTACGCCCTGGACGTGACCCCGGACCTGGGGGACTACCTGGAGGTGCTGCGCGACCGGGCTGCGGTGACGACCGCCAGCGCCATCCTGCACACCGCCGCCCTGGAGCTCCACGGCCACCTGCAGGCGCTGCTGGCCGGCCAGAAAGTGCGCGAGAAGCGCTTCTACGTCGCCATCCCGCAGCTGCCCGGGGTGACCGGCGCTCCAGCCGGTTCGCTCCTGACGGCACTGCTGGCGCCGTTCCTGCCCACCGCCCGCCACGACGCCGCCCAGGGCCGCCGGCTGCGCCTGGCCGCCCTGGCGGAAGGGCTGCTGCAGCGGGGCCGCGACGTGGCGGCGCACCTGGCCCGGGTGGGTTTGCCCGCCCGCCAGTGCGACCCAGAAACCCTCCTGAACCTCTTCCGGCGGGCTTACGACCCCACGCGCCCGCCGGTAACCTGGCAGCAGGCTGCCCGGCCCCTCGCCGGCGGCATGGCGGAGGAGACCGAGCCATGAGCAAAGCGAGCAAGCCAATCATCCGGCGGATCGTTCCGAATGTGGACTGGGCTGCCGCGCGCGCCGTGCGCTCGCTCCTGGACTATGTGGCGCCCGACGACATCGAGCCGCGGCACAAGAGCTACATTGTTTCCGGTCCCCTGTACGCCCGGCATTTGATCGTCAGCGGCTTCCCGGCCACGGTGCGCTTTGGCTACCTCCTGCAACTCTTTACCGGCCAGCCCGGGGTCAACGTCGTGCAGGTGATCGCGCCCCTGGCCGACGCCGCAGCGCAGCAGCAGTTGGGGCGCTCGCGGCGGGCGGCACGCGCCACCATCGCCGAGGCCGGGGACGCCCCGGCCGCCGAGGTCGGCCTATCCGACGTCGAACGACTGCGCCTGAAGGTGGCCCGCGGCGAGGAGCGCCTCACCCATTACGGCATCTACATCCAGATCACCGCCCTCTCGCCGGAAGAACTGGAGACCCGCGCCGCGACGGTGGCCGCGCAGCTGCGCATCCTGGGACTGGAAACCAAGCGGACCTCCTTTCGCCAGAAGCAGGCTTTCGACTCGTGCCTACCGCTGGGCCTGGACCTGCTGCAGGCCCCCAACCTGGTAGACACTTCGACGGTGGCGCGCGGCTTTTTCGCCGCTTCCGCCTCGCTCACCACTGCCAGCGCCGGCCGCCCGGTCTTCTACGGCCTGACGGTGGACCGCGGGGGGAACACCGGGGGCCAGGTCCTCTACAACCCCTTTGACCCGACCTTGACCAACCCCCACACGGCGGTGCTGGCCAAGCCCGGGGCCGGCAAGAGCTACCTCCTGAAATATGAGCTGCTGCAAAACCTTATCTTTGGCCGCCGCTACTTTGTCATCGACCCGGAACACGAGTACGAAACCCTGGCCCAGGCCGTGGGCGGGACGTTCGTGCGTCTCGCTCCCGGCGCCGCGGCCCGGGTGAACCCCCTGGACCTGCCGCGTGAAAGCGCCGCGTTAGAGGAGAACGACGGAACCGAACCGGCCGAGCCGGAGCGCGACATCCTGGCGGAAAAGGTCGCCACCCTCGCCGGCTGGCTGGAGACGGTGCTCGCGCCAGGACCGCTGGCGCCGGCCGAGCGCGGGGCACTGGAGGAGGCCCTGCGGGCCACCTACGCGGGGCGGGGAATCACCCCGGATCTGGCCACCCACGCGCAGGAGCCACCGCTCCTGGAGGAGCTCGGCCCGCACCTGGCCGCGCGCCTGCCAGGGCTGGCCCCAGCGCTGGCCGGCCGCCTCGGCGGGACGCTGGCCATGTTCAACGGGCGCACCAACGTGGACCTGGCCGCGCCGCTGGTCGTCTTCGGCGTGCGGGACGTTTCCCTGGCCGTGGAGGCAGGGCCGGAGCTCTTGAGCCTGGCCGCCTCGCTGGTCTTTGAGCGCATCTGGACCTACGCCCGATCGCGGCCCGATCCGGCCGGCGATCCGATCACCGTGCTGCTGGACGAGGGTTGGACGATGATCGAGTCGGGCGCCGGCGGGACCCAGCTCGCGCGCACCGCGCGGCGGGGCCGCAAGTACAACGTGCGCCTGGTGGTAGCCACACAGCGGGTAGGCGACGTCCTGGAGTCCGCCGTGGGGCGCACCGTCCTGGCCGCCTGCAATGCCCGGTTTCTGCTGGAGATGGAGCACAGCGAGGTCGACCTGGCCCGCCAGACCTTTCAGTTGAGCCCCGGTGAAGTCGAGTTCCTGGAGTCCTGCGCCCGCACCGACGAGTACGCGGATGGCTTGCTCCTGCTGGGCAAGCAGCGCACCGGGTTACGCATTCTCCGCGCTCCCGCCCTGATCCACCGGCTGATCACCACCCGGCCGGGCGAGTGGGGCCGGCGCCAGCCGTAGGAGGCCGCCGTGGTTCTGCGCCTGGGTGCATACGAGGTAGACCTGGGAGAACTGCAGCGCCGCGTGCGCACCGACGTACGCTACCTGCTGGGCGTCGTCGCCGCTGCGCTCCTGTTCCTCTGCGCCTGCGGCTGGCTCCTCTATCCCCGGCGCGTCCCTACGACTACGGTCTACGTGGCCGGGCCGGCGGGCATAACGGTGCAGATCGCGGCCGGCACGCTGGCGGGGAGCGGGCCGCACGCCGTTCCGGCCGGGCAGTACCGCGCGCAGGTGACCGCCCCTGGTTTCTACCCAATGACCCTCGCCCTGACGCTCACGGCCGGCGTCACCACGACGCTGACGCCGACACTGTACCCGCGGCCCTTCTTCCAGGAAATCGCGGTGGGCCTGCCGGCCGCGGGGATCGACGCCGTATACCTGGAACCCACCGGCGCGGTGCGCTTCCAGGTCGTCGTCACGGCGACGAGCGCGACCACCGCGGCCGCGATGGAACCGGTGCTGCTGGCGCAGTGGTGGCAGATGACGCCCGACGGGCGACGGGAACACCTGCTGGCCCTGGACGCCGGGCCGGCGGCGTTGTCCCCGGACGGGCGACTGGCCGTAGCCCGCCCCACGGGGCTGTTCGTAAGCAGCAGCGCCGAGACCCCGGTTACCCCGGTGCTCACGGCCACCGCCGACGTGGCCGGCCTGGCCTGGTGGGGGGCGGAACTGGCCCTCCTGCGCGTCACGCCTACCGGCGCCACGGTGGAGCTGGTGGCTCCAGACGCGCCGAGCCCCACCACCCAACTGGTGGCCGTCCTGCCGGCGCTGCCGGATATCCGCTTCGTGCAGCCCTCGCCGGCCGGCCGGTACCTCCTCTTGCTCGTGCGCGGCCGGGGCAGCGACACACTGCTCGTGCTGGATCGCGCCGGCCGGGTGACGTACCTGGGGGACCTCCCCCGTTCGCCGCTGCCATTGGCCTATGCAACCTGGGAGCGCGAAGGCGTCCTGCTCTGGGCCGCCCCGCAGAGCGAACCCGGCGGGGCCACGACGTGGCCGATCCGGCGGCTGGACCTGGAGCGCGAGGCCGCCGAACTACTGGCCGCACCGGCTGCGGTGCACGGGGTGTGGGTCGAAGGCGGCGCGGTGTGTTACCTGGACGGCGACGCGCAGGTGCGCGACATCGCCGGCCGGGCGCGCTATACGCTCACGGAAATCGACACCCGCGGCGACTTTGCCCTGTGGAAAGCCGGGAACCGCGCCGTGTTGTACAACGCTCCGCCGGTCACCGGCCCCACCCCAACTGCCAATGCCGGGGCCGGGGCCGCCGTCGGCCGCCCGACACCGGCCGGCCGGTACTGGCTGCTGACCTGGCCCGAAGGAGAATAAAGGATGGACGCGACTTGCTCGGACTGCCTCTTTATCGAGGAGCGCGCCGACTCGAACCTCCGCCCGCGTTCCTGGTGCCAGTTGTGGGAAATCTGGGACCCGCAGGCGCTGCCGGCCGGGGGGTGTGACTTTGCGGAGTTGGCGCAGCCGGCCACTCTGCGCCACGGCAGCGCGGCGCCGGAGGTGCAGCCATGAGATACCCCACGCACCTGGTGGCCGGGGCGTGCGCGACGCTGGGGCTGGGCTACCTGGCCCAGGTGCCCATCGGCCTCCCGGAAGTCGCCGCCGGGGCCGTCGCCGGGCTCCTACCCGACGTGGACTATGTTCTGCCGGCCCTGGAACGCAGCCGAATCCCCTGGCTGCGTCGCCTGGCGGGGCGGATCGGCGACAGCGGGCTGGCGCACGCGGCAATCGTGGCGCTGCCGACCGGCGCCCTCCTGGGCGGGCTCGCCGCGCTCGCCAGCGGGCGCATAGGTATGCTGGCCGCCGGCGTTGCCGGCGTGCTGGTCCACTTGCTGCTGGACCTCTGCGGACAGATTGGGGTGCAGTTATGGGCCCCCTTCAGCCGGGCCTGGATCGCCTTTCCGCCCTGGGAACGCCTGCGCCCGCCGCGCGGCGGGACGGTCGAGTTGAGCATCTTTAGCGGGAGCAGCGCGTTCCTCGCCTGGCTGGGCGGCCGGGCGCTGTTTCCCTACGCCGTGCAGCTGCTGGAGCGACTGCAGGGAGGTAGACCATGAGGCGTCCGGACTGGCAGGGGGCGGCCTTTGTCCTGTGGGTCCTGGCCGCCGGCGGGGTCGTCTTTCTGCTGCGCCACCCTCTCGGCCGGGAAAGTATGACCGGCCCGTGTGGTGGGGCGCTCACGGCGGGAATGGGCGCTCTCTTCTACCTGGGTTGGACGCTGGGCTGGACGAACCGGCCGCGGCTCCTGGGGCTGGTCCTGGCCGGGGCGGTGGTCGGCGCCGCGGCGGTGCTGCGGCTCGCGCCGCTCGTCGCGGCCGGGCTGGAAGCCGGCCTGCTGCTCCCTTATGCCCTGGGTGGAGTCCTCGCCGGCCGGAGCTGGGCCCCGTTGCGCTTTCCAGAGCGGTTGCGGCCCCCCGTCGCACGCCCCGCGCCCCCGGAACCGGCCCCGCCGGCAGCCGCCGGCGAGACGCCGGCCACGGACCTCCCCGGCTGGACGGACACCCCGAGTGCTTCCTACTGGCCGGCCGCCGCCGCACCGGGGAGCCGGGAAGTTGCGGAGCGGGTGACTGGCGAGGCTCCCGGTGAACTGGGGCCCCGCTTGGCGGCGGAACCGCCGGCCGACGTACCGCCGGAGAAAGACCAGCTCGCCCCCGCCCCGACAGTCCGGCGGCCGGCGCTCCCGGCCGAACCAGAACAGAGCGCCGCGCCGGCGGAGGCCGAACTCCACCGGCCGGCGCGCGACGCGGCCGTGCGGCTGGCCGACTCCGTCCTGGCCCTCCTGACCGGCCATGGGGTGGCCAGCCCGGCCTTGCACCTGGAGAGTGGGCCGGGTGGGGTGGCCCTGGAACTGGCGCTGTCCTCGCGCCGCGAGGGGGAAGCCATCTCTATGCTCCGGCGGGCGTTCGTGGAGGCCTACGGCGCGGCCCCGGCCGAGGCGCTCCACGGGCAGGCCCTGCGCCTGACCTTCCCGACCGGCGCTCGCGCTGGCCCGAATGGCGGCGATCCGACCACGCTGTGGGCGCCGCTGGGCCGGCTGGCCGGCCGGCGGCTCCTGGCCAACCTGCCCGGCGTGGGGCCGCTGCTGCTGGTGGGCGAAGACTCCGGGGCCCTCGTCGCGGCCGTGCACGCCATCGTCGGCGCCACCCTGGCCGGCCGGCTAGCGCCCCGGCCGGCACGCGTACTCCTGGCCGAGGAGTCCGGGCAATACCTGGCGGCCTACGCCGGCCTGGCCGAGCTGTACCGGGGCCCGGAGGGCGTGACCGCCCTGAAGAACCTGGCTTACGAACGCCGCCGGCAGCAGGTCGCCGGTCCCCCGATCCTGGCGGTCGTGCTCTTGCCTACTCCGGACCTGCAGCAGGAAATCGCCCAGTTCGCCACGGCCCTGGCTCCGGCCGGGGTCCACACGGTCGTAGCCCTGGACACACCCCAGTCGTGGAGCGCCCGCGAATTGGCCGTACTGACGCCGGCGCGGCTGGTGTTCCGGGTCGGCGCGGCCGAGAGCCGCTTCTTCCTGGGCCGGCCCGGGGCCGAGGAGCTGGCGGCCGGTCAGGCCATTTACCACCTGGCCGAGGCGCTCCGGGAACCCCAGGTCTTGCAGGCTTACGCGGCGACCGAGGAAGACGTGCAAGCCCTGGTCGCCACCCTACGCGCGGCGGAAGCGAGCCGACCACCAGAGGAGGAAACCTTGACCACCAAGATGGAGCTGCCCGAGAAAGTGCTGGCCGTGCTGGACGCCGTGCTCGCCGTGGGCCGCTACAGCGTGCGCCAGGTCTGGGACCGCGTCCGCACGCAGCGGGTCAGCCGGCAGGCGGTGTTCGAGATGGAGGACCTGTTCGAGGCCGCCGGCGTGGTCGCGGTCCCCACCAACCCCCTCGGTCGGCGCAAGGTCCTGGTCGACAGCCGCGCCGAAGCGGTGGCGCGGCTCCGCGCTTACCTGGAGGCAGCACTATGAGCGACATCCTGACCTACGCGGCCCTGGCGCTGGCCCTGCTGGCCGGGGCGGCTTTCTTCTGGACGTTTGGGTGGATCCGTAACCGCCTGGCGCGCCTCTTTGCCGGCGGGTCCGGCGAGAGCCTGGGCGACGCCCTCGGCGACCAGGGTGCGCGGCTGGTGCAAGTGGAGCAGCAGGTCCGGGAGCTAACCGGCCGCCAGGAGGCTGAGATGCAGGACCTCGCGGCGCGGCTGGAAAGCGCACATGCCGCATGGCGCACCCGGGTGGAGGAAGTGGCGAGCTATGCGGCCGGCGCGCTGCGCCACGTGCACCTGCACAGCTACGCCGTCGGCAACGGTGGACCGGAGAGCGCCGTGGTCGTCCTCGTGGACGACGCCGGCAACGGCCTGCTCTGGACCGTCCTGGCTGGCAAGACGCTGCGCTTCTATACGCGCCTGGTGCGGGGCTGGCGCGCGGAACAGCTCGCCCAGGACGAGGAGCAGGCCCTACAAGAGGCCCGCGCGAAAGCCGGGCCATGAGCAAGAGAGGAGGATAGCAATGGTAAACCGGGTGATCCTGTTGGGGCGATTGGGCATTACCCCGAAGCTGGAACTGCGGGGGGAAAAACAGGTGCCGTACTGCCAGCTGCGACTGGCGGTCGAGCGGCGGCTGCCGGAGGCTACGGTCACCGACTGGCTGACCGTGCACGTCTGGCAGGACCTGGCGCGGGCCTGCGCCGAGCACGTGGTCAAGGGCCAGCGCCTCTACGTCGAGGCGCACCTGCAGGCCGGCTCCTGGACGAGCCCCGCCGGGCAGCGCCGGGCGCGGCTGCAGATCATGGCCGAGCGCGTGATCTTCCTGGACCGGCCGGCCGCCGCGGAGTCCCCCGAGCCGCCGCCGGAGGCCGAGGACGAGAGTTAGCCCAGGCGGGCCGAGTGCGGGCGAGGACGGCGATGGACGAGGTATTCCAGGCGCTTATAGCCGGCGAGGTGTGGTTCGCGCTACACCGCGGGGCCTTCCTGGCCGCGGCCGGGGCCCTGGCATTGTTCGCGGCCGGGGCCATTCTGCTGCGCTTCTGCCAGGGGCGGCAGCTCGTGCGCCGCGGGCAGCTCTTCCAGATTGCCGTGCCGCAGGGGACCGAGGTGCAGCCGTTTGGGGCCGAGCAGATGTTTGCGGCCATCCAGGGCCTCCAGGAACACTGGTGGCCGCGCCTCTGGCACGGCCCGCGGCACATCAGCCTGGAGATCGCCGGCGACAGCAGTGGCATCCGCTTCTACCTCTGGGCGCCGGCGGAGATTGCCGCCATCGTCGTGCGGGAGATCCACTCTACCTTCGAGGAGGCCGACATTCGCGCGCTGCCCCGCGACTACCTGGCGGGCCCCGGCCCCGACGCCCTGGGCGGCAACCACTGCTTCCCCGCGCTACGCGGAGCAGGGCAGGTCGTCCGGGCCGCCCGGCTGCAACTCCGGCACGACATTGCCCTGCCCATCAAGACGCTCAAGGAGTTTGAGAAGACGGACCCGCTGGCCGCGATCACCGCGGCGATGACCGGCCTACAAGAGGGTGAAGGCGTTCTGGTCCAGCTGCTCCTGCAGCCGGGTGGCGAGGGGGAACTGCGACAGCGGGCTACGGCCCGCACGGCCGCGATCGAGCGCCGCCGGACCGTCCCCCAGCGCGGGCCGAACGGCCAGGTCACCGCGCCGGTCACGCGGGACTATACCGCCGAGGAACAGCAGCAGGTCAAGAGCATCGGCGGTAAACGGGCCAAGATCTGCTTCCGGGTGGTCCTGCGGCTGCTGGCGGTGGCGCCCGACCCGCGCGCCGCCGCCGAACGCCGGCAGGGCCTGGCCGCCGCCTACGCCCAGTTCGACGTGGCCACCCTCAACGGCTGGCGGCGCCGGGACGTCTGGTTCTGCCCCCGGCAGCTTTTCCTGCGGCACCTGCAGCAGCGGGCCTTTCCCCTGTGGGGCCGCAAGAAGGCCCACCATCCCCTGGTCGGGGAACACGACGTCCTGAACATCGAGGAGGCCGCGTCGCTGTGGCACCTGCCCCACCCGCAGGTCGTCCAGACGCCGGGGATCGTGTGGAGCCTCTCGCGCAAGCGGGCCGCCGGCCAGTCCGGGCTGACGGGGCCGGCCGACGGGCTGGTCATCGCCCGCACCGTCTACCACGGGGAACGCAAGAACATCACCCTGCCGGTGGCGGCGCTGTCCACCCACGTGGGGATCGTCGGCAAGCACGGTACCGGCAAGTCGACGCTGCTGGCGCGGATCGCCCTGGAGTGCATCCGGCGCCGGATCAGCCTGGTGCTGCTGGACCCCCACGGCGACTTGTGTGAAGACCTGCTGGCGCGCATCCCCGCGGACGCCCGCGAACGGGTCATCTACTTCAACCCCTTTGGCGACCAGGACCGGCCGCTCGGGCTCAACTTCCTGGAGCCGGAGCCCGGCCAGCGGCCGGCCAAGGTGTGCGGCGACGTGGTCGACATGCTGATGCACCTGTTTGGCCACGACCTGGTGGGACCGCGCTCGGCCTACATCCTGCGCAACGCCATGCGCGTGCTGCTGGAGGTGGGCGGGATGACGCTGCTCGAGGTCGAGGACCTGCTGCAGCCGGGGAACACGGAATTCCGCGCGGCCGCGGCCGGCCGCGCCACCAGCCCGGCTGCCCAGAAGTTTCTCCACGGCTACGTGGAGACGATGATCAAGCGGAACGTGCGGGAGTACATGGCCTCGATCAACCCGGTTATCAACAAGGTTGGCGCCTTCTCGGCCGATCCGTGCGTGGCCAACGTCATCGGGCAGGCCACGTCGTCCTTCCGGCTCCGCGACGTGCTGGATGGCGGCGGCATCCTCCTCTGCAACCTGGCGCAGGGCAACCTGGGCGAGGACAACTCCCGGCTGCTGGCCGGGGCCGTCGCCAGCCGGGCCATCCAGGCCGGCATGGCGCGCACCGCCGTGCCCCCGGAGGAACGTTACCCGGCGGTCATCATCGCCGACGAGTTCCACGCCTACGTGACACCGGCTTTCCCGAGCGCCCTGGTCCAGCTGCGCAAGTACCGGGTGGGGCTGGTGCTGGCGGCGCAGCTCCTGGCCCAGGTGGACCAGATCCCGGAACTGCGCCCGGCGTTCCTGGCCGCCGAGACGCTCTGCGCTTTTCGCGTGACGGCCGAAGATGCGCAGAAACTGGCCGCCGAGTTCACCGGTTTTTTCGACGCCGACGACCTGGTGCGCCTGGATGCTTACCAGGTCGCCATCCGCATCGCCGGCAAGCAGTCGACGCTCCCCTTCAGCGGGGAGACAGTGCCCCTGGACGAGGGTACGACCTACGACCCGGCAGCCGCGGCGCAGATCCACGCGCGCTGCCGGGAGCTGTACGGCCGGCCCCGGGAAGAGGTCGAGCAGGCCAGCGCGCGCCGCGGGCGCCTCCACCTGGAGGCCGCCCCGGTCGCGCCGGCCCCGCCGACCGCCGCACCGGCCCTGGTCGGCGCCGAGGTCAAGGTGTACGATGTCCCCGAAATCTGAGCCCCGGTTGAGCGAACGCGCGGCGCGGTCGGCGGGCCTGTTCCTGGGCCCCGCCGACCAGGAGATCCTGCTCGCCCTGTACGCCATTCGCTTTGCCAGCACGACACAACTCATGACACTGTTGAACGTGCGGCAGCCGACGGCGCACGAGCGCCTGACTCGCCTGTACCGCCATCGCTACCTGGACTGCCAGAACTGGGGCTTCCGCCACGTCTACACGCTGGACGTGCTCGGGCTGGAGTACGCCGCCCAGGCCACGGGGATCGCCCGCGAGAAGCGGCTGCGCCGGCGCACGGTATCGCCGTACTTCCTGGACCACCACGTCGCCGTGGGCGACGTGTACGTGGCCCTCACGCTCGCCGGCCGCCGGGCGGGCTGGACCCTCACCTGGCGCAACGAGGTCGAGGCAGCCGACGCCTACGAGCTGACTTCCGGCCAGGCCCGCAAGCTGGAACCGGACGCCATCTTTACCCTGGTGGGCGCCGGCCTGACCACCGTATTCGCCTTCCTGGAGGTGGACCGGGCCACCGAGTCCTGGCAGCAGTGGGGGCAAAAGGTCCGCGACTACACCGACTATTTCCTGGCGGGGCGGTTCACGGCGCGCTGGCAGGCGGCCCCGCGCGTGGTCGTGCTCATCACCGCCCCCGACCTGCGGCGGCTGGAGGCCCTGCGGACGTACACCGGGGAACGGTGGACAGCCCGGTTGGGGAACGCCCCCATCCCGGTGGGGTTCACCGTCCACGAAGCCGTTACCGCCGCCCGCATCCTGGACCTACCCTGGGTAGATTCGCATCCGAGCACCACGTTTCGTCTGGCGGAGGAAACACCATGATGGGTTGCAGGAAGATGGTCCGGTATCCCAACTGTTCCGGCCCCCAGGTCAGGCGCCGGGGCCGCGGGCCGCAACTGTGCCGGCGGGCCGGGGGCAACCGCCGACCACGCTAGCCAACTGTTCTGCGGCGCGCCGTGCTGCGGCGGGGCCGCGGCCGGCCGGGACCAGGAGGTGGACGATGATCATCGCGATCGGCAACCAGAAAGGCGGCGTGGCCAAGACCACGCTGGCGGTGCACCTGGCGACGTGGCTCAGTCGCCAGGGCCGGCGGGCGGCCCTGCTCGACCTGGATGCCCAGGGCAACGTCGCGCCGTTCCTGGGGCTAGAACGGGCCGACGACGTAGCCGAACTGTTCCAGGCCGTGCTGACTTTACGGCCGGACCGCCGGCCGCCGCTCAAATCGTTCCTGACGGCCGTGCCCGGCTACGAGGATCTCGTGGTGATTCGCGGTTGGCAGAAGTCCACGACCCTGGAAGTGGCGCTGCAGCAGCCGGGGGCCCGCACGGCGCCGGACGTGCTCCAGGAAATCCTGGGGCCGCTCCTGACCATCCCGCGCCTGGACGTGGTCCTCGACACCGGCCCGTACGCCGGCGTACTGCAGGGGGCGGCGATCGCCCTGGCCGATCACGTGCTGGTGCCGGCCATCCCGGAGCGCGCCAGCGAGGCCGGGATGCTGGATATCGCCCGGCGGCTTGCCGGGCTGGGCCGGCAGATCACCGGGGTAATACCGACCCGGTTCAACGTGGTCACGCGGGAGCATTCGCACACAATCAAGATCTGGCAGGACACCCTCGGCCCGGTGGTGTACTATAACCGCCGCGCCGGGCTGGTGGGGCTGCCCAACCGCATCATCTGGGGCGAACTGGTCCGGTACGGCCGGCCGATCTGGGACGTGGCGCCCCGCGACGCTGCGGCGCGGGAGATGGAATTGGTATTGGAGAAGGTGGCCTATGACGCGGAAATCAACTAGACCGGCCCCAGCGGGGTCTTTCGATACCGACTGGGAGGAACTGGCCCGCCAAGGGCAGGCGCCGGCGCTGGCCGGCCGTTCGGCGGAAGAAGCGCGGCGCGACGAGCACCGGCGCCGCCGGATCATGCCGACCGAGCGCCGCCGGCGGGCGCGCAAGATCAGCCCCACCCTGCCCGCGGAGCTGATCGACGAGCTGCGGGAAATCTGCCAGGAACTCGGCTACGTGGACGAGGAAGGTCAGGGGGTCCTGTCTTCCGAGGTAGTGCGCTGGTTCTTGCGGTTGGGCGTCGACGCCTATCGCAGCGGCCTGATCGAGACGTACGAGGAGCAGGTCCTGACCAGCCGGCGGGGATTACAGTGGAAAAGCGCGGCTCCGGAGAGGTAATGGGCTGGTGCGCCACCGGCGGTAGAACCAGGGCAGAACCACTACGCCACCGCCGGGAGAACCAGGCCGGAACCGTCGGGAGCGGCGCACCGGGAACCGGCGGAGGCCGTAGAAAGCCCTACGCGCGCCGCTTTCCAATGGGGATATATCGATGTACCCCGGACGGCGCGAGCCCACTGTAGGGCATCCTGGGGCATCCGGACCGCAACAGGAGGTTACGATGACGACGACTGGACTGTGCCACCCGGCACTGACTGCTACCACCCGCCCGGCCGGCCGGGTCCGGGTTGGGCGCCGGACGAGCGGACCGCTATGCACGCTGCGGGTGACCCGCCTGCTCCTGGTCGTCACCCCCTTGCTCACCGGGGGCATATTGCTACCCGAACTCAGTGTGCCAGCCGCTTTGACCTGCGCGCTGCTGGCCGGGGTCACCCTCGGCGGGTGGCCCTGGTGGTGTCTGTACCAGGCGATGCGCGAGCACGAGCGCGATCATCCGGACGTGCGGCAGCTTCCCTGGTGGCAGCGGTGGCCCTGGGGCTCACCGCCGCCACCACCCCGCCGGCTGACACCGGCGGAACGGGCTTTTGAACTGACGCTCAAGGTGTTGACCCTGACCTCCGGGCTGGCGCTGCTGATCCTCCTGGGGGCCGCCTGGATCGCCGGAGTATGGTAAAGGAGGGCGGCGATGCGTAACTGGGTGTGGGCCCTACTGGCCGTAATCTTGCTGGCCCTGCTGGCGGGGGTGCTCCTGGGCGAGCGCGGACGGGACGATCCCCGCCGGCAGGCCGAGGCGGACGCCATCCGGCAGGAGACGGCCCGCCGAGAGGCCGAGGCCGACTACTTCCTGCCGCTGCGGATCGCTTTCTACGCCGGCCTGGCCGTCGTCGGCGTCGGGGCGGCCGGCCTGGGCGCGTGGGCCGGCTACCTGTACCTGCGCCGGCGGGCGACCACGATCTACCCGGATCACAACGGCGTGCTGCCGGCGGTAGTCCTGCCGCCAGGCGAAGTGCTGGTGGATGCCGGCGCGCTGGCCGGACCGCTGGCTTATACCGGCACCGCCCCGCGTTACCAGCTGCCGGAAGACGCGATCGCGCAGCTGCAGGCGGGGGCCAACCAGGGGGCGGCGCTGACGCGCACGATGCGCGCCTGGGCCACGCGCGCCCCGGCCACACGGGGGCCGGAGGCCGCCCCACCCTGGACCGCACCCCGACCGGCCCTGCCCCCCGTGCAGGTACTCACCGGGGACGAGGACCACATTTACCGCCTGCTCGAGGAGCAAGAGGCATGAAGGATTTCCTGGCGGTCGTCGGCGTCGTGCTGCTCATCCTCTGCGGGCTGCTGTCCCTAGTGACGGTTCAGACCGGCGGAGTGCGGCACGTCGACGAGGCCGGCCGCACCACCGAGATCCTGACCTGGCAGGGGTGGCAGCCGGCGGGCGCCCAGCCGGAACCGCCGGCCCCCACGCCGGTCCCCGCGGTGGCCGTGGTCGAACCCACCTGGCCGCCCGCACCGCCCGTGGTGCCGCCGGCGGCGCCGCTGTGGCCGAGCCCGGCCCCGCTCGTGGCGGATGCCGGCGGAGGGACCGGGGACAATGGGGCGAGCAGTTCCGGCCCGGGAGCATCCGGGGTGACGCCAGGCGAGACCACCCTCCCCTTGGAGCGGGCGAGCACCCGCCTTTCGCCCTGGGAGGTCCTGGGCTGGACGCTAGCCGGACTGGTGCCGGCGAGTGGCGTGAGCGCGCTGGCCCTGCTGGTGTACCGCCAGGTCGCGCTGACCCGCGCTCGGGCGGCGGCGCTCCGCGCGGCCCACAGCGGCCCGGCAATGGCCCCCGGGGTAAGCGCGGGGCCCCCGGAACCGCTGCCGGAGGACGATGCCGAGGAAGGGGTCGAGACGGATGTGGCCGTGTTCTTGCAGGCGCTAACCACGCCGCCCG
>Ga0302251_1001317_pt1 | contig 15625 bp, 14 predicted proteins | sample AAG_RA_Gln_MG_FD_193534 | JGI IMG/M metagenome (GOLD analysis project Ga0302251, IMG submission 193534) | Enriched activated sludge microbial communities from anaerobic digester in WTTP, New Holstein, Wisconsin, United States - AAG_RA_Gln | ecosystem: Engineered > Bioreactor > Anaerobic >...
CTCAAATCACATTCAAAAATGAAAACAGTGGACCTGGATCCCCGCTCGAAAGCATACGGGGATGACGGAGGGTGCGGTGGACCTGGATCCCCGCTCGAAAGCATACGGGGATGACGGAGAATGAGGCATACTGGCTATCATCAAGAGCTGCGTAGGTTAATAGGAGTCCTAATTAAATTGCGAACTTAATTTGACACTAACGACCCAATCCGACTTCTTCTTAATTGTGTCAATTGTGTGAAATATGTGAATATGTCAAATGTGTAGGTCTGACCCCTCCGACTTTAATTAAATTGCGAACTTAATTTGACAATAACTACCCAATCAAACTTCTTCTTAATTGTGTCAATTGTGCGAAATATGTGAATATGTCAAATGTGTAGGTCTGACCCCTCTGGCTTCTCGAACTTAATTTGAAACTAACGACTTCTAATTGTGTCAATTGTGCGAAATATGTGAATATGTCAAATGTGTAGGTCTGACCCCTCCGACTTCTGAGGTGACATGGTAGAAAGCTCCGGGATACTCTATCCGCAAAGGCCTGGACATGTTTTAGCCTCCTCGATCCTCAATTCCTATCATATTGCACAACAACCATCCCCTATTGTCATGGGATTGGGCTATCTTGTCAATTGTGTAGGTATGCCCCCTCTGTGTTCCTCAGTGATCTGATTTGAGTCCGGCCCCGCATATCGTAAGCAGGCTGTCGGGTGTTTTTCCGTGCACCTCGCAGTATTTAAGGTATGCGGCGTAATTTGCCGCGGTGGTATGTTCACAGTAGATGCCCTTTTCTGCCAATACGGATCTTGCGTCAAGTATTTTATCTTCAGGGGCCCTTATAAGCCTGACATCATACCTGTAAATGTACTCAAGTATCTCCTCTCCGCGTGCAGGACGGCCTATAGCTATGCCTTCAGCAAGAGTGGCCTTGGGTGACACTTTTGCCGGCATTTTTTCACCGGTCTCCACGGCCATCACAAAGGGATCGCAGTTTTCGCTCTGGATCGCCACGATGTTGGGCATACTGTCTATAGCTCCGGCCGCAAGGAGTTCTTCAAGTCCTTTGATCGCACCTATGAAGAGAGTCCCGTTTCCAAGGGGGATAAAAATGTTCTCGGGGATCCTGCCCAGCTGTTCATAAACTTCGTAGATGTAGGTCTTGGTTCCCTCGTAGAAGAAGGGATTATATACGTGGTTCGCGTAATATTTACCCTCTTTTTCCACCTTGGTCCTGCAGGCATCGGCGCAGTTGTCGCGCGATCCCGGGACTATGTTTACACGCGCACCGTGCGCCTTTATCATGTCTATCTTTTTGGGAGACGTCCCCTCCGGCACGAAGATCTCGCAATCTATGCCACATCTCCCGCAGTAGGCCGCCACGCTGTTTCCGGCGTTGCCGCTGCTGTCCTGTACGACAGAATCTACACCTATCGCTTTGCAGTGAGCTATAAGGACCGCGGCGCCCCTATCCTTGAAGGAAAGCGTGGGCATGAAATAGTCCATTTTCAGCAGAACATCATCACTGAACCTGATGACAGGGGTCATTCCCTCTCCCAGTGTCACTTCGCGCCAGGTATCGTCCTCAAGCGCCATGAACTCCCTGTAGCGGAACATCCCCCAGATGCTTTTGTCTATACGCGACGGATCATAGCGGGGCGCATCAAAATCAAGCTTCCAGAGCCCGCCGCACTCGCACTTGGGCTTACGGGTCCTTGTACTCTCAATAGTGCCGCATTTACCGCAGACAAAATTCATTTCGGCACCTCCGTTTTTTATCAGGAACTGTCTTATTATAAACTGGAAAGGGCAGTGATGAGAACATCTTGCTTCCTCAGCCGGATCCGGAATGAATATCTGCAGTTTCTCATACCGGGCCGAAATAAAAATTATTAAAAATTAGTAATGACACAAACTTACCGCAGTTATGGGTGAACAGATGGCGGGCTCCTCTGTGTTCCCTTGGGAAAGATTTTGTCAAATGTGTAGGTCTCTGATCCAAAGTTTTCCTATAGGCGTCTTTCCCTAGTTTCCCAAAATCCGCTTGATATTATCGGTCATACTGTCATTCTTTGGTCTTTAGGTTAATAAGATCAGATGATATGACGCTATTAACGAACCTATGTGCTTTAAAATAAGCGGCAATGTTTGTTATAAAAAGCATAGCAACTAAATATTTAATAGGTAAGCATGAGAACTGAATGAAATTAAATTTCATCCCCAATCCCGTCAAAACAAGCATTGTTATCGTTGTCGTGTATAAATCACGGCATAGTAGAAAATCACGTTGTGCAGCTTCAACTCTAGGGTCTTTTTCGTATTTACGATATAACGCATACCACATGGAATTTTCATATTTTTCTTTTAGTTTTTTATCAGAAGGCATATTGTTGATTATTTCTTTATAACGTTCCTGTGCCTTTTCAATTTCAAATCGCACATCATCAATTTTGCCCTCAGAAATTCGCGTGAATATTGTTTTACCAGGCATTGTTGTAATAAATTTTAGAAATAGCAGTTTTTCTTTTAGATTCACTGGGTAGAGGCAGTCAAACACAAAAGACAATGTGCAAATCATCCCAGCAAGTAAAGTTAAAGGCAACAGCTTTTCAACATTAGTCAAGTAGTCTATATTATCTATTGAAAACAACTCATTACTCCTAATTCCTATCAGCAGTAACAAATAAGCAAAAACGTACCACTTGAGTTCGTTTTCACGATAATTCTTCATCTTTGCTACCTCCTAATCCCAATCATCCACTTCAAAGGAAAAATTATTGCTTGTTGCGCTTGTCCATCCTTCGCGCTCAGGCATATCATCTTTATGATAATGAATTGTGCATGTACGCGCTTCGAAAACTTTTACTCCTCTACGAATATAAGCGTTTGTCACCATACCTTTCGGGTGATCTGAATTTTTGGCAACAGATACAAACGCTGTTTTTGTTGGCTCACTATCCTCGCTAACAATTGGACCAACTATCCTATTTAGAATTTTAGACGAGACGTTGCGTCTGCTGCCATGATGCGGTATTTGGTGGACTGCAAATGATTTTAAGTCGATTCCAATACTATCTGCATAATCTGCAGCTGCACTCAATGCACGAACTCCAGCATCTCCTGTCAAAAGGAATTTCTCTGAGGCCATATCACCCATCAAAACAATTGAGGTTTCGTTTTCAGCAGTTGTTGACACATCATCACGCAAAGTATCAGATGTCCATTTTTCTACAATCTTACGCACGGCGACAAAAATCTTTTTAACAACGGCCTCGCTAACTGACTCGGCAACATAAGGTGTTTTAGTAGATTCAACAATTAACTGAAGATATAGTTCCTTTGTAGGAGAGAATATCTTCAGAGGTGAAAATGCGCCATTGAATCCAAGGGTAGTAAACCCATCATAGATTTGTGTCCCTGCTGCGATTGCTTTCTCCTCTAAAGTTGCTATCGATGAATATTTTTCTTTAAGTTCCTTTTCAACGCTGCTTTTCGTCTTCCGCCCATCGTCCACAAAGGGAAACAATTCATCAGTGAATAGCCACGGGCGGTTCATAATAAGATTTGTCACTTTGAAATGTTCAAAAAGCTCTGCCAAACCTGCTGCGTGGTCATCATCGCTATGTGAGCAGATGACAATATCAATAGTCGGGTCAGATTCGCCGGTGAAGTAATACTTGTTCAAAATATCGACAAGTGCTTCTCCGTGAATTTTGAATCCACCATCATAAACAACGACTATGTAGCGACTCTCCTCCTCGCTGTACCAGCGCAGGCAAATGGCAGAGGCATCCCTTGTGTTTTCCTTAATCCCAATAAAATCAATCTCGTAATTCATTTTCTTCTCCTTGTGATTAATGTCCCAATATAATAGCCGTCGTTAATATCAGACTTGTTTTTGTCTGTCAAGTATTTTCTCAATCCATAATTTATATCCGAAGAATATATATGTACCTGATTGCCATCGCAAATCAGCGTAATATCTTTGGCACTGTTCTGGGTAATGGTGTTATAGTTGCCAAAGTATTTCAACTCTGCAGAAGGAGCTGTCCCAAGAATTATTATTTGTGGGTCTATCTGTTCCAACCATTTTTCCGGCACTGCACCACTTAACCTGCCGTGATGTGGAGCAAAGACAATATCGGCTTCGGGCATCGAATAGTCATCTTTTATTCTCTCCATAAAATAATACTCAAGGTCTCCGAACCAAAGCACTTTTACGCCGTCGTTCAGATCGTAAGAAATTATTGGAGATATATTATTGGGAGAGCCACCATCATTACATTCGTCCAATGCAACTTGAAACTCATCGTTATCTGTAACTGGCCATAGAATATTTATTCCCGCAGCACCACGCTCATCGTCGTTCTTGTTCAGCCATTTACGTGAGCAACCTTTGTAGAGATAAAAAGCCTTTTCAGAATCTCTTAACTCACAATATTTTTTAAAGCTGTCGGTTTCCTCGTCTTTTACTGCAGAATTTTTAACGCAGTAAAAATTAATAATTTCTTGCTTTTTGTGTAAATATTCGATTCCGTGAAAATGGTCTTCGTCTGGGTGTGTGGAAATAAACCGGCGAATCCCCTTGTCGTTAGATTCACTAATTATTTCATTGACAATTTCTTTGCGACGGCTGTCAATCAAATTGCAGTCGATGACGGTAAAATTGTCGCTCCCGTGGCGAATATAAAAAGTATCACCAGAACCTACATCAAAAGATTTTATTTTAACCATTGTTTCCTCCCATATTTATTATGTTAATTAACATTAATATCCGATAAGCATCTAGGATTTCAAAAATGTTCTTCCTTCTTTATTTTAATTCTTCACATAATGGCAAAAGTTCTTCTAAACGAGCTATAATTCTCCTTTATTCAGAAACAGGTGCAACTGGTATAAGAACTTCATTAATCTTACTTACGACCAAGCCAGTAAAGTGCCCACCCCAAAGTCAAGACACGAAATTACAGATGATCCGAATAGCTCCTTTCTTCATGCGGCATGAGTCTTCTGTCGTCTTGCGAATGCATCGGGAGTAAGTCCTCCCAGCGATGCGTGCGGGCGTATAGTGTTGTAGTCAAGTATGTACTTGTTGACGCCGGCTATCATCTCCTTAGGTGTGACGTATTTCCAGCTTACAACAAACAGTGACGTACTCGTTGATGTAGATATCCTCGTATTTCAAGCTGCGAAAAAAGCGCTCAGTACGAACGTTGTCCAACGCCTGGCCTTTGCCGTCCATGGATATCCTTACGCCGTTGCTTTCCATCAGATCCAGGCAGGTCTGATTGGTGAAGTGGCTGCCCTGATCAGAGTTGATGATCTCCGGTTTGCGATTGCAAAAAGCACGCCTGAGACAGCGTAATACAAATTCCTTTTCCAATGTGTAACTGACCTCATAGTCCACAATCCGGCGGGTATGCCAGTCGATGATGATAAACAAGTACAGAAAACCTTTCTTAAACGGCAGATACGTTATATCTATGCCCCATACCTGGTCCTCATGATCAATTATACGGTAAATGAGCTGATAACAGATGCATCTTTGCCTTTTGTGCAGTAGAGGACTTTCCTTTTTTCCATGTCAGCAAAGACTGATATGTATTTGTGCCCTTTCTGTACCGAGGTCTCGTCAACACCAACAGAAGAGGGAACACAACGAGGTCAGGGAACACAACGAGGTCAGACCTACACAATTGACAAAATGGCCGCATTGACGGAGGCAAAAGATAACTGCCTCTTGGGCCAAACTTGAGACGCGCATCCGTCAGACAGAACTGCTTATTTTGGACGAGATGAGTTATGTGAGCTTTGACCGGTTCCAGTCTAAGATGGTATTCAAGGTCGTTTCCGACCGAAGCGAACGAGGCAGTGTCATTGTCACGACGAACCTGCCGTTTTCACAATGGACTGAGCTATTTCAAAATACGGCCATGGTCGCGGCCCTTGTTGTTCGGCTGACATTCAAGTCTTTTGTGCCGGATATGAACGGCGATTCATTCCGCCTTGACCAGTCATTGAAGTCTTAACATTCGTAAACAGGCGGCTCACTTTCAAGCCGGCGTTGGGTGGCTCACTTTCGGGTTGACAAACACAGGTCTGTCCCCTCTGTGTTTGCGACATCAAAATAATTCCTATATATTTTCTTCCGCGATGTCAAACATTTCTGCATCAGCGCAGTTTAGAATTTTATTTATGAAACGGAACTCAAAATCCCTGTTCATTTGTTCTGACAGATAGTTTTTATATTGAGGATGCGCACATTTTTCAATGATGAGACGAGCCCGGTCTTTTCTTGTCAGACCTCTTATATCGGCCACGCCGTTTTCGGTGATCAGTATGTCCACATCATGTTCGGTATGGTCTACATGGGAGCAATGGCATACTACATTTGACTTATTTTTCACACCTCTTACAGACGGACATATAAAAATCGTTAAATATGCATTTCTTGCGAAATCACCGCTCCCGCCTATACCATTTATAATTTTATTTCCTGCATAAGTTGAATTAACGTGTCCATATATATCAAATTCAGCAGCCGTATTAACTGCAATAACACCTAGCCTTCTGATTATTTCAGGACTATTGCTAATTTCCTCGGATCTCAGCACAATGTTCTTTTTATAGCTATTTATGTTTTTCAAAAATCTGTTCCTGCCGGAAGGACTCATTGTAAGCGACGTGCCTGATGCATAATCAAGTTTACCGGCATCAATAATATCTAAAATACTGTCCTGCAGGACTTCGCTGTAAAAATTCAGATTACCGCCAGGCCATTTTACCAACCCAGCCATGGTATCATTGGAGATTCTCCCGACTCCGAACTGCAGCGGCAAAAGATTACGCGGCAATTTGCCGTTTTTTACTTCGATATCCAGAAAATCCAATAAATGCATTGCTATCCTGTTTGTAATTCTATCTCCGCCCGCCAATGAAACCCCCTGATCCGGAAGTGAGGAAGGAACTATCCCCGCAATTTTGCCAACCGGGCATTTGATTGCAGTATGCCCTATTCTGCTCCTGACGTTTGTAACCATAAGGGGTTTTCTGAAAGGCGGGTCTTCAGGAATAAAAATATCATGAATCCCTTCAAGCTCTTCAGGCAGATTAATGTTTATTTCTACAAAAACGCGATCAGCACACTTTATAAAAGTCGGGGCATCACCAACAGCAAAACCGGGAATAATATCTCCCTCTTCAGTAATTGCAGTTGCTTCAATCAGAGCATAATCCATCTTTCCATAAAAGCCGTACCGTAAATTTTGCCCTCCCATTGAAAGGTGATAATCGGAATAATCAACAGAACCTTCATTGATCATTTCCCTTAAAATTTTATTCGACTGATACGGGTAACGGCATTTTATACATCCTGCAAGGGCTAATACTTCATCCAATTCTTTTCCTGAAGACGCGCCGCACCAAACGGATAATGGAATAGGGCCATACTTTTTAGCGCGTTCTGCAATTGCCATAGGTATCGCTTTGGGGTAACCGACAGGAGTAAATCCGCTGCAGCCAACGGTCATATCAGGTTTAAAAAACCTGGCGGCATCATCGGGAGATATCAGTTTATCTTTCAGCACACTGCAGCGGATTCTATCTTTACATTCATTTTGTTCGGACAAATCGACCACCTACTTACAACAGGAATTACTCTTAAAATAAAGCCTCTCCCGGATAGTATCCATGAGTTGCGGTGTACCGCTGATACTGTCCGGGGGAAGCTCTTATGCATCATCCAGACAAAGCATAAATTTTGTTAAATGTCGCCGAAAGTACCTCGAATTACCGCTTCTCCGTTTCTTACCATTACCTGACCCTTTGCGATGACATCACGAAGCTTAAGATCTCCTTTCGTCATAACGATCAAATCTGCGTCCCGGCCTGGAGCAATACCGTTCTTGCGATCCAGTTTTAGATGGTTGGCTACATTGGTATTAAAAATTTTCAGGACTGTCTCTATCGGAAGTTTTTCAACCAGAATCGAATCTACAAACTCTTCAAGATGGGCCGGAATATACGAGGTGGTCATTCCGACAACCGCTCCGCCTTCTCCTATAACAGCCATTGCCCCGTTCCCATCCGAACTTACTGTTATGCGGTCGACAGGAACCCCCTTTTCCAGCCAGTATTTGATACATTCGCTTGGCTTTTTAGCTGTTCCAAAACCATATTTCGGTGAAACCGCAGTACTTATATCAACATATCCATCCTGCTTTGCAAACGCTATCGCCTCTTCAACAAGCCTGGGAGAGCGGTTAAGATGGGTTGGCAGGAATGTCCCGATAGGAATATCTGATCTTTTAACTGCCTCAAAAAGTGGTTCAAGTCCGGCTTTCCCAGTGCCTATATGAGTCATTACCACTCCGGCCTTTCCGGCAAGCATTCCGGCTATCCTGGTATCTGTTGCAACCTGGATTATATTTTCAACCGTCGGGTTGTTGGAACGGTTATCCGAAATCGCAATTTTCGTCCCTAAACATTTATCAATAAGAATAATATCGGAACGAACGCTGCCTGTAGCAGTCGGGGTAGGGTTCATCTGATAAGCGCCCGTGTATATGTAAGTACTTATTCCTTCTTCTTCAAGTGCGACAGCCTTTTGCAGAAGCTCGGTAACATTGCGCCATATTCCGTCTGAACCTAAAAGCGCGATGGCCGTTGTGATACCTGCAAGTGTAAGTGTGCTCAAAGGAGTATCTATCGTACGACCACGGGGTCCGATCGTTCCGCCTGCGCCGTTAAAATGAACATGGTGGTCTATAAGGCCGGGGAATACATAACAGCCATTGCCCTCAATAACAGCGACATCATCGCATATTTTTGAGATGGAGTCCGGGTTTATCTCCGGTTTTATTGCCGCGATCTTATCATTGATGGCGAGGACATCACACTGTCCCATATCCTGCGGTGCATAAACATTTGCTCCTTTGATCAATACAGCTTTCATAATTATCCCTCCGTTTATGATTTTGATGAATTTTGCAGTCCGTCAATAAGAATGACCGGATTTCATGCACACATCCAATGTTTGTTTTCAGTCCATGATCAGCCCGTAAATAAGATAAGTATTTTCATGACCCATAATGCAAGCAATCCGTTCATTACAGAAATTACGCAGTGAAGCCACCAGTATTTTCTTGATGCATCCGCTGTGCCGAGGCACCTCCCCATATATTGGATCATCGAACCCATCAGAATAATGCACGGAAGCAGTTGGGTTGCATGTACGTAAGAAATTGAGCCGGAAGCCGCCAAAGCAGCAGCACTTCCGCAGCCACCGCCTGTACTCATAAAGGCGGTGACAAGAACTACAACAGCTTCTCCGGGCAATCCGAAAACAGCCATCAGCGGAGCAGCAATTTTGCTGATAAGTGTTAATAATCCGCTGAGATTCAAGAATCTGATTACCACAAATGCCATTACAACGTTGGGCAGCATCCCTGTCATGCTGATGTTGAATCCGCGGCGGGCGCCAGCGACAAACATATCTAAAATTCCCAGCCTATTTTCAGCCATAAAATTACCCCCCTTAATAAATACTTCCTTTTCTCATCAGTGCGCCGTATTATCAGCCTGTCTCTTAAAGTCCATGTTGATAATGAAGCGCATTATGTTTGCCCCTAAAATTTTGAAAAAGAAAATCACAAGGAGCGGAAGACCAAGAGGTAAAATTAGAAAAGGGAACAGGGCAGCGCCCGATCCGAAATAATTAGTGATAGTCGCGTCTCCGCTTAATTGGAACTGACAAAATATCGTTCTTTCCTGATCGCTGATAAAACCACTGTCAAAAAGTTCCTTTGTCATTCCTCCGCCCGTATCCGTGCTCTGAAGGCTTGCAATAAAAGCAAGGCCGCAGATACCAGGGATACCAAGCAAGGGTCTGAAAAGCGGAGAAAGCAGCCGATGGGCGGCCATAAGCCCGCCATAACCTTCACATATGGAAACTATGCCCAACGCCAATATAACCGGCGGAGTAAGCTGCAAAGCCATGAGAAAACCGTCTTTTGCACCGGATCCTCCGGTTCCCCTGAAGTTATATCCTTTTTCAAACGGTATCTTGCCAAAATCTCCTACCAACTGTCCAAAATCGACAGCCTTGAAAATCCCGGTGCTTTTTGCAAATATTCCGGAGAATATTACGATTACAATAAAAAGCACGAGGTAACTTACCCATGTCACATTAGTCTCCTGTTTTATATTGCTGTCCATAATTTGCCTCCCTTCATGCTTTTCATGCGGATCAAAAGGTTAATATGCTAATTATTGTTTTCAGCAAAAATATCCTTTGTCCGAATACAGGCAGAATAACGAAAAACGTTCTTGCCAAGCCGTGATATACAAAAAACGAATTGACAGTATCAGCGCATTTCGATCACCGCCTTTTGTTCATGTCAGGTTTTTACAGTCAGACCCGACATGGTTATTTAATTGGTTTTGCGGGCAGAACCCATAACAGCTGAAGCATCAATTAATAAAATCACTGCGTTCGCTGCCTATGGATTTTCCTGCATGGCTTCCGAAACGGCAGGGACATTTTTAATGTTAGAAATTAATTACATATAAATGTTAGTTTTTGTGTGACAAAAACGTAGGTCTTGCAGCATTCATTAAGCCTGTAAATTACCGTGTCATAAACCAAACTCCCCTAATAATTGATTATTCTTGTTCTATATCGCATCTATTATTAGCGCTGTAATTTTGTAAGAACTAGATTGCATTATAAACATACAAATCGTTTTGTCAATACCTTCTTACAAAAAATGTAAGAAGGTTCTTGTTGTTAGGTGTGCAGTCTATTTGTAAGATATATCTGACGGTATGGAGAGGAGTTTTCCTTGTTGATTGGTGAGCGCATTAGAATTTTAAGAAAAAACAATAAAATTACACAGGAACAGCTAGCCGAATTAATGGGTGTCGCCAGACCGACAATCTCTTCATGGGAAAATAATGAAAATAAGCCCACCACAGAAAATCTTTTTATGCTTGTGTCCATATTGAAAACCAGCGCCGCTTATCTAATGGGCGATACTGATGATCCAACCCCGGCTGATCAGACGGCAGGAAAAGAACGGCCCCTTATAAAGTCAAATGTTCACTTTGAAATTGAAGAACCGATTCCAACAGATCAAATCATCGTCCCCGTGCTCTCTCCGGAACAGGCCGCATGCCTGGGCAAAGGAAAATTATTGTCAGAAATCACTGGTGAGAACGAAGAAAAGATACTCTTCCCCAAAAATGATGTTGGAACCCTTTGTGAAGGCAAAATGCCCTTTGCGATAATCATCGACGGCAGCGGCATGGAAAGATGGGGCATCAGGGACGGGAGCAGGGTAGTAATAAACCCTGCGGAAGAGGTAGAAGATTTCGACATCGCGCTTGTATGTTTCAAAGGCAAGGCTGCACTCAAAAAACTTCAGCGGATGCGCGATGGGAGCATAAGCCTTATCTCGTCAGACGGGAACATTATTACCGTTCCGGCTGAAGACACGTGCGAACCGGACATTTTCGCAATATGGGGCAAAGCCATGAGCTATACCTATAAAGAGTCAGGGAAAATAAAGCACGGGCTTTAATCTATTTTAAAAAACTTCTCCGGCAATAGATTTATCAAATATCTCTACATTTCTCCCGTTGGGATTTATAAAGGGGAAATTTGATGATACTTTTTACGCACAAATAAAAGAATTGCTCTTGCGATCAAGAAATTTTCCTATGCATCCTATGCCAAAATTGACTTCAGGGAGGCTGATTCATTCGGGCTTCTTGTCAATTGTGTAGGTCTGACCCCTCTGTGTGTCCCTGACCCCTCTGTGTGTCTCCAACGTTTTCATGTCCGCAACAACACCTTCGTCTTTTCAATTTGAATTTGCCCCGGGATGCAATACTGTCTGACTTCACAACGGTCCATAGCCAGACATTTGCCTGTAACGTTGTCCCGGCTCTTGCAGCCGACCCGGGACAACGTCCAAAGCGGTTCATCCACATCTAATGCAATCATGTCGCGCCCTTTGTGGGTAAGCCCCCGAGTGCTTTCTTTCCATAATGAACGAATCGAATCAAACAACTTGACCAAGGAACCATAATACTCTCCCGTGACCAGCCCCAAACAAAGAGACGCTTTAGCAACATGAATGTCGACGGGAATCGGCACTTCTTCCAGACTTCGTAAATTTTCATATTTCAAGTTATCGCGCAGCATTCTGATCCATAAAGGGCCTATCTTCGGTCCGCGCAGAAACGGAAAATCCCAGGTGCTCTTGTTATTATCCGTATGGGTGTCCGAGCGCAAGCGCGATAAAATCTCGACCGCATCCCAGTTACAATCGGCTAAGAAGTTGCGAGGATCCCCCTGCCACTTCTTCAAAAAGCTGTCCGAAATCGTACGCCAAATTAAACAATCTTTTTCATGTTTCTGCGACAATCCAGTTTCCATCATATCCTGCTTAAATTTTTCACATGATGTCTCATGGGCTGAATGCGGATCAAAAAGATAACGGGTCTGCGGATTTTCAAATGCTGCTCTTGCTTTTTCCCATAAGGCAACGGAGTCGCGTTGATAATCAATAGAAACGGTCAATGTGATGAACAGCAAGTGTTCCAACGATGATTCCGCAACCCCAGCCGGCAGCATATCTTCCGGCATCTCTTTTAGCCCATGAATGCCTGATGTTTGAAATGCAGAGAACAATCGACAGGCAACCTCGGGTCCACGCTCAATATGTAATTTCATCAGCTTCCCTCCCCCGATTTCGTTTCATCTTTACACTCATGCGCCACAACCCGGATATGATGGTGGCCCAGTTCTCCCTGAAACAAACTTCAATAAAGAGGTCAGAGCAAATATGCACATCACATGCAGGGCTAACGCCTTGATTTAGCATCGATTTAGCATAGCATGAACAATAAATCTAGCCCAAGCTTCCTTGTGTAGGTCTGACCCCTCTGTGTCTCTCTCTCTGTGTTCTCCTGTACCGCTGACTGTACAACGTCAGCCTGTGTCTTCTGAGTGCTCGGGGAAAATTTTGTCAATTGTGTAGGTCTGACCCCTCTGATGTTTCCTGACCCCTCTGATGTTTTCTAACGTCAGTATGATGTTTCCTTGAGGAAAATTTTGTCAAATGTGTAGGTCTGACCCCTCCGTGTGTCTCCCTATTCAGCTTCGCTTTCTTGGGGAAGATTTTGTCAAATGTGTAGGTCTGACCCCTCCGTGTTCCCATTGTGTAGGTCTGGCCCCAATGCTCAGGTTTTGTCAATTGTGTAGGTCTGGCCCCTCTGTGTGTCTTTGAGGAAAATTTTGTCAAAAGTGTAGGTCTGACCCCTCCGTGTCCTCCCCTCTGATGTTTTAGGTCTGACCCCTCCGTGTGTCCCTGATGTTTCCCTGTGTGTCTTTGAGGAAAATTTTGTCAAATGTGTAGGTCTGACCCCTCTGATGTTTCGTACAACGTCAGCCTGTGTCTTCTGTGTGCTCGGGGAAAATTTTGTCAAAAGTGTAGGTCTGACCCCTCTGACTTCCTTTTGTCAAAAGTGTAGGTCTGACCCCTCCGTGTGTCTTCCTTATCATTTTTGCTACCTCCTTGGAGAATTTCACAATCCCAATGGTAGCTATATGGTCGGGGTGGGTCAATTTCTTGCCGGCGTTCTGGGTCAATTATAGTCCGGCGGTGACACCTATGCCAAAATTGACTTCAGGGAGGCTGATTCATTCGGGCTTCTTGTCAATTGTGTAGGTCTGATCCTATTGTGTGTCTTCAATAACCATCCCCTATTGTCATAGAATTAGGCTATCTTGTCAAAAGTGTAGGTCTGACCCCTCTGATGTTTTACATTTTGTCAAATGTGTAGGTCTGACCCCTCCGTGTCTTCCCTGAGAAAAATTTTGTCAAAAGTGTAGGTCTGACCCCTCTGATGTTTCCCTTTCTTCTAGGTCTGACCCCTCTGATGTTTCCTTAACTTAGCTTGTGGTCTATCTCATTGGGTCCATTATACAGGTCCCCTATCTCCTTCTCTGGTTTCCCTGTGTGTCTTTGAGGAAAATTTTGTCAAATGTGTAGGTCTGACCCCTCTGTGTTCTTGGAGTTTTAGGAAGTGGCTCTTTTTAGTGCGCAGGGTGGCTCTCTTCGAGCGCGCGACTGGCTCTAAAACTCCGCGCGAGTGGCTCTATCTCACCGCGTTTCGCACTCTGATGTTTCCCTGTGTGTCTTTGAGGAAAATTTTGTCAAATGTGTAGGTCTGACCCCTCTGATGTTTAGGTCTGACCCCTCTGACTTCTACAGGGAGGCTGATTCATTCGGGCTTTCTGTCAATTGTGTAGGTCTGACCCCTCTGTATGTCTTCTTCTCTGGTTTCCCTGTGTGTCTTTGAGGAAAATTTTGTCAAAAGTGTAGGTCTGACCCCTCTGATGTTTCCCTAGAGGAAAATTTTGTCAAATGTGTAGGTCTGACCCCTCCGACTTTTTCTTTGTCAAATGTGTAGGTCTGACCCCTCTGTGTGCTGATGTTTCCCTGATGTTTCCCTGTGTGTCTTTGAGGAAAATTTTGTCAAAAGTGTAGGTCTGACCCCTCTGATGTTTCTTGTAGGTCTGACCCCTCTGTGGGTCTTCTGGGGGTCTCTGGGATCAAGCGATCTTGTCAAATGTGTAGGTCTGACCCCTCTGTGGGTCTCATAACTGTCCCCTATTGTTATAGGATCAAGCTATCTTGTCAAATGTGTAGGTCTGACCCCTCTGGGGGTCAGGTTCTGTCATATTTTTCATGTCTCATTTCATGGGAACAGTATAAACTGTCCCCTATTGTCATAGGATTAAGCTATCTTGTCAAATGTGTAGGTCTGACCCCTCTGGGGGTCCCTATTGTCAGGGGATCAAGCCATCTTGTCAAATGTGTAGGTCTGACCCCTCCGGGGGTCTTTGAAATGGCAGAAGGAGCAGGTGGAATTTGCAGCCTTTAGGCTGCCGCGAATTCCCCGCGGTAGAACACCGCAAATATCTTGGCGGAGTGCTGCATGAAGATGCCGCGAGAAGTGGCGATCCCATCGCCGGGAAGAGCCGGCCCGACCGGCGAGAAGGATTGGAGGAACTTAATGCATTAGCCCCTTATCGTCTTTCCGAGTGCTTGTGTCGGGAGTCCAGGGACTTCAAAAGCTGCAATCACTCTGTTCATTGATCCTCAACTGTCATTTTCCCCAATAACTGCCCCCTATTGTCAGGGGATCAAGCTATCTTGTCAAATGTGTAGGTCTGACCCCTCTGGGGGTCTTCTCTGTTCATTGATCCTCAACTGTCATTTTCCTCAATAACTGTCCCCTATTGTCAGGGGATCAAGCTATCTTGTCAAATGTGTAGGTCTGACCCCTCCGTGGGTCTCGTTATCTTTTGCCTCCGTCAATCCAGCCATTTTGTCAAATGTGTAGGTCTGACCCCTCTGGGGGTCTTGTCAAATGTGTAGGTCTGACCCCTCTGGGGGTCCTAGATCCTCTGGGGGTCCTGACCCCTCCGTGGGTCCTCTTGGTCTCCGGCGTATGCAGGTCTGACCCCTCCATGGATCTTTACAAAACTAAAGCCTCCAATATTTATAGTTTTCGGATTCTACTTGTGCCCGGTCCAAAATGCCTTTTATATCAATAA
>Ga0302251_1001321_pt1 | contig 15579 bp, 25 predicted proteins | sample AAG_RA_Gln_MG_FD_193534 | JGI IMG/M metagenome (GOLD analysis project Ga0302251, IMG submission 193534) | Enriched activated sludge microbial communities from anaerobic digester in WTTP, New Holstein, Wisconsin, United States - AAG_RA_Gln | ecosystem: Engineered > Bioreactor > Anaerobic >...
CGAATTCTATGAAACTTCCTGTGGAAAGAATAACAGCATCGAGGTCTGTTCGGAGAGTGGCAGTAGCTAATTCTAGTTGTCCGATGCGAGCGGCATTACTGTTTATTCCTCCGGTCAAGGCGGCATCGGCGGCTATACGAGTAGTAGTTTCAATAGCAAGGTCGGTTTGCAATACCGTTATAGAGCTTATAATCGTAGCTACAGTAGTGGATTTATTTACTATATCCTCTCGTACATTTTGGGATAGCTGCTTAACCGAAGTTATCAGCGGCGGAGCGGCACTTATTAAGTTTGCACTGAATACGAGTAGTATTCCCGCTATGAGTGATTTCGTGATTACATTTTTCATTGCTATCTCCTTTTTAAACCTCGGGAGTAAATTCTAAGATATTGTAGGTACCATTATTGATTGTGAATGCTTCACCGAAATTATGTATAGCGAGTGTACAGTTTTTTAGTCCCATTGGACTTGGAGATAATAGGAATCCCCAAGAAAAGTTACCACCGGCTGATACATGCGAGTGGGTTTGGAGTGTATCATCGATGTAAAGTCTGATATCAGCGTTAAGTATACCTGCAGGCAATGCCAAAAAGGCTAAAAGTAGAGTAGGTCTAGCATGGAAGTTCATTCCAAAATTAATTAAGTCTATTTCCGTATCGGGCATAGCTACCAATGGTCCTGCCATAGCCTGATTCTGTGCATTTACTCCCTTAACGTAGTATGTCCCACCACCACCGCCTCCCCCACCCCCGCCGCTAGGGAATGAAAAATTTTTAGGGTCAAGGACTCCCTCAGGTATTGGATTAGTATTCGTATCAACTTTTATGAAAGACATTCCAGTTTCTCCACTAGAATTCTAGTACAGTTAAAAGCATCTGATTTAAACTTACACCCGCATTGAGTATTTCGGGTGGCGAGGGAGGGTCGATTTTTTCCCAATAAAGCGTATTAGTTGCAGTTACTTTTACCGGGAAAGTGCTATCTATTGTGGTGAATAGATGCTGTAGAGTAAAAGGGCACCCGGCACGTATAGCGTCTGCACTTATTGTTATCTCACCAATCTTTCCGGTTAAAAATAAAACTTTTATGACCAGATTCCCCAACAGATTCGGTGAAAACCCAGGGAATGGATTAGGTCCGATTACGACACCCCCTACGGTGAGTAAACCCCATCCGGTTTTATCCCCCAGATATGTTCTAGCCAGTGTGAGTAATTCAAAATCAACTGCCCCGGCAGGTATATCACCACCGCCTAGCGGAGAACCTATAGCACTAGTTGAACCTCCACCGACTATAAAGTTGACAGCCCCGCCGCCACCGCCGCCGCCCCCGCCGCTTGGGAATGAAAAATTCTTAGGGTCAAGGACCCCCTCGGGTATTGGATTAGTATTCGTATCAACTTTTATGAAAGACATACTATTTCCACAGAGGGCTATAATACAAAGCCAATCTGCCTATTACACCAACAGCGGACGGAATATTACTAATTAGATAAACAAAGGTCGGCTCATTTTTACCGAGTACGATATTGTCAAAGAAATGAGAATCGCCCTCTACAAACTGCCCGGCTCCACCCATTTTTGAAAATACTATGTTAGAATTCTGTTCAAGCGTGCCATATATATTTGGATTAAGGACCTTGGATATTACCACCTGTATATACCCATTAGAGGATAGGTCAAGGCATCCGAAGTTATAGGATATCTTTGTTAATTTGATATCATACGGAGTTGGCGTTAAAGTAAACAACAGTTTATTTACAGGAGTTAGCTCATAGAAATTAAGAGCAAGAGATTCGGGCGATTTTTCTATCGCATCGATAGCCTGTTTAAAACCTTCTAGTCGTTCTTCGGTGGGCTCGGACATATAATTACCAAACCTTTACTCCGTCGAATACCAACTGGAGGGTTTGCGCGGCAGAGTCGGTATTTTGAACCTCATATTTTACAATAGAGTTTTTGTCAAGTTCAACCGGGTGCCTAAGGTTATTGGGCCTAAGCACCGTACCAAAAATGTTCTCTATCGTGGTAAACTGACTGTACATCTGCCGGGCCGAAAGAGAGGACATGGACATTTTTAGTTTAGTTACATAGTCTTTGGACCGGTAGGCGATAAACCTGTTAGTTACAAACTTGGTATCGGAATTCGTAATTAGGGTATCTATTATTCGGTCATTAGCTGGAATTACGAAGTTTTTTACATAGGCGAAATATCGAGATTTCCCCATAGGGACATTCTCATGTACTCGGAATCCTTCAAATACCAGTTCGATATTATTAGGGTCCCCAGTTAAATTTTCGATATCGAATTGAAGCATCGTGCCACGTTTTAAAACGATGGGCGTAGGTAGAGCATTCGGGTATTCAGCAGTTCCAAAAAAGTTATCGGAGCGCATCCTGTCTGAAAACCACTGATAAGATGAAGTCGTATCCTGTATCATCAACCGAAAGGCACCATCTTCGACGGAATACACTTTTTCAATGAGGAAATCCGAATCTGAATCTATCGGCAACTGGAAGTCTTTTCGTTCGTTGGCGGTGAGAGCCACCGGGAGTGTATATCCGAACATCGAGTTCATACTTTATTCTCCTAACTAACTATTTTATCGAAAAATTGTCCCCTCTCTTGTGTTCCCGCCGAGCCCGGTAGTGCGAGAGGGGTGCACTACCGGGCTACTGCTACGGGATTTTACTGATTAGGCCCGACCGCCGCCCTGCCGGGGGCGAATCAGGAAGCCCTTTATGGCGAAGCCCAGGCGGAGCGTATTGTACAGCTTGAACACGCCCGACGGGAAGTTGACCCGGAAGTCGAACGATATCTGGTCTTCCAGATACAGGTCGATGGGGTAGCCGGAAACGCCGTCCACGCCATTCTCCACGGTCTGCGTGGCAACGTCCGCATCGAAGCCGAAGACCGACGGGGCCTTAGCCGCCATGCCCGCAGGTATCATACCTATGGGGGCCACACGGAGAATCGGCTGATTCAGAATGTTGAGCGTAACCACGCCCCGATTCAGCAGCTTCACCGAGTCGTTGAGGAAGGACTTCTCTACTGCCGCCTTATCGAACAGGTCGAGGGCGGGCTTCTCGGAATCCTTCGCCGGGAGGGTGAAGGCATGCAGGGTCTGGCCCCAGAACTTATAGGGCGTACCTATCTGGCCGGGCACTTCCATGTTGATATCTTCGTAGCTCGTGGCGAAACCGGTATCGTCCTGCTGACCGGTCTTTATCTGGAAGTACGAGAGCTCCGACGGGACGTTCACCGTACCGTCCGCCTTGCCCGATATGGTCTTGATGTGGTACATCGTGTGTACCAGAACCTCGAAAGCCTTCATGTCCACGGACTTGAAGACGTTCGAGATGTAGGGGTCTATTGACTGGGTTCTCATGGTTTTTCTCCTTATACCGTACTTAGCTTTAAGGGGAAGTGACTTCCCAACTTAAATTGAATGCTCTTCCTTGCTGAAAATTGAAGCCGGGGGCCGGATTCCCGGCCCCACGGCGTAGCGATATTAGTAGGAATCGTCGTACCCACCCGCCGAAAGACTCTCGTTAGGGACATAGGCCCCCATACCGGCATTTCCGTTGGGCACGAAAGCCGACAGTTCCCGACCTTCGTATGATACCTGCTGAGGGACCGAGGTCCCGAGCCGGGGCATTATCATGGCCCGCACGTCCATCAGGGCGGGAACCATTATACCTGCGGCTATTATGGCGGCGGTTTCGCCCTTGACCATCTTGGTCTGCTTGAGCAGGTAGTAGGCCAGAGCACCGACGCCGACGTAGGCCCCGATTTTTACCATCGGCTTCTGCAGAGTCGGGAAGTTCTTGCTGAGGGTTCCGATAAGGAAACCACCTCCGGCCGCACCCGCCACGACGAGCGCACCCGTCATTACGAGCTGACTGATACCTTCCAGTTTCGACATCTGCATGGGGTTCCTGCGGAATCTGCGAACCGCACGACGGGTCCTGCGGGGGGTATTCATCATAACCATCGACTTCTGGCGTTTTGCCGACTTGCGGCGTTTCTTGTTTACGAGCATTAGTGGGCTCATGGGGTTTTTTCTCCTTTTAACTATCGCTATCGGCCCGGAACGCTTTGCGGACGCCGCTTTGCGCTTCCTGGTCCAAACTTTGGTAGTTATCCCCTTGCGCTTCTTAGCCGCCTTGGGCAGGGGACCGAATCTGCCATCAGCACTCCTGCGGAATGCCTTCTGTACCCACGGCTTATGACGGAGCGTAACCATGGGGTTCACCGGATTTATGAGGTATTGTTCCATTTCCTTTCTCCTTATTTTCCTGTTACCGAGTTTGGTTGCGACCGCCAGAGCGGCTTGGGGCCTACCAATAGTACCGAGCCATCTTTCAATCCCCAAACTTTAATTCCTTTCACCTTAAAGTCGTGCCGCCAAGGTCTATCAGGATTTCGAACGCCCTCTCTTTTTGCCTTGGGTGTGTCCATGTATTCCACGGCTAAGCAGTCCGTTCCTATAATTTTAGCATGCCTTAGTATGTTTTTACAAGAGGATTCCCCGATGGGATTTCTATGCTGAATTCCCGCTTTGCGCCCGCTTTCGCTAAGGGCAAGCCACCACAGGCCCTCCTGTAGGGAATGGGCGGTCGAGGTATACCCGGATTCGATGCTGTCCGGTATGAGAGTCGTACGAAGCCAAAGAATGTACTCTTTGTCGATTTCCTCTTCTCCCTTGAGCATGGCCAGTATGCGGCTAAAATCTTCGGCATAGGAACTGCCCGATTCTTTAAGGTCCGGTATGAGGGTTTCTTCTAAGAACTCCATATACTCGTCCCACCGCTTGTAATAGGGCTTAAACCGTTTGCGCATCGGGTTATCGAGTCCGATTATCTTGCGACAAGCGGGACAGGTAACCCCAGAGCCATCCGAGGCCATTAGAAGTTTACCGGGGGCCTGTCCCTTGCGGCCCTTAGGGAATAGTAGATGGAGAGAGTTGGAGGTTATGATATAAGACTTGTTCCCTGCCTGTTCCCAGACCTGATACCTAAAGGTATCAAGCCGCTTAATATCCATCTGTGTACCACCGGGACCTGAATAGGACTGATAGACCTGTCCGGGCCGTAAGGAGAGCACGAGGTCCAGTTCCTCTTCGGGTATTCGGTACATCTTGCCCTTAGGATTGCCTAGCCGTTCCCGGCGTTCTATCTCTTTACGATAGACCGAGAGTTGGTCGTAATACTTATCGGGATTGGCACCCTTAGTGGCCGCAAGAGCATCTTTAAAGGCATAATGAAGTTCCGCATCGGTCATGCCTTTGGCCCGTTTCGCCTCAAAGGCGAAATCGCACTTGTAGGGGTCGTGCCACTTAGGATTTTTTGTTGATTTTGGGCTCCCGAGGGAAGTTCCTTTAGCCGGGGTTTTACGGCCACGAGAGCCAGATTTGCCAGGTATCGGGTGATACTGACAGGGGTTTACCGAAGTTGCTCGTCTGCGGTATTCTGCCAGTATTGCCTTAACCAGTTGCGGGGCCACGGACATTGGAGCGCACAGAAGCCCTTTATTGTAGAGCATCATTAGGCGCTCAAAATCGGCAGGATAGAGAGCAGGCAGGGCCTCTATCAGTCGGCTAGCATCGGTTTCAGTTAGCTTTACTTTGTTTTCCATATTACCGCCTTGCTGTTTCTCGTTTGCCAGAAGCCACCAGGTATGCGAAACCCAGACCGAGTAATCCGTAGGCCCACAGTAGACCCTGATTGATGGCCATCGTCTTTGGAGTGGGCACGAGCACCGTGCGCTGTTCTACGGATTTTTTCAGTAATGCTACATCGCCATTCTGTGTGACGAGCATCGAGGATAGGCCAAGCCCCTCATTCACAAGGGCGAGACCCCTGTTTGTAAAATCGGTGACCTGTACCCAGAATTCTTTGCTGAACATAGCAGGAGAAATGGCCCCTGTGGAGAGAGCCCCGGCGATATTGGGATTAGCCATTATAGCTTCTTTTAAATCGGCCGTTCGTGATATCCAATCCATCGCCTTATTCTCTATGGAAGATTGCCGGGCATACAAAGTGTCATACATAGCCTGTAACTGCTCATATATGCCGGGCTGTTCTTTTTTTAATGCCACAAGCGGATTTTGGAGAGATATGAGGACACTTTGATTGGCTAGAAAAAGAGCCAATTCTTTTTTTATCTTTGCTTGGAGTTCATCCATTTTTCCGGTAAGATTGGCCATTATGCTACCGCCTTTAATATAGCGTCTATTGCCGCCTGATTGGCCCGGAATTCTTCCATGGTTTTTGGTGATGGGTATGGCAACTTAACTATTTGACCTTTCACTAGCACTTCTCCGGGACCTTTCGGCGTTTGTGTGCCAGTAACATACCGCACGATTTCTTTAGTCGTGGCAACGGGCGTTTTAAGGGCTTCTTTGACGGTGGTTACGTCTTTTTTATATTCCTCTACGCTCTTGCCAGTTATCCCGGCCCCCAATCCGGCGAGTATTTTATCCCAGTATAGGTACATTAAAACCCCACCAATTAACCACGGTATAAAGGGAGCCATGGCTACGGGTATCAATGGGGGAGTATGTCGAGGCATACTATTTTCGCTTTGCGAGCATGACTACTAAAGCGAGCCCGCCAACCATCGCAACTGCATAGGGCGCATATTTTATAATAGAATCTGCAGGAGTATAAACAACAGTCCGTTGGTCTGCAGGAAGTTGTGCTGTGGATATTACCCCGGCTACAGGAGCCGGGGACTGCGGGGCCTGTGTAGTTACCGTGACTGTTGGTACGGTCGTTTTCGGTGCGATTAACTTGGTTACAAGTTTAGTGGCCCCCTTTGCGGCCTCTTTCTGTACCGTTTTTGTAAGGTCTACTTTTGCTTTAGTAATTCCTTCGCCTACTGCTTTTACTGCGGCGGTTTTTATATCTCCGAATAGACTGCCCATCCCATCGGCAGGTTTCCAAATCCCCATATGGTATCTTTTTGGATTAGACTGTGAACGCATTACAAATGCCATAGATTCTCCTATTATCTCTTTTTTCTGTTCCGGCGACTCATAGAAATAAAAAGTATTAGCCCCAAGCCCATCACAGCATAAAGACCGTATTTTTTTATGAGTATTGGTGTATAAGCGGCCATGATTAAAGCCCGTTTAGCGAATAACTCCACTAAGGTCATATCTTTATATTCACCGGTGGCACTTAATCCCTGACTTTGCCTATAAAGAATGGCACTATCCACGGCTTCTTTTTCAGCAATTAGCTGTTCTTCCGTCATGAATAAAAACGGATTATTTGCTGTTTCTTCGGCTACTTTAGCCAATGGAAACATAGGAGCTAATGCCGGAGATACCTGAACTGATTCAGGGGCTATTTTTGGAGTGGGCACTATTTCCTGTGCGGTAGGAGTAGGTACTATTTCTTGCACGGTAGGAGTGGTTACCTGGATTGGCTCCGATTTTAAAGGGATAATCGCCTCTGGCTGTGTGATAATCTGTGCGGTAACGGGCATCGGTGCTACGATAGGAGTTGACTGTACTTCGGCCTTTATTTCCGCAAAAGTCCCTCCAATCGATTTTACATAATAGTTGTATTCGGCTTCGGTAGTGGCCAATCGTTCTTCCTGATATAGTTCAGAATAACGTGGGACTGGTTGCCCGGATGCTATAAGCTTTTTTAGCTTTGACTGTAAACCGAGTATTACAGTATTTTTGAATGGCTGTGCCGGGATTATTTGCGGCTTAGTAGGAATAATAGCCTGGTGTGTAAACACCTTTGTAGGGTCAAGACCGGAGACCGTATTACTTCCAAAGCGCACAAAGGCCATATAATTACCTCTTTTTCCTATTTCTACGATTCATGGAAACAAGAAGCACAATGCCCAGGCCGCCTACGGCATAAAGGCTATACTTTTTTATAAGTATCGGCGTATAAGCCGCCATAATCATAGCCCGTTTAGCATACAATTGAAGCAGAGGAAAATCCCGATAGTCACTAAAAGCACTTAATCCCCGACTCTGCCTATACATGATAGCATCTTCTACCGCTCTTTTTTCAACGGCAAGTTGCTCTTCGGACATGAACAGGAAAGGATTTATCGCACCCGCTTCGAGCGGTACTACCGGAGCACCCGGAGTGCCCGGTAGAGTGGCAACCATTTTATTCGGGTCCGTCGAAGAAGGGGTGGCCACCGGGGTTGCGGGCAACTTCGCCGCCGCCTCGGCGGCCTGTTGTGCCACGAGAGCCTCCTGTTCTTTTACAAGGGCATCATATTCCTCTTGTGTCATACCCGCTTGCTCTTCGGCGGCCAGTTCTTCATACTTGGGAGCAAGAAGGCCCCCGGCTACCCTTTCTAGAATCTTCTTGCCAACAGCGGTTTTAAGTGCTCCTGTGGCTGTCACCTTGGCGGCGGCTCCTGCTACGATTGGAGCGGCCAGTACCCCGGCAGTAACAGCGGCTACTCCCTTGCCAATATTGCCTATGTTTTTGAAGTCTTTTTTCGAAATCTCGGGAGTTATCTCATGAGCCAGTTTGGGGTCTACTATGGATACCACAGATGAAGCTACAGCCCGAACAGGCGTAGTAACTACCTTAGCAACGCTTACGACTGGCTTAGTGACAGTCTTAACAACTTTCTTAAGTGTCTTTTTAAGACTACGCCCCATACCTGCGGCGGGGTCATAACTTCCTAACTGAACGGGTACAAATGCCATATTAGAGAGCCTCCAATGCCCATATCGGGCGTCTAGATTTTAATCCAAACCCAGGTGCTACATTGGGCTTGGTCCCCTCTAAAGGAAGCCATCTATCGAGCGATTTTACAAATACAGCCGCTCTAGCATGGTCATACCCTTCGTCCTGATTGACCGCAAGGGCTTCAAAGCGAGTTCTGAATCCGATTGCCCGTAACAGGGCACTAAGAAGGATAGCAAAATCGTCACAATCCGATGAATGCTGATTTAGACCATTCATCACGCTATGCACGATTTTATCTGGTCTTGTTAGTTCTTCAACCCCATATATATCTCGAACATATTTGAGGTTTGCCCTTACCCAATCAAAAATTGCCTGGACCTGGCGCATTTCATCATTGGGTGGAATACCATCCACTATTTCTCTCGCTTTTTGCTTAATAATCCTATTTTCATCTGACTCGATTACAGACCGTCGCATTAATTCAAGCGTTTGCTTGACACCCTCTTCACCTTCATCTTGCCAGACTTTAGTTACGTTCATTTTTCTGGTGCGGCGGAAGCCGGGTCTTCGGTTTGGTCTGGTATTATATTGTCTGTATCGTTCGTGACGGGTTTAAAATAGTTAGTCAAGATTTCCTTGCCCGCATCGAGCACCTTAGTTACCCAATCGGCACAAGATGCCTTAGTTATCGGGTCTTCTATGAAAAGTTCCGGGAGGAATTCTTTAACATAATTAAGTCTATCTATTTTATTCGTGAAATCAAGGCACATCGCATAATAATCTTCCGGTATACGGGTGATTATGATTTCTGCGGCTTTTTCGGGGTCGAAGCTTGATTTTGCCATGTCTAGAATCGGAGCTTTATACATGGCTATAACTAACTGGAATCCTAAACCCATACCACTCTCCTTGGGGGCTGAAACAACTGGCTCAACTTCCGCAGGAAGTGCGGTAGGAGCGGGAATTTGAGATACCGCCTGTTGTGCGGGCGTAAGCCCAGCGGTCGGAGCCGGGACCGTCGGCGGTATCTGCGGACGAGGGATGGGGTTCTGAATCGGCGGACGAGCCACCGGGGTTACAGCCCCCATAACCCTGTCACTAAATGACGGTTGTGCTCCGACGAAAGCGGGTATCAGGGCCTTTAGGAGTGTGTCCATAAGCCCTCCCCCCTCCGAATTCCCCCCAGGGTTGGCCATCTGGGCCAGTTCAAGGCCCTGCTTGAGGCCATTGAGAACAGCGTTTACGCTATTCATACCCGGTTCGCCCTTGGGCTCGAACATCTTTTGGAGGGCTACGATATCACCTACATCCTTGACTAGAGAGGGAGCGGCGGGACGGTTGCCGGACATAGCCATAACCTCGGCCAACTTAGTCATCATAGTCATCATGAGTTCCTGTGAACGGTTGTTCTGGGAAACCATGATATCAACGATTTTTGACATATCCTGCTGTGGCGGAAGAACTACATGAGTTCCGCCCTGACCCTGAACCACCTGATGCGGGTCCACTTTAGGTTTCTTGGCTTCGTCGATATCCACGATTTTACTCATAGTAATTTGACCATTGGGGCGGAAAACATAAATCCGATACTTGCCGCCACCATAGGTGTCCCCGAGCATATCAAGGGTAAACTCCTTGTGCCCATAGGAATCTAAACGAGCAAACTTTTTTAGGTCCTTATTGAACCGGTAGACTACCACTTTATAGTCTTCATCGCCAAGTTCACTAAGTAAAGATTGGATTTCTTCGGGTTCTGCGGGGGCAAGATTCTCCATCAGGCCCGGAAAACTGTCGAGGGGAACGGAAGAAGGTTCGGGGGAGTTTGACTGCGGTTCGTCGTGATTGGCCCCCTGACTATTCTTGGTATCAAGCGGCTCTTCAACGATGGTAGTTCGCCTTGTACCCGGAATTGGTTTATCTTTCTTAGTCATGGTCTTGTGCCCTCTCTTTTTGCCCCTCTCACAGGGCCGTTTGTCATCCACCAAAAAATTAAAGCAGAAAAAAGACCCCCGGCTCAATAAAATCTAGGTTAGAGTGTAGTATCCAGTTTTTCCTCTCCCCCGACGGAACCGCCCGCAAGCGGAGAAACATCGCTTATACGGTCCCCCTTAATATAGTGCCAATCATTAAAATTAACGTTAATTTCACGCTCTACATCTTTCATCACGAAGGGCAAGTCCTTTTTATTCACCAGACGAAGTGACTCACGAAGTTTGGGCATATGCCGACAAGTATACTTGCGAAGTCCCTTATCTACCATATCTAACAACTGGTCCGGTGTACCCCAGAATCCGTGCAGGGCAAACTTTTCCAACTTATTTTCACTATTAAAATGCAAGTATAGTTTGTTGCGCAAGATAATGCACTTACCGCAAATTTCTGTTTCATATCCACCCAATTCAGAGGATGTACCAGTCGGCTTCATTATAGTCTTAACTGCATCTGTAGCTGAATGTAGGCCATTAAAACGCCGTTCCAAATCTAGTAACTTTAGACGAGTTTTGGCCGTAACAAGTGTAGCCAGTAGCGGGTTGTAAAAGGAGCACGCCTTGTGTGTCATTTTAACGGGCATGAACGTCCCATGCCGCTCCACAAAATCTGCCTCGTCTAACTCTACACGGCCTATGAGTTTACCGTAGATAGCGTTGGGGGCCAACTTTGCAGACCGATAGGCTATACTACCCTCTTCGGCCACCTTCTTTTGTTGCCACCAGAAATTAACATATGGCCCAAACGGGTGGCTCTTATAATTTGACTCTTCTAATATCCACCCACGGCAACGATGAAGCTGTACAAGGCCCATCTTTATGGCCATATCTAATTCGTATGATACAACCATAAGGTCCTTAACTTCACCTATCGCAGGACGGAATGAAAACTCTTGGAATAAAACCGGATACTTGGTAGGAGCGATACAGGCATCGATAGCATATACGCCATGCCGTCCGGGTTCGTATTTGTTAGTGTAGATAGCCTTACTAAAATAGGCTTGCGGCATACGAGTCAAGGAATAGGCATAGGCACTTACTATGTCTATATCGTAGCATTTTTCAATAACAACCGGGGCCGGACAGTATAGCCCATTCTTTCCTCCATGATATGAACGCTCTGCAAAATAGCAGGCATCATCGGTAGGAAAGGGAATATGCTCGTCAGGCCCGACAAACTGAGACTGGAATAGCTTCTGTGAGAACTGCGAGAAACTGACCGTTGGCGGCACATTATACCTGCGCAGGATATCCGAGCATATCCGTTCGCCAATCTCATATGTCACCCATCCATCCTGTTCGGCGTATGCCTTAATATCCGGCTCCCACGGTGAGCGCAACCCCAGGCCCATTGGCTTTGCTGACTTTTGATGCGGGGTGCCCAACTTCCGTGCGACCTTTTCAAGGGACCCCATGATAAACTTGGAAGAGTCCCGAATCATCAGCCGCCGATTTTTTGAAAAGAAAACATCCACAAAGCAAATCTTGCCCATATGAAACTCGATATCGCACTCGTCAAGATTGACCTCGAAGGACTTCTTCTCTTGGTACATCTTAATATAAGGAATAAGCATGACCTCCATGTCGAAGGTCAAGTTATGAAACCAGCATACGTTAGTAACCCCCTTATGGACTAAGGGGTTCATTGTATCTATGAACTTCTGTAAGGCATTCTCGGGATTAACATGAACGAGCCGCACGGTCTGCCCGTCGCAAACCTGGAGCATTTCTACATTGCCCTTGGCTGTTTCGGTATCGGCCCCGAAGATATTCACCCAATCAGGATAGGCGCAGGACTTGTGACCGATACCGTCTTTTACATGCCGTGGTATCCAGATGTTCTTGGCCGTGGGCATCCGTTAGTGCCGCTCCGGTGCCACTCTAATCACAAAACGCCCCTGCGCCAGAACCTTTTGGGATACCTTCTTAAACGCCTCCTTTAATGACATAACCTCGAAGCCCATCCATATGCTATCGGTCTTACAATTGCCAAACTCGATAGCCTTCCCCTCGTCCACATACCAGTAGCGATAGGTCATTCCTTCCCTCCTTTTTCTGTTCCAACGCAATCCAAATAAAATAGGACGGCGCGCATGTATTCTAATGTCCACCATTTCGGGAAGCCCCATTTAATGAACAGGATATTCCACCGAAGCAACTCGGCAAATATTAGCAACTTCCATACCCCAGAATCGATTACAGCATACCACAGGCAAAACACAAGAAAAGATACCACCACAACCCCAAGCAAAGTCACCTTTGTCCTCTCTTTCGAATAAGGATAAACCCCGCACCGAACGGATTAATCAAGTCATGAACTGCACTTGCCATCTTCATCATATCAGCGCATTGTCGGTCCGTTTCCCGTTTAAAAGCCCCATGATTCGAAGCCTTTACCCAATGCGGAGTATTGCGGTCCCGCTTGTTGCCATTATTCCTTGGCATCTTTTTGCTCCGCATATTTCTGTCTGAACCGATGAATAATCGTAGACAGTTCATGTCCAAGGTGCTTCATCAAGGGATGCTCCCGCATCTCTGGGCGCAGGTCCTTCCACGCCTCTAATTCGGTCAACAACAACAGGAATAAAGACTTCTCTGTTTCCATGGGTACCCTTAGCGTGGATACATGCACATAGGTGTCCCCGGTACAGTCGAGCATAAAGCGGGTGGCCATAGCCGCAACCTGGGTGGCCTCCTTGCGCATCTTCTCCAAGTCCCGCTCCTTGGGCTTCTTCTTGATTTCGTCCCATAGCTCGTCCACTTCCTCCTTAACTATCGCATAACCCTCATGCTCCGAACGGAACGGAACGAAACTGTACTGCGCCGCCATCAACTCGTTTTTCACTTCTTCCAAGGCACAGTCCACTCTTGTCTTAGGTCGGGTCATTGCTATCCTCCAATACAACCGCAACTGTCCAAGGCCCTAAAAACAGTACCAGTAGGGCCGGTTTATCCGCATATGAAACATTCGAGCCGAATATTATTCCGAAGTTCATACGCTAAGCCCCTCAACAGCAAGCCATATGCCCAGAGCGGCCATGCCCGCCCCGGTGTATATGATAGGGAAAAGTGCCCAATGCTTACTATCAACTTGATATGCGGCATAGAAGCCACCCCATAGAGCTATAAGTACCAGTAGAACCCCCACTATGAGCAATTTTGGCTTTTTCATCCTACTTCCTCCATAGGGACTATACCCTGTGTCTTCTCTAACTGCTGTGCATGGAAACAGTCGGCCATCTGTAGCAGTCCGGCAAGCGGTGAACCGCCACCCTTGTAATCCAAGGCGGTGTTGGCCGGGTCGTATTGCCCGTCGTGTATGAGCACCGCCTGTATAACCTCCCAAGGGAACCCCCATTTGGCCACAAGCAGGGCCGAAAGGTCCCGCACGGTAAACTGCGGTTTACTATCGTTATACTCGTAGGCCCCATTCCACTTGGACACTAAACCCGGTCTATACTTGGGGTTCGGTGTGTAGCGAGGGTGAAAAGCCCCTTGGTCGTCGAGAAGCCCGCATTTGCCTATGTCGTGCAGAAGCCCCGCCGCCAGAATAAAGGACCGGGGACACTCGATAGGCACTATTTCATGAATTCGCAGGGCCAATTCTGTGACACACACGGAGTGTATTAGGAGCCCACCCTTAACGGACAGATGAAACCTTGTGCTTGCCGGAGCTTCGAAATACCCGCCCCGCCCCATAAAAGAGCAGGCATTAACCCAGGCCCCCGCTAGCGGACCCGCATCCAACTCTTTATCCCATTCTCGGTACAACTTCATCTTCTTATCATATACGTTCATTTCTTTGGTCCCTCCTGTTTAAGCCTTCGCCCAAGCAGGTAAGTTATCCAAAACTCCACCTGTGCCCTAAAGCAGTCACGCTCGATTGCCCGAGTCAAATCCCGCCGAACAAACCTGCTTAGTTCATAGGGAGTCATTTTGTCTAGTGCTTTCATTTAGCGGCTACCTCTTCTTTTTTGTAGCAGGTTTCTTCTCCATCTTCTCCCGCTTGCCCCTCTTCGTGGCACGGTTACGGCCCTCGCCCCGCTTACGGCCCTGTATAGGATGGTCCGGCGTAGGATTGTGCTTGAGCCAGTTCATTCGCTTAATCAAAGACGACAATTTACTATGCTCGTCATTACTAAGGCGAATAACCGGAAGTTGTATCGAACCTACCTGTTTATTGTTAGCATCCATGATATCTCCTTATCTGCGACGTTTGCGCCGTTTACGCCGTTGACTTAACGGAACAAACGGGAACAGCGTAAAACCTAAAAACCCTACATATGAAACATTAACTATTTGCGGACTCATAGCCTCCGAAGTCCACAAATGGCCCTGACGAGCAACATAATCCCGGCCCAAGTCGTCAAAAATATGCTGTTCAGCCACCATACGTTCCACCGACCAATTCCCATCTAGCATCACAGTTTTGCGAATAATCATGAAATTGGCCTTTTCCTCGCCAAAAACAACGATTAGAATATAAAACACACAGTAGTTTCCATCGTCAAAAGTCTGATGGTCATTAAGATACTTGTAATCTTTATGCCACCATTTGTAGGCGATAGGTCCTTTTTCGGCTAGGTCCCATTCATCATAACCTACATCACTACCCTCCATAAACTCCTTGGCCATTTTTCGAGCTAAGGCCAACAGGGTCTCCCGAGCCGGATACCACCCAGGAGCAACCTTCCGTTTCGCTTTCCCCCTAGGACTATCAGTATCTTCTACCAAAACCTTATATATGTAATGCTCGGCTTTCTGCTTTATACCCGCCTTGAACGGAACGAAACGACCCCGAGAATCCCTATACCTAACCGTCCACCCTCGCTCCGGTTCGATGGGCTTTTTGCGAACACGAAACCCCGAGGTATGATGGAAAAACGGCTTCTTGCGCCGGGCCAACGGATTA
>Ga0302251_1001322_pt1 | contig 15577 bp, 10 predicted proteins | sample AAG_RA_Gln_MG_FD_193534 | JGI IMG/M metagenome (GOLD analysis project Ga0302251, IMG submission 193534) | Enriched activated sludge microbial communities from anaerobic digester in WTTP, New Holstein, Wisconsin, United States - AAG_RA_Gln | ecosystem: Engineered > Bioreactor > Anaerobic >...
AGACGGCGAAAGAAAACAGACTCAAGCCGTATGAATATCTAAAATACATATTCGAGACCATGCCCAACATATCAGAAGAAAACTACCATAAACTGCTGCCATGGAGCAAAGACCTGCCGGCTGTCTGTCGCGCGGAATGCCAGGAACAGCTCGTCTGTAATAGCTAGGCAAAAATAAGCTCCAGTCTCCCGCAAAAAAATACAAATATAATATACGCCACCTGCAGCCGCCAATTGACTGTGGGAGTGCTTGATTCACAAATTGCAAGGTACTTCACGTTTGACGCTTACGTATTTTATGCCGCCGCCACAGTCATTTCCCGCATACAATATTATTATAAGCGCTTCGAATTTTCTGTTGTTCGTAAGCGTCAAACAGCATGTCCTTGGAATTGTTTATGCCAGCTGCTTAGGGTCGCCGGTGATATTTGATACTTTTCGGCAAGTTCATTAAGCGTGTACTGTCCGCTGAGCAGTTCCAGTACGACCTTCGATTTGAATTCTGGGTTATAAGTATTTTTCTTCTTCATTTCACCATTGTATTCGGTTCTGTTATATTTTTATGTCTTATTTCCTTGGAGCATTATACTAGCTAGTAGTTACCAGTTTTCCTCAAGAATATACCTTAGATATACTTGTGCTGATTTAAGTACCGATTTAATCTCGACAGATTCGTCCGTCAAGATGTTATATATATTTTCCCCCGGGCCCATAAATATGAAAGGCACACCCAAGTTCGGCACTATTGCACATGCATCTGTGTAATAGTAAAGTCCTGTCTTTTCGGGCACATCACCAATTGATGATATTATATTTTCAAACCTTTTTATTATGTGTGCATCCTGTGGCATGGCCACGGTGGGATTACTGTTCTCCACGTCAATTTCAATCTTTAGCGATTTATTTTTATCCATCATATCGGAAGCACTGTCAAAAGCATATTGGATCACTTCGTCATTATCCTGCGCAGGCAGAAGCCTTATGTCGAAAGTACCTTCCGCAAAAGGTGGCACAACGTTCATGGATATTCCGCCGTTAAGCTGTGTTATAACACACAATGGCTCACCAAGGTATTGGTGCCGGTATTCGCCATGGTGTATGTAGCCGTTTATGCGTCTGTGCAGTTCTATAAAATTGGCAAGAGCATCTGTTCCTACTTTAGGCGTACATGCATAACAAGCTTTGCCGGTTACCTTTATACGAAGCCATACGCCACCGCGCTGTGCAATTCCGATTTTGTTACCAGTCGACTCACCAAAAATTAATTGCGTTGTCCCTGCAAGATATCCGCTTTTTACAATACTCTTGGCTCCCGTAAGCGCTGCATTATCCCCATCCGCAGTTAAACACAAAATTAAATCACACGGCGGCTCAACATAATTTTCAGTGAAGGCCATTACAGCCATAAGCATTGCGGTTATTCCGCCTTTCATATTTGATGCACCTCTGCCAAATACGCTGCCACCTGTATAATCTGCTGCAAACGGCGGATGCTGCCATAAGTCTTCATTAAAAGTTGGAAATGTGTCCATATGGCCTACGAATGCTATTTTGTTTTTGCGGTTTTTGCCTGGAAGTGTTGCTACCATAGACGCCCTGTTTGCCCCATTTTCAATAATATTAATTTCAAATTTCTCTTTTGGTAACAGGGAAAGGATATACTTTATCATATCCATTTCATCTCCCCTAGGAAGCATTGTCCTGATCCTTATAAGCTGGCTTAATATTCTCAGGGCATCCCCCTCTCTTAAATTTGTTATATTATCCATTTTTATTCCTCTCCCCTTTTATGATCAGACATCATGTAAATGGAATGCAATCTCAAAGCCAGATCCATATCAAAACGAAAATCAAGGTCATCTATGTTTTCAGTACCTATTAGTTCGCATATTTTACGATATCTATATTTTACGGTGTTCTGATGGAACATCAGTTTTTTCGCAGTTGTTTTAAAATTCCAGTTATTTTTATTCAGCTCAATCAATGTCTTTATCATTTCACTATGGTGTGATTTATCATAATCAATAATTTTTTTCAACACATTGTTATATAAATTTATTGATTCATGATGGTATGCTATGTTACATAGAATTTTAAATCCGCCAAGCTTATTCCAAAAAACAGGACTATCATTTATATTGTTAATTTTGCTATATAAAAGCGAATGTCTGGCAGCAAAATTGCTTTTGTTTAATTCAAGCAATGTTGTTCTTATATCACTTATTCCTATAAAATATGGCATATTATAATTAATATTGGACATTAATTCTTTATTAAGCAGGTCAATTGCCTTTATTATGTTTTCATTGCTAATATCTAGGTAGTTATTGGGAACATCATTCAAAAGACCTATACAAACAATCTCTTTTCCGTCATATATTATGGATACATAATTAAAAAATGGAGATATTTTATTTTCAATATCTCTAATTAATAAACCTATCCTGTATTCATTCTTTATTTCAATGGATTTTACCGATTCAAATATCATGATTATGCAGGGATAATCTTTTCGGATGCCTATTGAACGTAGTTTCTGCAAAAGAGTAGATAGGTCATTTATACGTCCGTCAATTAGTTCTTTAAATAATGAAATTGAATGTTTCTTTCTTTTTATCTGATCCTGAATACTTGTACGCACCAGCAATTTTAATCCGAGAAGTGCAGCCTTTATAGTATTGGAAGGGACAATGATATTTTCTTCCAGTATTAGGCACCCATATTTATATTCCTCATCTATGACCCAGAAACATTTAAATAATCTCTGAAGCTCTTTCAGAGGAAAAGTTTTTACATTCTCGGTAAATTCATATTTTTTTGATGACACATATGTTCTGTCATTAAGGACATCCCTATAAGCTATACTGCATTTAATGAATTCTGATAATTTTGCTAATAACGAATATATATCAGGCTGGTCAATAAGGTCTATAGATATATCCTGATTGTTTATAATATTATCGTGGATGCTTGGAATGTCCCACAAAGCATATGCTATACGCCTGGTCAATTCCTCAAGCGGGACAGAATCTTCACAGAACAGCAGCGGTACGGAATACTTATCAGCCATTATTCTGCACTCTTCAATATCAAATTGTCCTCCATCAAGCAAGCACAACCCGGCTATTCCAATTTCAGCCGATTTTTTAAAAATACTGCACGGATCATGTGTATCAAGCAGACATGTTTTTAAAAAGGCCAATGTGCCTGCCGGACACTGCTCCACAGACAAAATACTACTGCAATATCTTACGCCTGTGATAATGTTGTCTTTTCCAAGGCAGCCGGCTGACAGCACAAGCAGATTTGATATATCTTCAGAATCCAGTAGATCAGCGATAGTTTTCAAATCATGCCAACCCCAGTCAAGATAATATATTTTAATTGTACTAATTATATGTCTTGATAGACTAAACCTTTTTGTCTATTTTGACAAAAATATATTGAATATTTGTTACTTAAGCACTATATATCCGAACCAAGCAAACATAACATTATGGCTACCTTGTCCGGACAACGATAAAAATTACGAAATAATATTTTCAGGAGGAATTTTTTCAGTGATGATTAACAAACCTACATGTTATGACGAAAGAGGTCCTATACCTGAGATCTACAGCGGCACACCAACATTTATGGGGTTGCCCAAAGTGGCTGAAGCACAGATCACAGAACATGATGTAATTGTAATGGGGATGCCATGGGAGGGCATATGCACTACTGGCAGTTTTACAGGCTGTGAGCTTGCAACCAAAACCATACGCCTGGCCTCGCTACGTTACGGCGGGTACCTGCCTGAATTCGATTATGATCTTTTTGATTATATGTCGGTTGGTGACTTCGGAGATTCCGCATATTTCCCCGGCGACACAGAAAAAACATTCCAAGCAATCCAGGAAAAAGCCGATCTAATATATTCACATAAAAAACAAAGCCTTAGCTTCGGCGGAGATCATTCAACCACCATACCTATGCTCCGTTCACTTTGCAAACATACCGAAGGCAAGATAGGGCTTATCCATTTCGATGCGCATCTTGACAATATGCCGAGTTATCTTGGAAAAGAGAAGCTTGCACGTTGCTGCCCCATGCACAATGCTTACGAAATGGAAAAAATAACAAATATAGTCCATGTCGGCATAAGAGGTCCAAGAAATAACTTCAAAGGACTTGATGAAGCGGCAGCTTATAAAGCAAAAGTAATCAGTTCCTTTGACGTGCACCGCCACGGCATAGAAAATGTTTTGGATGAAATAAAGAAGTTTGTGTGGAACGGAGTTTCTGCTGTTTATATTACAATATGCAGCGATGTCCTTGATGTTTCCGAAAACCCGGGGGGGCCTGCCGATTTTGCAGGATTGAATTCTTATCAGCTGCTGTCGATGATCCATTCCCTTGCCTCTGAGGGTATCAGAGGATTGGATTTTGTTGAAATTTACCCTCCACAGGATCATGCAGGTATATCAAGCCACGCAGCTGCCTGGGCAGGCATTTACGGCCTTAGCGGAATGGCTAAAAAACATATGGAAAAGCAGTAATTCCATATAGGGGCGGATATTAAAAGTTACCCGCCCCGTCCTGATTTACAAAAATACGGAAAGAGGTGCGCTAATGCAATACATACAGGTCAATTACCAGTTCGTAGTTGTTATGGTTCTATATGTGCTCTTCCTTGTAGGTTTTGGAATTTATCAGGGACGCAAAGTCAAAAGCGGTGATGACTTTGCCATAGCCGGACGTTCTTTGCCAGGGTGGGTTGCTGCTCTTTCAGAGCGCGCGACAGCAGAGTCATCATGGTGTCTTCTCGGACTTCCCGGAGTTGTATATGCATCCGGTCTGTCAGGCACTTGGGCTTCAATCGGTAGTTTCATAGGGATAGTGATATCATGGCTTTTCATCGCTCGTCCTCTCAGGAACGATGCTGCAAGGTATAATGCGGTAACATTCACGGATTATCTTGGCAAGCGCTTTGGACCGATGGGATCTTATATAACCGTATTCAGCAGCTGGGCTATTGTATTTTTCTTCTTTTTCTACGTCGGGGCCCAGTTTATAGGCGGAGCAAAAACATTTTACACGGTCTTTAATCTGCCTATAAATTTGGGAATGCTAATAGTTTTTCTGATAGTCATACCATATACGATATACGGCGGTTTCGGAAGCGTTGTATACACGGACTGCGTGCAAGCCATAGTAATGATTGGAGCATTGGTAATAGCGCCGTTTTTTGGCATATGGTACATTGCATCCGATCCTTCAGTATGGAGCCATTCAATTATGGATGCGTTTTCGCGTGCAGATGCATCCTTCGGGAGCTGGACCGGCGGGCTTACTGGATTTGCCGCATTTACTATAATAATAGGTGAGGGTTCATGGATGTTCGGTTTTCTTGGAGGATTACCGCAACTTGCAACACGTTTCATGGCTATGAAAGACGACAGGGAAGCCAAAATAGGCCGTAATGTGGGTATTCTCTGGAGCTTAGGCGCTTATATAGGAGCTCCACTTATCGGACTTCTCGGTATTGCTATTTTTGGCCCTACAGGTCTTGAAGATCCGGAAATGGTTACCCCAGCAGTTTTCTTAAAAATATTTCACCCTGCAGTAGCCGCTCTTTTCCTGACAGGTGCAATTGCAGCGATGCTTTCTACCGCAGATTCACTGCTGGTCCTTTCTTCTACAGAACTTGCAGAGAATATTATCATTCCTAAGCTTTCAAAAACACGCAAAATTGACGGTAAGGCCGTCTTGAAAATATCAAGGCTTGCAACTGCCGGAGTTGCAGTCGGTGCTCTTATTGCTGCTTATTTTGTACCTACAAAGCTTATAAATACCGTTGTAGGATATGCATGGGCCGGAATAGGGTCAACATTTTCAGTTGTCATACTAGGCGCATTATTTTCAAAGCGCTTCAATTCAAAGGCAGCTTTCGCAACTATGGTGACAGGCGTTTTCTTCACTGTATTCTGGAATATCATGGGATACGAAAAAAGCATAATCTCCGCACGTGCAATGACATTTTTCGTATCATGCGCGGTGGCGTTTATTGTAACGCTTGTTACTGCTCCTGATCCGCAGGCTGTTCCAGCAGAAAAATAGACGTTGACATCTGTTTACCGATTACAGAAAGGGTTCCTGCCGTTATGCAAAAAATGACCTTAACACAGCCATTGCTTGATGATATAAAGATAACTGTTACAGGGTTGCGGTTCCATGGCAAAGTTGCTGACTACATTCCAGAGCTATCATTTATGTCTCCTGATCTTTTTGCCATAAGCTGCGTTTCATTAGACAACAGCGCTGTTGAAACGGGAGATGTGAATCAATATTTTACGATGCAGTCGATATCAAAAATAATATCTCTGTCCATTGCCATTGAGAAGCTTGGAATGAAAGAGGTTTTCAAATATGTCGATATGGAGCCGACAGCAGATTCATTCAATTCTTTGATGCGACTGGAAATGTCATCCCCCATACCGGCAAATCCTTTCATGAATGCAGGAGCTATAGTAATTTGTGCCTTGCTGCAGAGTAGTTTCGGAGCCAAAGCATTTGACGAGATAATTAGTTTTACGGAACTGATTACAGGAGAAAAGATAGAATTCAGCAACAAGGTTTACGAATCAGAACGATCAACATCAGACAGGAATAAAGCTCTAGCTCATTTCATGAAAAGCATTGGTTCGTTGCCGGGTGATATTGACGGATTTCTGGAGCTTTATTTTCGCCAATGCAGCATGATGTGCACGGTAAGGTCTCTTGCAAAAATAGGGGCATTGCTGGCATCAGGTGGAATATCTCCTTTATCGGGAAAACGTATTCTGAAGAAAAACACCGCTTATGCAATACTTGGATTGATGACTACGTGCGGTTTATACAACGGATCAGGAGAGTTTGCAGTAAGAGTTGGCATACCAGGAAAAAGCGGAGTCAGCGGCGGTATCCTGGCCGTTTCACCCGGAAATATGGGGATAGGGGTTTTCTCCCCGCCGCTTGACTCTAAAGGTAACTCTGTCGCAGGACTATATGCTCTTGAATTGCTTTCTGAGAAATTGAATCTTAGGAACATGGGGAAATCCTAAATTTTTTAGGGGGTGGGTGTACGGACAAAAAGCTGGACAAGTGACGGTCCTAACATGGGGTGAGCACATTGTTTGCGAAACGCGTTTTTTAGAGCCACCGGATCACAGTACAGAGAACCATTGGCGCGCCGAAATCAGAGCCCCCAGCGCGGGGGCAAGAGCCATCTAAGCACGCTAAAATAAGGGCCGTCTGAGATGAGGAAAAGACGGCCCTTTGTGCTTCAACAGCAGAGCCCCAGCAGAGGCCCAGGGGGTCAGACCTACACCATTGACAAGGCCGCTTCTTTGAACCCAACCCGTTGTATGCAAACCTCCTCTGTGTATTTTATACTGCCGCCGCCATTTCCTGCATATAATATAAACGCTTCGAATTTTCTGTTGTTCAGCGTCCGGCTGAGCTGAATTACGTCATTTTAATAAGGAGATCATGATCAAATGGAAATAATCGGCATATTGGAAAACCCCAAGCGAAGCCGGGCTTAAGTCCCTTATCTGCCTAGCGCTGATCAGCAATAACCGCATACCGCGCCCTTTATTTTCTGCAATATAATATAAACACTTTAAAGTTTTTGTGCCCCCGCATCTGACGGCTAAGCGGGGGACATAATTTGTTTTCGAAAAGAGGGGACGCAAATGAAAAGGCTTGAAAATCATGTGGCTTTAGTGACGGGCGGCGGGCGCGGCATCGGCAAGGCCATAGCGGCGCGCCTGTTGTCCGAGGGAGCCGGGCTCGCGATATGCGGCACAACGGAGAGCGTGCTCCTGCAAACAGCAAAAGAGTTTGGGGACGGTGTTTTGCCCGTGGTCTGCGACGTATCTGCCGCTGATCAGGTCAAAGCCATGGTTCACCAAGTACGGAATCGTTTCGGCAAAATCGATATACTGGTCAACAACGCGGCGGTGATGCTGCGGCACATAGGCGCGGAACGGGCGACCAGACCGTTTTATGAGCTGGACGAGGCAGATTGGGATAAGGTCATGGATGTGAACGTAAAAGGCATGTGGCTGTGTTCCAAAGAGGTGTTCCCTGATATGAGGTCACAAAACTGGGGGCGGATAATAAACATAGCGTCCGACACGGTTTATATGGGTCGTGGGAACGGCGTGCAGTATATCACGTCAAAGGCCGCTGTGGTCGGTCTCACGAGGGCGTTGGCATTTGAGGCCGGCCGATTCAATGTCACAGTCAACGCGATTTCTCCGGGCCTGACACAAAGCGAAACCGTACGGGAACATGACTTCGCCGAGATGAGCAAACAGCTTGCGGAGAATTCGGCTATACCAAGGCTGGAATATCCGGAGGATCTGGCAGGCACGGCGGCATGGCTCGCCTCTGACGACGCGGCTTTCGTGACAGGGCAGACCATAAGCGTAAGCGGCGGCCTCGCGATGCACTGACACGCCTCAGGACTCCGGCTGAAACTGAATTACGTCATTTTATTAAAGGAGATCATGATCAGATGAAAATAATCAGCATATTGGGAAGCCCCAACGGAGAGAGCGGCAACACCGGCATTTTGCTGGCGGAAGTGCTGAAAGGCGCCGAAAGCGCCGGAGCGGAATGCGAGACGGTCACGCTTAAGGGGAGCGAGCTCAGACCGTGCTGCGGGTGCAATATATGCCACAGGGACGGAGTTTGCTGCCTCAATGACGATTTTGAATCGATTAAAGCGAAGATCCTGGCCGCGGACGGGATCATACTCGCCACGCCGAATTATATCTCTCATGTGAGCGCGCAGCTGAAGGTCTTCCTCGACCGGTGCGCGGGGTTGGTTCACTGTATGTCCCTTGAGGGCAAATACGGCGGGAGCGTCGTAACATCAGGCGGCGGAGATGAGTTGCCTATAGTGGAGTATTTGAACAGATTCTTGACGACAGCCGGAGCCACCCCCGTGGACTCGATGTGGGCCGCGATGGGAACGACAAGAGGCGCAGGGCTCGACGCAAAAACCGCCCGGCAGGCGTTTAATATGGGCAGAAACATAGCGGAGGCATGCAAAAACAATCCGCGCGTGACAATGGCCGAGAAGGTGCGGGAGAGTCACGGTGAGAGGATGCGCGGCCTCATCGCTCACCACAAAAACGAGTGGCCCTACGAGTACGATTTCTGGCAAAAGAAGACGGAAGGCAAATAAAAGCGTTTACGCGGCCATAAAACCGCGGCGTATTTAATAACGCATCTGCGGCTGAGTAATGTTTCCCGCGTTCTATAGTCCATTCGGTTAAGATTGGCGCTCGTTATCCGGAACTGTCCGGGTGACGCGGATGTCTTTCTTAACCGTTTTTTTACCGTTTGATTTTCTTTCGCCGCTACTTTAGAATTGGCTGGGCCTGTCCTTAAAGAGCAGCGGCTTCCGCTTACGGAGGTGCCGAGATGACGGAGTATCTGAACGCGTTGACAGCTTTTATAAGCCATCATTCCACCATTGCATACTATATGGTGTTCCTGATTTCGCTGTCGGAATCTCTGGCGTTAGTGGGACTGCTGGTGCCTGGCACCGTGATCATGTTCTGCATCGGAGCCATTGTGTCCTCAGGAAGCCTGAAGCTGCTTCCAGTGCTTTTGTTGGCTATGATCGGAGCCGTTGTCGGAGACGGCATCAGCTTTTGGCTTGGATATCACTACAAGGGAAGGTTGGCCAATATCAGGCCGTTCTCGCTCTTTCCGGGAATGCTCGGCAAGGGGGAAGCGTTTTTTCATCGGCACGGAGGCAAGAGTGTTCTTTTCGGCCGTTTCGTTGGCCCCGTTCGCCCAGTGATACCCGTGGTGGCGGGGATGCTGGGCATGCGTCCCTTGCGTTTCGGTGTCGTCAACGTTCTTTCGGCAATTGGCTGGGCTTTGGTTTATATTCTGCCCGGAGTTTTTTTTGGGGCGTCGCTGGCGCTGGCGAAGACAGTGAGCACAAGGCTGGCCATACTCGTTCTGATATTCGTCGCCGCGATATGGGGCCTCGTTTGGATATCGCGCAAGGCTTTGTATCTGTTAGGCAGCAAAGGGTCCTCGGCCATTGCCGCCATGAAGCGGCGGATCATGGCGGAACCTTCTCCAAATCGGACGATACTCCGGCCCTTTAAACAACTTCTCGCGTTTATGATTTTCAGCGAACAAGGAGACGAGCTTCTGTCAGCGTTTCTGACGCTGTTGCTTTTTGCAGCCGGATGGGGCTTTTGGAGCGTGCTGCACGCGGTTATGGCCAAAGACACTCTGGTCGTTGCCGACGTTGCGGTATACCACTTCCTTCAATCTCTGCGAACCCCATGGGCCGACAGCGCGTTTGTAACCATAACCGAACTGGGGGACTCGTTCGTCAATATCGGCCTGTTCTGCGCCGTGCTGTTCGTCCTTATCCTTGAACGCTGCCGCCGCGCCGCGTTTTTTTGGACGCTGGCGGCTCTTGGCGGGCTCGCGGCTGTTCAATTGCTTAAACTGGCTATTCATTTGCCGCGGCCGGCGTCTATTTACGACGGAGTATCCGCTTATACTTTCCCGAGCGCCCACACAACGATGAACGTGGTCCTTTATGGGTTCCTCGCTATTTTAGTAGTTAAACAGACTAACGCCGCATGGCGGCGCCGGCTGTTCTCAGGCGTCGTGCTCTTTGCCTTTGTCACGGGATTTTCACGGCTGTATCTTGGCGCGCACTGGCTTTCAGACGTGCTTGGCGGTTGTTTTATCGGCATAATCTGGACGGCCGCAGTAGGAATCGCCTATCTTAAAAAAGCGGACAAAGCTGTTCCAAAACGTTTGCTCGCAATAACCGTCATAGCCGCCGTCACAATCGCCGGCGGCCGGCATGTCGCACAACGGCACGGAAACGATATGTCGTTTTATGCGCGGCGACACACGATACAAAACATAACGTTTGCATCGTGGCTGAATGACGGCTGGCGGAACTTTCCGGCATACAGGATAGACATTGCCGGCGAAAAGGAGCAGCCCTTAACGCTGCAGTGGGCGGGACCAAGCGGCAGACTGACTCAATATCTCTTGTCCAGACAATGGCAAAAGCCGCCGCAGATGAGCATACAAGACCTGCTCGGGATGCTTTCCCCGGATACGCCGATAGGAGAATTGCCTGTGCCGCCCAGTCTGCACAACGGACAGACAGACGAGGTGCGTCTTGTTCGGCCCATAGACAAAACGCATCGGTGGGTACTGAGGCTTTGGCCTACGGACTTTAGGATTTTGGAAAATAACGCCACAGTTTTCGAGGGAACGATAGAGGTGCAAAACCGGCGGCAGATCGCGGATCTGGTTCTTCTGGCAACTGATTCCGGCAAATACGACCCGCCTTTAATTAAACTCGCGGAAACACTCAAAGGGCAGTTCGTTATAAAACATGTCAGCCGTGACATCGGCGATATCCTCGACGAGGACAGGGAACGGCGCTTGGATTGGCATGGCGGAGTGCTGCTCATGAGCCAAAGGGCCGCTGAAGAGCGCGTAAAAACAGCTAAGCGTTGAGGCTCGCGCGCCGCATCAGCGGCGCGGCTTTGCCGGCTTCGGCAAACGAAAGACTGGGCGGCCCGCGGCAAGCGCCGGGGCATGCGGATGTTTTTTGATCTTATTGAGTTTACGCGATTAAGTTTGGCGCGCGTTATTCAGGCTGACCGACACAGCGGCCTTTCGCCTAAGAAGCGCTTTGCGGCCTATTGCTGAATCAGGAGTGTTTAGCACGGGCCGCAAAGCGCAATACCGGCAAAGTTTCCGGCAGCTACGTGTAGAGGTATTTCCTCGTCATGGGAAGGTCGTTGTTGATGCCGCTTGAGAAGAGCACCTGGTGCAGGTCGACTATGCCGTTGTTGAAGCCGGCGGCGCAGGCGCACAGGTAGAGCCTCCACATGCGCACGAACTTTTCCCCGAACCGCGGCGCTATTTTCTGTATGTGCTTCTCAAACCCATCGCGCCAGCAGAGCAGAGTCCTGACATAGTGCCGTCTTAAGCTCTCGACGTCCAATACTCGGAGGTCGCGCTCCGATGAGAGGTGGATTATCTCTCTGAGGCTCGGTATGACGCCGCCCGGGAATATGTACTTCTTTATCCATGCGTCCCCGGGCGATTCAGTCAGCGAACTTATGTAGTGAAGCAACACAAGCCCGCCTTTTTTGACGGCGGAGGAGACGTTGTCCATGAAAAGCGGGTAGTTCGGCCGTCCGACATGCTCCAGCATGCCAACGCTCACAATTCGGTCGAACTGCCGGCCCAACGACTTCAGCTCACGATAATCCATGCGGTGAACCTCGGCCATGCCGCATATGCCTTTTTTTTCAAAGAGTGCCTTGCATCCTTTGTACTGTTCCTCGCTCAGGGTTATGCCGACGCACGTTGCGCCGAACGTCTGCGCCGCGTCCGCTATGAGCGAACCCCAGCCGCAGCCTATGTCAAGGAGGGTCATGCCCGGTTTTAAGTTCAGTTTTTTGAGGATGTACCTGTTTTTATTGCGCTGCGCCGTGTCGAGTGAGTCGCCGCTGTTTTCGAAGTAGGCGCACGAGTAGTTCATCGTCTCGCCAAGCCAGAGGCTGTAGAAGTCGTTGCCCAGGTCATAATGAGAGCAGACCTCGCGCCTCTGCGTCTCGGCGTCCGTCGGGGTGCATAGCAAGTCCTTAAGGGCTTCGGTATCCTCAGTGAATACTCCGCTGCACTTGAAGAATTCGTCAAGCGCGGAGTAAAGCTCGCCCTCGACCTCCAAATCGCCGCGCATATAAGCTTCGCCGAGCGCCAATGTCGGGCTTTTGATGATATCAGAATAGGGAATGGGCTTTTTTAACACCATTTTAAACCTTGGCGGCCCATCGCCTACCGTAAACGATTCGCCGCAGATCTCGACTTCGAACGGAGGACCTTCGAAACGCCTGAAGAGCTTCTTTGCCAGCAACGCCTGCATATTCATGGTTGTATTCACGCTCCCTGCCCAGTCTTGAGGGCTTTTATTCGCATGGCAACGAGAAACGTTCCGGCGCCTTCAGCCGATCCGCGGACCGCCTCGGCCGCGCGTCCAATCGAGCCGCGCCGGTTATATTTTAAATTATACTTCCAATCTTATTTTTTTGTTAAATTTTAACCCGAGTAAAAAGCACGGGCGCGAGACAATTGCGCACAAATTTTCAGCGATTTATGAACTTCACCGTCCTGCGGAGGACCTCAAGCGCTATGGGCATCGCCGATTCGTCGAAATCGAACCTGCTGCTGTGGTGGCCGGCGGCGGTATCGGCCCCTATGCCTATGTAGGCAGCCTTGCCGCCTCTGTCTTGAACATATTTCATCATCCAGCACGCGTCGTCGCTGCCCGACATGCGACCGAACTGTGAGACCTTGCCGACGCCGCGCACCAACGTCGCCATAGATGCGACCGACGACGCAAGGTCAGGGCTGCTGTTCGCGCTGTTTGCCTCCCCCTGTTTGGTTATTGAAAGGTCTACGTCGTACATCTGAGCCGCGCCGCGCAGGACGCTCATGGCACGATCGTATACGTATGACGACAACGCGTCGGTTGCGCCTCGCGTCTCTATTTTGAGATGCGCTTTCTGCGCCACGACGTTGCGGCCTTCGCCCGCGTTAAGCACGCCGACGTTCACCCTCGTCACGCCGTCCGAGTGCGGCGCTATCGCGTGGAGGTTCAAAGCCGCCGAGGACGCTGCAAGCAGCGCGTTTTTGCCCTTGTTCGGCTCGCCTCCGGCGTGAGCCCCGACGCCGCGGTAATCGGCGTCTATCTTCGTTGTGCAGAGGAAACCGTTCATGCCGCCAAAGACCGTCCCCGTCGGATTATTGAGGCCGAGGTGGAACGCCAGGAAGTAATGGACTCCCTCCAGGATGCCAGATCTCGCCATAGCATATCCGCCTCGCACCCCTTCCTCGGCAGGCTGGAAAACGAAGAGCACTTTGCCGCAAAGCTCTTCTTCAGCTTTAAGCAACTCCGCCAGCGCAAGGCCGACCGCCATATGGCCGTCATGGCCGCAGGCATGCATCCAGCCAGGGTTTACCGAGGCAAATCCCTCTTTGAACGGGAAATGATCCTCGCCTTCGGCCTCCGTCGTGTCCACGCAATCTATATCCACGCGAATCGCTGTCACGGGGCCGGGTCTGCCTGTGTCAAGCTCGGCGCAAAGCCCTGTGTAAGGCCCGATGGCCGCCACTATATCCTCAAGGGCGCCCTGTTTTATCGCGCGTATCTTCTCCGCGCCAGCGTCTATATCCCTTCCCATGACGTCCTCTTCCCTTATGATCTCCCCCCCGAAGCGGATATTGTATCCAAGGTCGTATAAAACCTCGGCGATTTTGGCCGTGGTGCGAAATTCGGCCCACCCGCTCTCAGGGTGGCGGTGAAAATCCCGCCTGCGCTCGACCATCTGTCTTTTTATCCTCTCCATATCAAGCTGCATACATTACCCCTCGCTTTCTTTCCCCAAATACTCGCTCCGGTTTGAAACGGACGCCTACGGCCTACGCTTATCGCATTGCTTAACAAGCAGGAGATGAAACTTAATATTTAAATTATATCCATGAAATTCTTTTCTATTATTATACCCTAGTTGCAATTTTGCACCCCGATTTTAAGTTCACTTTTTCCGTCTTTCGCTTTGAGAAAGGCAAAAGAGGCTGAATCAGTGTAGAATAAACATGATACGTTCTTAAAAACGGCGGGAGGTGCTTGGAAGAATGGCGGACAAGAAGGTCCTTGGGTTCATCGGCACAGGCGTGATGGGCAGGAGCATGGCGGGGCATTTGATCGATGCCGGATATGAGGTGCACGTTCACAACCGCACCAAGGCAAAGGCCGACTGCCTTGTCGCGAAGGGCGCCGTATGGGAGCCGTCCCCTGCGGACATCGCGGCAAAATGCGACGTGGTTTTTACAATCGTTGGGTATCCTGAGGACGTCGAGCGGATATACCTTGGGGATAACGGACTTATCAAACATGCGAAGGACGGAGCGTTATTGGCCGACATGACCACTTCAAGCCCGAAACTCGCGCGCAGGATATGGGAGGCCGGCAAAAAACGGGGACTTCGCGTGCTTGACGCTCCAGTCACCGGCGGCGACAAGGGCGCGCGTGACGCGACTCTTACTATATTCGTCGGAGGAAGCGAAGAAGACTTCGAAGCCGCTCTTCCCTACTTTAAGGTGATGGGACGCACCGTCGTGCTTATGGGCAAGGCCGGCGACGGGCAAAACGCCAAGCTGGCAAACCAGATAGTGATCGCCGGCACGATGACCGGCATGTGCGAGGCGCTGGCTTTCGCGCGCGCGTGCGGGCTAGACAGAGAAAAGCTCATCGACGCCATGGCCGGCGGCTCGGCGAACACATGGAGCCTCGTGAATTACGGCCCCAGGATACTCAAAGGGGATTTTGCGCCCGGGTTCTTCGTCAAGCATTACATAAAAGACATGAGGCTCGCAGAAGCGGCCGCGGATGAGATGGGGCTTGACCTGCCTGCCCTTGAGCTCACAAGGCAGCTGTACGAGGAGATAGCGGAAGGCGGGCTTGAGAACATGGG
>Ga0302251_1001324_pt1 | contig 15562 bp, 9 predicted proteins | sample AAG_RA_Gln_MG_FD_193534 | JGI IMG/M metagenome (GOLD analysis project Ga0302251, IMG submission 193534) | Enriched activated sludge microbial communities from anaerobic digester in WTTP, New Holstein, Wisconsin, United States - AAG_RA_Gln | ecosystem: Engineered > Bioreactor > Anaerobic >...
ATCAGCCGGTTAAACCTACGTAATTCACAAATCTGGAATTGCATGGATTATTTCAATCTTTTTCCCGGTTGGTCTTCGACTTCCATATCCGCTTAAAATCTGCCGCTTGCCTAGGTAAGGCCTAAACCCAACATAAGGGGCAGCACCTAAATGTACTTCAGCTTAGCCCTGCTGTATTGATTACACAAATATTTCCATTTATGTCAATTGTGTAGGTCTGATTCCTGTGGTCCTTCCTGAAAACCTGCAAGCCACTAACGGGGACTAAATTAAATGGGCAAATCGTTAAAAGGTTAAAGTCTGCACGATTTTTGCGTAGGCTTTTGTAATAGCTCTGACTATTTCATCTGCTTCATCGGTCGTATTATATCTGCCATACGAGATGCGTATCGAGGATTTTGCCTGCTGTTCAGATAATCCTATAGCAAGTAGAACGTGCGAGGGTTCATCTTTGCCGGAGTTGCAGGCCGAACTTGTGGACACACAAATGCCTTTCAAATCAAGCAAATGCATCACCGCTTCACCGGTGGCATTAGAAAATGTAATATTTAGGGTGCCAGGTAACCTATCAGCGGCTTCGGCATTTACTATGATATCAGGAATTGATGCCCTTAGTCCCTTTATAGTTAACCTTACGAGCGACCGTTGCTTCTCACTTTCTGATTTTAACATGGACACGTTTTCCTCAAGAGCGCAACCTAAAGCAACAATACCGGCGGCGTTTTCTGTTCCTGCTCGTTTGCCGAGTTCTTGCTCGCCACCAAATACATAACGTGGGAGGCTTATTCCGTCCCTAATAAAGAGAAAACCGGTGCCTTTCGCACCATTGAATTTATGAGCCGATGCTGTCAGGAGGTCAATTTGCAACTCCTTGACGCTAACGGCAAGGTGACCTATGGCTTGTACGGCATCGGTATGGAACATAACATTTCGGTTTCTAAGCAATTCACCAATTTGGCGAATTGGCTGAATAGTACCGATTTCATTATTTGCAAGCATAATCGATACCAATTTTGTACTTGGTCGAAGAGCGGCTTCAACAGCACTTATCGATACACAACCATTTGAATCAACTGGTAAGTAGGTAACTTCAACTCCATACTCTTCTAAAGACCTGCAAGTATTTAAAATCGAATGATGTTCTATGTTAGTAGTGATTATATGAACCTTTTCACCGTAAAAGAGGGCTGGGATGCTTTGCAACACCCAACTATTACCCTCCGAGCCGCCCGAGGTAAAAACAATCTCAGCAGGGTCGCAACCTACCGCTTTAGCTACTTGCCTGCGAGAGTTTTCAATCGCACGTTTAGACTTCATTCCTAAAGAGTATTGACTGGAGGCGTTTCCGTATTCATCTCGAAGAAACGGAAGCATTTGTTCAAACGCCAATTCGGATATTTTCGTGGTAGCAGCGTTATCGGCATATATCATGGTATCGACACCTCCTTAAAATAATTCGCATCCTTGTTCCTTGAATTCCTCTACCTTAGCAAGCAGAAACTCAGTGTCTACTTCAAGATACTCGGCAAGGCAATCAAGGCAATAGAAGCGTTTGGAGTTTTTGTCCAAAAGCTTCTTGGTCAGCCCGATTTCATTCTTGCTCAGGCTTTCTTTTCCGCAGACATAGCAGTTCTTCTTGTCCATATATCTTTTATCCCACTTCTTCGGGGTCGGGTCTGACACTGAAAGCAGGGATCTCCTTCCCACGGTATTCAACATCGAGCAGTCCCAACTGGTATTTAATAGTGTCTCGCATCTTCCGGGCACGGTCAAGACAGTATCGCTTAAACTCGCGGGCAGTAATATCTTCTGCGCTGCGGACGTGCGGGAAGAGTAGTTTGAGGTATGCCGTAGCAATGCGCTTGACAGCTTCGGTATCGCGGGTGTCGGCGGCTTCCGGCACTTCTATGAGTTCGTCAACGACTGCACGGTAACTCATGTCATCTCGTAACTCATGCATTATCGAACAGAAATATTCGGAGTTTAACGCCCATCCGGAAATCTTAAGGTCGTCATTCATTCTTGGAATATTCCACCCTTTAATAAAACCGTGGAAGCGCTCTATCAAGGCCGATTCGTGGAATACTGTAGGAAGCTCTTCAAACATATTACCAAAGCCATCTTCGTCCATGGTTGCCTTCTTAATGTTTCCGCAAAGGATAACGCCCGCCTCAGCAGTCCCCTCATAATTGCCTACGGTGAAAATGCCTGACTCAAGATAACCTTTCAGAGCAGCACGCATCTCATCAACATCGGTAAAGGAGATGGTCTGTACCTCGTCCAATGTGATGAAGTCATTGCCGGACACTAAACCTTCGACTCGTTTGTTCTGGTCATAGAACATTTTTGCGCGGCTCATCACTCCGCCGCTCGAAAGCCATCCAAAACGACTTACACGCCCAAAAAGATACGATTTACCGGTTCCCTTTGGCGCAAGCTCTATAAGGTTCAACCTCTTTTCCACAAACGGAAGCAAGCGAGTCAACATCGTGAGTTTCTTTTCTTCGTCTCCAAGGTAGCCATTAGCATTGTAATCAACGGCGCCCAGTAAGATATCCAGCCATTCAGCAGTAGTGAACTCACGTCGTGCGTCTTTGAAGTAATCGACATCAATCGTGTAAGGACAGAAGGTTTTAAATGCCGTCAACTTAATTTTGCCACGGTTTGTGCCTTTTGCTTTGTTCTTAGAGAATTCCATGTCGTAGTCATCAGGTGGACGATAGTCAATTTCCACCATACCCCATGTTTCACGGCCACGCACTAAATCATCCTTACAAGTCTGCCATACAGAATCCTCAATGATTGTGTCTTTGCTTGACAAGCCAAAATCAGGGAGAGAAAAAGATACCTCGCCCGTTTTGATGTCTATGTCAACTGACACTTTCGCAAGGAACTTCACACGCTCGTGTTCGATGACAACTTGATTCTTAATAGCCGTCCAGTCATCTTTTCGCGGCAAATAAGTCCGCACAAAGCGAACCAATTCGTCAGAGTCAAAACGACCGTCCTCGTCTTCAAACTTCTTTAAGAGCCAGTCTCGCATGAAGGACGGCAGGCTCAAAGCGGAGAAGAAGTTGCTTTTTTTAAGGTCTTTATAAACGACCATCTCATCAAAACAATTTCTGAGTTTTTCTATCATGGAAGGCACCTCCTAAAACAAGTCATCAAAAGCGTCATTGACTTTGCCGCTCTTGCCTTGCGCCTTAATCAATATTTTCCCAATCAGGTTATCCCCGACGTATACATCCGCAGGATAGTCACCAGCACGTTTTGTATCAGGCAGCTTCACGGTATAGTGGTTTTCGTCAGTCCGCACTGCTTGATACGGTTTGCCGTTTACTACAACTGAAACATTTTGAACAGGGGCGTTGAAAAACAGCTTTATTGTTGCACCGGTACGGAAGTCGACGGTAACCTTATCGTCAACCAGCTTGACGGTTATGCTACCATCTTTGAGTGCCAGTTCGATGACCGGAATAACAACCTCCTCCAAAGATGCCCCACCATGAACTTCAACATTTGCAGCTCGGCTACCTTTGAATCGTCCATAGTCAGCAAGAACTAAATAACCATTCTCTTCTGCGGCAAAAGGAAGCTCATAAGGTTCAAAAAGCTTACAGCAGCGACCAGAATGTTCACCAGAAGTGTCGGTGTCATATTTTTCCTCTTTGCGTCTTAGAACGGCAAGACGAGAGGCCCCGTGATCGCTGACAATTAGGAAGCGCTTACAATGCCTAAGTGCCAGTTCAGTCGCAGCTTTATCAATCATAGCTGAGATTATGTCCAATTCCTTAGCAAGGTGGATTGGCAACTCGTTGTCTGTAAAATTGTATCCGCCGGCCTCATTGTGTTTTGTGTCGTCCAACTCGTTGCTTTTTTCCTTTTTTCCTCCGTTCCATGCATCAAAGAAGCTTCTGTTGATAGAGGTAATCGTTGGTAGTTCAGCGCGGGCAATATTTATGCGAAGTGAAAGCCCTCGCTTTTGCACCAAGGCTTCAATGAGACTTAAATACTCAACTCCAAGCGCATCAAGCCAGAATAAATAGGTTCCATCCTTATCCACGCTATCCAGTATCTCATCACGAGTAGGCAGACAATTGAATCGCCGTGAGATGGCGAGTTCATCGACCTTTTCCAAAAATTCAGGTTCAAGCTGATTGGACAGTTTCTGACGCTTATATGCCTCGAAATATTCCGTCAGCAACTCGGCAAGGTCAGCGCACTTGAAAACGTACTTGCTGAGGTAAGCCGCCAAAGCCGGATAGATGCTTTCGAGACTGGGAATCAACCCATTTCCCGAAAGCCAAGCAATAATTTCTTCACATTCTGTTTTGGTGTTATCGGTCAGTTTATAAATGCTCTCGGACACCACTTGGCGGCTATTCACAACAAAATCTGCGATGTCCGATTCAGGGAATCTCTCGACTAAAGATTTGCGTTCCTGATAGAATGTAGCAAACCGACTATCTGTATGCGAAACCTCTATTATGACGTTAAGGACATTCCAGGCAAACTCTTCGAATTTCCCCGTCTTGTCAAGCACATAACGGAGGTAGCCGTTTTGTAGCGTTTCGGATTTCGTCTTGAGGCAAATGAAATAGAGCCAATTGCAATAATCGTTTCCGGCAATGCGAGAATAAAAATCAGACTCAAGATTACCCCTAAGCCCGTGCTTTTCAAAAACAACGTCCAAAGAGCCACCGCTTTGATTTAATTCGGTAAGCAGTTCTGCCCATTGAAGAGCCGTCCCACAAGAGCGAGGCAATGAGAATCCTCTTGTGGAAAACTTGATGCCATCATAGGCGTTGCTGATTTGATGAACTGTAAATATTGCTTTGTCGAGGTTTACGGCCGTGTTAACGACGATGCTACCGTTTCGACCGTTTTCCAATTCGACAAGCATCGCCTTAAAACCGGATAAAGCTGACAATCCGACCGACGGTGCAGCGAGTGTGAACGACAGGTCGCATTCTGCCCTGCCTACAACGCAGTGCCTGCGGCTATCAAATCTTGGGTCAGCTTCCAATCCCGCAATAAGCGAGGAAAGACCCCTGATAAGAAGAATAACTTTTGCTCCGCCAACATTGAGGTCTTTAAGCCTCGATAGGGTTCTCGTTGCTTCATCCGTCCCACGAAGGGCGAGAAATTCACCAAGCCCCGTCACGACGAACTTTTTCCCATCCACATTCACATCAGCGGCTTCAATATGGCTAAGAAGCCCGTCGACGTCTGGCAGTTTATCATCATCACGACAGAAACTGCTCATTGGCACAAAAGCCAGCCCACAAGCTTGTAAATCATCAATGGCGGCAAGATACTGCCCATCGCCGATGAACAAGAAATAGGGGGTCTTGACCGTGGAAGTTAGGTAACCGTTAACCGAGTCCAACATCATATTCCTCAACCTCCATTCGCCAGTATTTCAATACCCACCGTTATGCTATCCTTGACGAGCCGTTTCAGATATTGCTTCAACTGAGCATCATCCATCTCATCGATTTTAAGCAGAACTCTGTCGCTCCCTCCGGCGTTGTACTCGGCATCGGCAAGCTGCTTCACTTTTGCCTTTACTCCTGGATTGTCACGCCAGTCATAAACATCGACGGAGAGATGGTCAAGTGCATCCCGGACTTTATCAAGGTCTGGCAAAAGTGCACTGTATATCCCCACGATATCGCGTTTGAAGGCGGCGTTGCGTTCACCTTCGTTCGAAAGAACACCAAATAACTCTGTGGCCTGTAAGTAGGCAAGTGCGTCTTTTATTTCGGAGTCTGTTCCCCAGTTCCTATTGAGTGTGTCAAACGCTTTCTTGGAACGCTCAAATTCCGAAGCAGAGACCAAGCACAGAATTGGGGTCCTGAATCGACTTGACCACTCACGCGGGTTTTTCGTTCCAGTTTTATCTTTCCATAAGTGGAAAAGTTGTGACTTCAACTGATTCTTGCGGAACGCCTCAGCCGCTTCTTTCACCTTGACATTGCAGTCGGTCTTTGGCAACTCAAACAGCCCGGTGCCCACATTTGTTTTGATGATGGCTATATCGTCTGAACTAAGGTCTTCGAGATATGGCTCGTAAACCTCTGCGAAAACGCGGCGGTCATTTGCGAGCAATTCCCTTATTTCTGCTCCGTGAGATACCAATTCGGCAAGGAAAGCCTTTAACTGCTCAGGCAGAATGTCTTCTTGCTTGCAAATCTTTAGGAGAGTGTCAAACACTTTTACTAAGGCGCTGTACTTTGCCCTAAGCACTTCCCACGAGATTCCAATGAACTTGAGACGCTCACGCCATTCCTTATATGCCTCACTCAAAGAATGTGCCGACGAATTAAGAATGGTGTTGCTTTCCTTAATTAAGCCGTACTCTGTAAGCAGCTTGCGAATTTCATCTTCACCCATCTGCTTGTCCCAGAGGCAAGAGTGTTTGACGTCAAACAAGCGACGGATGTCGGTGAGTACGCTACTCTCTGCACCAATCGCAGTAGCCAGTTCCATCACCTTACCGCCTTCAAATGTGCGTAGGTATTCGCGCATTCCTTTCTGGCAGTTCTCGCTGGAGAGTAATGAACACAGATTCCCGGCAAGTGATGGTTTTGCGTAGGCAATCTTTCCGATTTCGACGGCTTTCTTATGCGCCTCGTTACCTTCCTTCTGCACGAGTTCGATATAGCGTTGAACCACATCGAAGATGCCGAAAGTATCGACCTCTTCAAGGCACCATACGGGTAAGTTTAGTTCGCGCATTTTTCCCGTAACAGCTCTGGCTGCCTGTCCGGCAGACGAACATGAATTAGCGGGTATATTCCACGCCTTCTCAGTAAGTTCATAAAACGCCATTTCATCGGCTGTCATCTTCACGATATAAGTCGGCTTTGGAGACTTACCGATATAGTTGCTGAGCATTTCGGCGAGTTTGTCTTGAGTCATCTGCTCGTGGCCACCAGAGGAATCGCTGTACCGGAATGGTTCACTTCCATATTCCTTCAGGAGGAAACCGGCGATAAATGACGAGAGATTGCACGGCGCAAAGCCATATGTTTCCTCAAGGAAATCGTATATCTCACCGATTGAAATCTGACCGTCGCGAGCAAAAGCCACCTCAATACGCTTATCCACTTCGACTTTGATTTTGGATATGGGTAAGGATGCAGTAGCCGGTTTTTCCCAATAACTATCGACTTTCCACACGGTCGGTATCACATTCTTTTCAATGCCGACAACAACGCCGCTTGTTGTCTGGGTGATGCCGGATTTAGCAGATTGCCTCATCGCTGGGGTGATTTTCAACTGACTCTCTGTCAGGCTCTTGGCGAAGTCAAATACATACGGGAATTTATTAGTCACGATGGTTTGGAGGACACTTGCCACGCCTTGACCATTACCGATTTTTTCGCCTTCTTGATTAGCGTATGTGTATACTACAAACTGACCGTTGTAGATGCGGTTCTTCCAGTCTTGGTCTAAAACACGCTTCGCCTTATCAGCACTTTCACGTGACGAGGAGTTCTGGCTGCCTTGGTAGTAGAGCGCCATCGCTGAGAAGTCTACATATTGCTCAAATGCCTCTTGCCCAAGGGGCGTGGATAGTGCATCAATGAAGACAATGTTCTCGTACTGTTTGTCTGCTACAGCCGTTCTCAATGTTTTACGGAATGAAGCGGCTTCTGCTTCGTCCTTTGCGAAGGCAATGACGGCATGAAAGTTCCACCCGGTCGCTCTTTCACGCAGCACATTGATAGTGCGGGTGAAGTCGGCAACGGTCACAGGCGTAATCTTGCCCGTACCCGGCTCGGATTCAAAGCGTAGACGAAGAGCCGGAGAAAGAGACAACACTGTAGACAGACCGCCTTCGGATACCAGTTTTGCGGTGGTGCTGTTCTGCCGAACATCTTTTTTGTAGTTATCAATTTTTTGTTGGTCGCCGGCAAGCACGGCGGCTGCGTAAACATAGCATCCACCACTAATCGGATTGGAAACGAGGATACCCTTGTCTTTCAGCCCTTTAGCAAGGTTTGCGGATTTAGTCCCTTCCAAATCGGGAATGCCCTCAAAGACATAACTGAGATTCTGTTCGGTTGCCTTGAAAAGGTCAATCGTGCCACCCAAACGCTGGTCGATTGCCTGCATAATCAGGATAGCTTTAAGAACCGCCTTCTCATCTTCTCTGAGGTTCTGCTGTTGCGGGAAGGTGTCAAGAATCAACCGTATGTCAGAGGTCAGATTATCCCGTCCTTTTTCGTAGAAGAAGTTCCAGAGCATATCCACAGTAAGAAGGGGATGGTCGTCAAATGGCCCCGTATTTTCGATGAACCATTGGAACGCCTTCACATCGTCCATGTTTGCGGACTTGATGAAGTCGAACATACTCCGCTGGTTTGACTTGAATGCGGAAGCAATATTTTTGAGCAGCAGTGCCGCCATTGGGTGAAGAGGCATTATATCCTTAATAACCTGCTGGTCAGTTATTTTCGCAACCGCCATAACTTTGGAGCGCGAGTTCTTGACGCGGTCGTTCAGGTCGTCGGCGAGGATGTCCCATTGCGGTTTTGCAGCAGGCTTCACATTGAAAGCGTGGCCGATTAGGTTGAATGCGATGTTATCGGGCAATGCAATCGGTATAGAAATGAAGCGGTCGCTCACCTTCGACTGATTCCAGCGGTCAGCGTCCGCAACATAGATTTGTTGCGGTTCATGAGTAACCACAATGAAATAGAACGGCTTGTTCTGCACTAAAGCGGCTATCTTTTGGAATTCCGAAAGGCTCTCACGGTTGTTCTTAAAGTAGTCGGAGAACTCATCCCAGATAAACACAATACGGGTGTTGTTCTGGTCAATGATGTCCGTCAGCCAAGCAATAAGCCTGTCCGAATCGATGGTTAATGCCGTGATGCCTTCCTTGTCGGCGAGACGGAAGATGTTATCTACCAGCGACTTAACTTCGCCGTTCTTGCGCAGTACATTCAGCACCTCGTCGGCAGTGGACTGCGAAAACAGCGCCTTCCATTCCTTGTCGGGATTCTGCAGGAGACTATTGAACATCAGCTTGTGGTCGGCATCTTCAAGCCAGGCGATGATGCTTTCTTTTAAAGTATTCTCACCACGGTAAGGTATGCTCTGGCGGACGAGGGCGGCCTTAACGCTTTCTTGAATGGCAAAGAAGAGGTCGCGCGCCGACATAATACCGCCAGAGGCATAACGGTGTGCCACCACGATGCCCTTTTTCTTGTGACCTATCAGTTTTTCACGCAGGTCAGTTTTCTTTTTCAGAGGCTCGTATCTATCCCAGTAATCGCGCAATTCATCCTCGGACGCCTCAAGGATTCTGCGCAGAGCCAAAGCGCACTGCGATTTTCCTGTGCCGTAGGCGCCTTCAATCCAGAGAGTTCGCCCGCTGTTCTGGCGAGCCAGAGCGCGTTCCATTTCGGTGAGCATATCGATGAAGGTGCTGTGAGGATAAGTGTTCTCCCAAGGAGCGCCGGCGTCGATTGCCGCATCGTCGATGCAAGGGAAGTACCTCTCATCGATATCAAAGTATTCGCGGTATTTGTTGTTGTTAGGCATTTCCGTTTTCCTCCTTGAACAAATCAAGTACATCCCGTGATGATTTATCCTCTGCAAGAGTTATCTTTTCGAGGTCATGCGTAAACGACGCGGTGATGTATTCGGGGTACTTTGCCGAGAGACCTAAGAGCATAGGCGTCATGTCCTCGCGGTCAAGCCCGAAGATGCGCGTCGGGCTTATACCGTCTCGGTCGATGCTGTCATTGAGGAGTGTTGCAAGTGTGAATTCCTTGTAGTCGTTGCACTTCTCGGCGAACTTGAATAGTCCGTACAGCACAACACGCGGGTCACTGACCGTGCATTTTGTCCGAACGAGGTCACCTTCGTCAGTGATATAACCGAAACGGAGTATGGTGCCAAGAGGAGTTTCGACAATTCTCTTATATGCCTTAGCTACTGCGTTGGCTGGCCTTTCCAGCAAGCCATCGGTCAGAAGCATATCAACCACGTTTTTTCGTGAATAGATACGACCTATGTCCAAGTTCTTAACATACCATTCAATTTGAGGATTCGCCGAAACCAAATTAATAAGGACAAGCCCCAAGGCAGTTTCTGTTTCCCACCCTATGGAACATATTAGTTCAGCAAATGGAGAGAAATGATTTTTCTCCGACAGCGCCGCATCCGCTAAGAACACCTTAAATTTTACTTGTTGGTCTGGACCCAAATTATTTGCTTCGAAGAAAGCTTCCTTATCGTTGAAGAAAGCTGCCATCCATTCGGATTTTGGCGCATGTTCAGTGAAAGAATTGATAGCCCGCATTTTTACACCTCCATTTGGTATTTTCAATGAATCGTATAACAAGCACCCTCCGGGCAAGTTGTGACAATCAAGGCAGTGACGACATCCATCAATTTTCACCGCACCCCTTTCGAACGAAATGCACCCGTTCCTGCAGTTAGCTGCGCACACTGTACACGCACCACAATAGGCTGCCTTTCTGAAAACTTGCCTAAATATCTTCGCCATTGAAGGATTGCTTTTTAAGTCATTCTCTGAAACTGTCACTATATAACCGTTCTTGACATCCTTAACGTTAATCGGGATGTGCCAGTCCAAGGTTTTTATCCATTCACGCCAATCAGACGAAGGATTGGTGACAGTGATTTGTGTTTGTCCGTCCCTTGATTCTTCGTGGTACTTTTTTATCGTTCCCTCTACAAACCTGCCGTCGGCACGAGACTTCCACGCACCTCTATTCATAAAATCACAAAACCGAGAATCAGAGAATGGTTTGTCGCTTGTATCTCGTATCATCCCAAAAAACTGCTTTACAGCGTCTGGGTATATAACGTGCCTCATATATTCGCTTAGTCCGCCAGACATTGGGCAAACCAAGCAACCGGCACGAGAATTTCCTTTTTTATAGGTTTCATTTAAAAAAACACCGTTTGCAAAAGCATATAAAAAGACTTCTGCTGATGTCCACTCCAAAACAGGATAGTGGTCATATTGGCCTTTGACTTTCTTTCCGTAATTTTCATACTCATATTCGGCGCGTGTTGCACTTTCATGCGCTCGAACGCCCACAAACGCCAAGCCGGTATAGTCGTGCTTGCCCGTAATCTCCCTTAGCTTTAAAGTCTGCGGGGTGCTTTTATGCACGGAACAGCACCAGCGCAAGACACGGGATGGGGGTCCGAATAACTCCCATGAGTCCTTCGGGTCAAAGTGAGATTTCGCAATATAAAACGGGATTCCGTCGTCCATACATTGCTGTTTGGTCTTTTCGATAACATCGTAGGTGTCAGGAAATTCCATTCCCGTATCGCCGAATACCACCACGAAGCTGCCTTTGGGTAGGGCTTTCTTGACGAGGTCAAGAAGCACACAACTGTCCTTGCCGCCCGAAAACGCCACGTGGAAGCAGTCGAGCCTGTCTTTATACTTGGTGTAGACCGCTAATATTTTCTTGACCGTGGTCTGCTCAATGATTTCAAGCATCTCACGATTTGCCTCCACCATTGCCTCTATGTCAACGGGGCGAAGTGATATGCCCTTGGGTTCTGGCATTATCGGCTTGCCGTCCTCGCCGTTTGGTATGATAATCTCCGGGGCGGTATATACATTCCCGCCTTTCAGTTTTGCGACGAGCGTACCGCGATAGTAGTAGTTGTTCGCCTCCGCCCATAAGTAGGGACGGTCAGTCTGCTTGTCGTACTTCCAATATTTATCAAAGCCCAGCACGTCCAGTTCTGGAGCGTAAACAGGGCGTGGTTCTTTCGAGAACCCGGTAGGCGAGGAATTAAGAAGTAACCCGCCTGTTTTGTGGTCATAGGTATACGAGTACAACTTCAATCCCTCCTTTCACGTAAGGCTTTCGCCTTGTCTATTATTTCAGTGACCTTCGCATTTGTGCTTCTGCCTGTATAACCGTTGTCAAACAGGAAACGCCCAACGGCAGCTTCTTGCAAAGGTACGTCAGCATTCGCAACAGCGTCGGTCATGATTTCTGTATAATCCATGCCGCAGCTTTTTCGGATAACGGTTCCCGCATTACGTGAATTAACTGACGGGGTATCGAACCGAAACTTACGGCTGAAACGGCGACAGTAGCTTTCAAGCAAGAACAGGTTCCAGGTCTGCCCGCAATAAGGGAATGCACCAAAGGTGGTAAAGGCTTTCAATGGAAGGTAATCACCTTTGACCATCAGTTCGATTGCTTCGTCTGTCTTATCCGTGTCGAAGCGGACAAATCTATCCGCCACATAGGTTTCCTTATCAATACGAACCAGAACACTGTTGGCTGCCTCCATAGGCACCCAACGATGAACTTCGCCGGTAAGTTCTTTCTCAAAATTCAGAAGGTCATCAAGTGAGCATTTTTCAATTGTCCTGCAATGCTCCTTCATAATGGTCAGCGCATCAAATACATCGCCCTTGCGGGTGACAATTTTACCCCTTTTATCGAACTTGTCCGCAAGGCAAATGCGGTAGACGGCGTTGTGTACTGCCGTGATTGACAGTTCGTAATTTCGCTCTTCAATCTCCCCAAAAGGTAAATCTGTAATAGAGACATAACCACGGGCATTGCACTCCCTTATGGCTGCTGCTCGAATTGCCTCACGCTCATCATCGGTTATCTCGATTTGGCTGATGTGAGAGAAAGTCTCCACGCTATTCCAAATGAAATCTCCGTTCTGTCCAAGGACGTACTTGATTCTGTCGAGCGGTATGTACGGTAACCGCTCTGCAAGTTGGGCGTAGGTGAGAAGCATATCTCCATCCCAAACACGAAGGATTTCGCTCTCAAGAACGCTGAAGACGGACGCGTTTGTATAGCCAAAATAGGTCTGTGTAAACGACAAACTCGGGAATAGTCTGTGAAGAATGCCAACGAGCATATCCTCAGAGATTACACTCGCTCCGAAGAGCCAGTTATCATTCTTGGCATAAAACTCGGCAAAAAAGATTACTTGGGCGCCGCCAGTGAAGTAATCCTCTACAAGCGCCTTGATTCTCTCTTTTGACTCAACAGAAACCACATAAACCTTTCCTTCAAAGTTGGTTCCGCAAGCCGCAATATAAGATTTTAGGTCTTCGTCTGACAGCGCAACATCATCGCCTAAATCATCTGCGGCAAAAGAACGAAAGCGCATCATTTCAATCGGCGAATTCAAACGGTAACCATTTGAAAAATGCGACGACAACACAGCAGTCAGCTTCTCAATAACCGTAGAATCAAGTTCAGGCTTCTGTTGTATTACAGGAGCAGCTCCGGCAGGGCGCGAGAGTGTATGTGGAGTCTGAGCAGTTACGCCGCCTTTCGGTTCATAGCTGATGTTGACATCCTTTAGGGAGACTCCGCAATGTAGGCAGAGTCTCCCGATAATCGTCACCACGGTCTGTGGGTTATAGTTCGTATAAATCCACTTCCCGTTTAATAGTTCGGCGCAAGTACCGAACTCTGCCTTTCGAGTCAAGAAGAACGCTTTGCTTCCATACAGCGGTTTACGTTCTAATATCTCGAGGCTTTTGTAACCTTGAGCTATAAAATGCTCGGTTATGGCTACAAGTAACTGAGACCAATTCCACTTGCTTGGGCTTATGGGCTGCCCGTTGATTAAGCAATCCATCGGCTTAGTCTGTGCGCATTGTTCCGGTCGGTCAAAATCTACACGCTCGATACCATTATGGGCTTGGGCGTCATTCGATTTAACGGCTACTTCGGCTACCGATTGACTCGGCAAGACGACAAAGGTCTGCGCGTCCTCATCACTTTCGAGGTGTTCTAAATAACGACGATAGATGGCTAATCCTGCCGACAACTGTCCATGCCACGGCGTTCTATTTACATCAACATAATTCGGAGACTCCTTAAAAACCGTCCAAGTATCGTCTAACTCTGCGACGGTATGGCAAGCAAATACATTCCTATTCGCTGATTCAGGCAACACAAGTTTCTGAGGCACATTGCGCAAAACACTCATGTAAGACCTCAAAACATTATCTAAATACAGCGTACAATTGGCATTGGGCTGTGTAGTAAGCCAAGCCACAACATCATCTGCATTTATATCTTCTTGTTGCGTTTTTTTAATCACGATAGCCGAATCCACCTCTTTTTCTTTAATAGTGGTGGCTACTTCTTTATGCGCAAATGGTTTTTCTTTTAGGAAACGCAAATACAACTGACCGGCGACAATGAAGACTTTATACGTATTGTGGTCGGTGATACGGAGCAGTTTTGCGTCTACCAATTTTTTATAAAGGGGGTTAAAGGCGCTCGTGTGAATGTACTCCCAGATACTAAATGAGGAGATTTTTTTTCGGAGAGCATATTCTGAGATTCTGTCCATACAAGATAGCATGATTTCTGGTGTGTATTTCTTTGCATTACCCGCACTTAGCCAAGTCTGGAATTCTACTCTCATGTCTGCATTATTGGACACCAAGGGCACCTGCACATCGGCAGGTTTTTTAGCAGTATTCATAAGGCTCAATACATCCATATCCTTGGTCTCCTTCCTTATTCTGATTCTTTTGATTCCTTATCGGCGGTCTCGCCAGAGCGTATCCATTCGTCGATTTCAGAAATCTTGAACTTCCATTGTCTACCGACTTTGTGTGCAGGTCTCCCATGGTTATTTATCCACTGCAATACCGCCTCGTGGCTGACATCCAAATAATCCTTTATCGTGTCCATTGAACACCATTTTTCAATTTCCGTTTGCTCTTTGTCCACTTTCCGAACCTCCACTTCGCCTGTAGTCGTGAATCACTTAAGATTCCAATAGCGACCGAATAATTCATTGCCTCCGTCAGAGAGGCTAAGTACCGTGCTTTCTTCCAGAATTCTTTGCGTTCTTGGTGTGTATGAGCCTTTTTTATCCAAGACGATGAACACCTGCTTCGGCGTATCGCTATAAAGTCCGAATATCCTTTCAAGAGGCTCGTCAGCTATCTGTTTGAGAATCACCGAATCATGCACAAGCGCTGGAAGAACGGTCAGCTGCAGAACAGCAAGGTCAAACACTACAAGCCCCTTATACGATGTGCCAGTACCAGTGTCGTCTGGAGTGAGGAATGTGTAACTGTTTGGCTTTTTGATGGTCAGTACAGGGGGGGGCTTTTCGCCTTGGTAGACGATGTCGTTTATCTTATCAATGCGGACGTTAATGGTGCTTTGCAGAAAACCAATTTGCTCCTCTTGCAATGCTAGGAGGCATTCCTCCATTTCCTTTGCTGCAGCTTTCAATTCCTCAAGTTTGCCGTAGGTTTCGTTTTCTTTTTCAATGGCCTTAATCTGCCCCTTTTTAGCGGCATATTCCTCCAAAATTGCTCGTGAGATTTTCGGTGTAAGCCCAGAAGCCCGGATTTCTGTCTCCAATTTACTGATTCCCACTTCGGCGACGTTGATGAGAGTGCTATTGGCGTGGGCCTATACAACGAACTGTGTAACTGGTAAAACTAACATCAACAACAGGAGGTTTTGCCAGTGGGAAAAACAAGGGAGAAAGACAAACTTGACGAAGTTCTTGACGAACTTCTCAAAGACTGCAA
>Ga0302251_1001328_pt1 | contig 15507 bp, 10 predicted proteins | sample AAG_RA_Gln_MG_FD_193534 | JGI IMG/M metagenome (GOLD analysis project Ga0302251, IMG submission 193534) | Enriched activated sludge microbial communities from anaerobic digester in WTTP, New Holstein, Wisconsin, United States - AAG_RA_Gln | ecosystem: Engineered > Bioreactor > Anaerobic >...
CTGAACGTGATAATAGCTACACGACGTCCCTGGGATACCAATCGAATTGCCCTGACGGGCATAGCTCAATGATCAGTAACACTTGACAAATCAACACAGTTGCTGAGCGTCAGCGAAGAATCTCCGGTTCAGGAAATGCTCGCCGTCATCCCGAGCGAATGCGAGGGATCTGCGGTTCATCCCTGCTCCCCGCGCGCGGGGAGCCAGGCAACCGCAGATTTCTCGCTACGCTCGAAATGACGTCGTTTTACGCTCATCTACAAGAAATAGTTGGTACAAATGGTTGCACTTGCCCACGTACGGCAACCGTACCCATTCTGCACCTTTACGCGGACAGACAACAGGGCGCCCGCCAGCAAATGCAGGAAAGGCCGCCCAATCCGGGCGGCCTTTCTCGTGGCGTGGAACAGGAACGTTACAGGCCGTTCACCGTTCGCGAGATGGAAACCGCGTCCTCCAGGCCGACGAAGCCGGAGGAGGCGCCCTTCACAACGTCCAGGCGCGTCACGTCCGCCGGCGACGCTGTGGAGATGCCGGCGGCGATGCGGATGGCCTGTGCGACATCGGCGCTCGTGAGCGGGCTTGTTGCGCCCAGACCCACAACGGCGATGTCACTGAGTTGCGCGGCGACCGGCAGGACGGCGCGGTACTGGAAGTAGCGCTTGCCGGTGTACTCGGCCGGCAGGGAACCGGTGTAGGTTCCCTCGTAGTAGGAACTGGTCGTGCCGTCGGGTCCGCTGTAGGAAAGCCCTGCCAGCCCTGCGGTTGTATCGGCGGCTCTCCAACGAATCTGCGTCGCGCCAGAGTTGCCTCCCATCGTCTCGATGCGCGGCGTAAGGCCGGCGGCCCCCAGATCAAGCACGCGGCTCTCATACGAACCGGAGGTGGTGAGCGGCGAGATCTTCAGGTAGTCGAAGTACAGCGGCAACTGGCCGGAAGCCAGATACCACGATTTGGAGAGGAATCCAACGTACACGCTTGAGAGGTCATGCTTGAAAGTGTAGCGGCAGATCTCGGTGTAAGTGGAGCCGTCCGTGCTGACGGAACCGGTGAACAACCGTCCGGCCTTGCGCACACGGAGGTTGTACGTGTACCCGGTATATCCGTAAGCGACCTGAGTATCGGTTGCATTGTTGGTCGAGTCGTTGAAGTCGTTGTTGTCGCCGCGCAGGATCCGAATCTCACCGGTGTGGTACGGGCCAAAGAGAAGGATATTGGTCATATCCAGATTGGCATCGGGTGGAGTTCCACCGGTGAGTTGGGCGACAACACCAAGCCCCATATGCCGGAACTGATCACGGCCGTAGGGCATATCGATCAACGTTTCAATCTCAAAGTCGCCGGTCAGCGGCGTTCCGTAGTAAAGGAAACACCGCGGCTTCTGCGTCGCCGTGCCTGGTCCCCACGTGTCGGTCGGGGCGCCTACGTTCATCACGGCCCAACCCGGCGCGTCCGTGAAGGAGTAGGTACTGCTGTTGGCGAGTCCCGGTCCCGGAGGATTGTTGCTGAACTGCCAACCGTTCGGCGCGGTATCGAACTCCTCGGTCTGGGGGGTTCCCGTCGTCACGCCGCCGCCATTGGAGATGATGCCCGGGGTGGCGGTTGAGATGTTGTCTTTCGAACCGGCGGAGAAGTCCGCCGCATTGGTGTCGCGCGCCACGCGGGTTGCGCCGCTTGCGTACTGGATGCCGGCGGCGTGCAGGTACGGTGTGCCTTTGCCGGACGCACCGTCCAGAACGACCCGGAGCGACGTCGGACCCACAAGGCCGGCCGGCATCTTCGGCTCGTTCACGGTGAACCAGGTCGATGACGTGCCGTCCGGTCCCACATATCCGGTGCCGTTCCACACCTGCGTCTTCGTGTTTTCGGCTTTCAAGCCGTCACCGAGCGCCAGCACCGTATCGAGGCGCGCGTCTGCCGGCAGTGGGACGACCAGGGTCTTCTCGCCGGAGCCGGTGAGTGCGGCAACGCGGAAGTAGTTTACGTCATAATTGACCGCGCCCTGGTCCGCCTTGCCCCAGCTCTTGCCGAGCAGTCCGACCATCGTCGGCGTGAAGTCGGCGCCGCCGGTTGCCGCGCCTGCCGTGTTGCGGGTGGCAATCACGCGCCAAGACGGGGAGTCCGACGCGGGATCACGCACCGCGATGGTGACCCACGTGCCCTGCTTGGCAACGCGCAACTGTATCGTGTTCGAGCCGTAATTCAGGATGACCGGATCGCCGCCGGGCACGTTGTCGTTCAGCACCGAATCCTCGATGACGCCGATTTCGTAGGTGTTCTCGAACCGCCGGCCAATGCCGACGCCAATCCAGTTGTTGAGGTCCTGCGCCATCAGAACCGTGGCCTCACGGCACTGCTGGCTCTCCAGGTTGATCTCGGCTTCCACCTCGAAGTTGTTGACATCGGCTCCGGCCGGCAATGCCCTCAGCATCTTCACGCCGCCGCCTTTGATGCCGGCGTAGAAGTCCTGGGGAAAACCGACCTTCAACCGCAGATAGCCGGGGCGCTCTGTCAGAGAGTAATCACCCACCACATTCGGATCGGTAGCCGTGTATCCCGGATCGAATGACCATTCGGCATCCAGCGTGGAAGCGGTGAAGTCGTCGCGGAAAATCTGTGTGCGCACCAGCGAGATATCGCCGCCGCCCGGCTGAAGCTCGATGCCTCCGCCGTCCGCGCCGAAGTCCGCCGCGGTGGACAGCAATTTGGAGCCGAGGCCGGAGGGGCGCCACACGGCGCTGAGACTGCGCACAAATGGCGGTAGGTTGATTGGAACCAGGCCGCCCGCTGTCGGCGAAGTCGCGGCGTCCACGAAGAGCTTGTACTCCAGATACCGCTTGCCGGTTGCCCCCGGCGGCACCTGGGCCGTGTCGTCGGTGAAGAACGTGGTTGATGTCCCATCCGGGCCGACAAAGGAACCGGCGTCTGTCAGTGTGCCGGCCGCGAGCGTGTTGCCGGCGCGGAGCTGGTACTTCACGAGTTCCTTCGAGTTTGTGTTCAGAGACACCGTCTGCCAGTCGGCCGCTTCGCCGGCGTCCATCACGTTGCTGAACGAGCCGGAAAGGCTTCCGATGCGGTATACCTTCAGGTAGTCGAAGTCGTCGTCCTGGTAGCGCGGAGTGGCGCCGGAGAAGGACTTGGCGAACAATCCGACCACCAGGCCGGGCGCGTTGGCCAGTTCCGGCATCTTCACCCACTGCTGAAGGACCCAGGGCGCGGCTTCGTCGTTCTTCATATACGAAAAGAAGTACGCGCCGCGCTTGACGATACGGATGTACCATGTTTCACCGGTAAATACGCGGGTGCCGAATTCGGTGGGATACGGGTGCTGTGCGCCGTACAACTTCGCCACCGTGGCTAGCTGGTCGGTTGTGATGTTTTCAAAAGGACCGGCGGAAAGGTAGGGTGTCGTGACGGTGATGGGAACGTCCACCACCTGTCCCGCCGAGGTTTCCGGGACGATGATGATAAGCCCGTCGTGCCGGTAGTTGTTACTGCTTCTCGGATTCCGGAGCGTCACCTTGGTTTCGGCGATGAAGTCGCCGGTCAGCAGTGTTTTGTTGATGACAAGGGCAGGCGATCTCTGCCCCTGCCCACCCGAATAAAAGTCGTGTGGGCGCGAAGCGTGGATGCGCAGGAAACCCGCGTCCGGAGCCACAGCCTCGGGCGCGGTGGGCGTATCCCCCCAGCACATGAACTGGCTGGGGAACGCTGACAAGTCCGCGTAGTCGTCCAGATTCGGGGTCAGGAAGAGGTAATTCGCGGCTTCGGAAACGGTGCTGTAGTCGAAGTTGTCGTTGAAAACGACATCTCCGAGCCCGGGCAGTAAACCAACCGCGCCTTCCGGAGACGTGAGGGCGCTGGTTTCCATCATAGCCTGGACGATGCCGTCCGAAATGCCTGTCTGGAAGTCCGGGACGTTGGTGTGGGTGATGGTGGCCGCATGCGCCGGGATGCAGGCGATGATGCCGGTGAGGCACAGGGCCGCCCATCGCAGTCGTGGAGATAACATACTGATTTCCCTTCCGTGTGGAAATCTGCTTCTTTCGGGTCATGAGGGGCCGCTCCCCGAATTGGGCGCCCGGATGGCCGTGAGAGGCAGGACTAAAAAGCCTTGCTTGCCCGAAACGATATGCTGAATCTCTCTGCGATTATGGTAGCGTAAACAGCCGTCTGAACGTAAAAGGCGCGGCCTCGAATCAGCGGGGCGGTACAAAACTTCCGGGCTTCAGCCGGAATCCCACGATGTACGGCTTTTCGTCTTTGGTCCAATGACCGTAGGTAGCCGTGAACACCGTTCCGTCGCGCAGAACCTCCACTCCGGGATACGCGCAGTCCCAGTCGTTCAGGTTGTCCATCAGGCGTATCCGCATTTGGCCGTCGCGGCCCTTCGCGATATCGTCCCACGTTCCGATCCACGCCACCCAGTCGCCCTTCGCGGGGCTGTCCCTGGCCGTGTCCCGGAAGGAGATGAACAATCGGCCGTCCTTCAGGTAGCCGGTCGTATGCCGATCGCCGGTAAGTGACAGGGGAAGTTCCCGGGGCTCCGTCCACGTTTCGCCGTTGTCCGACGAGAAGATGACGTGCGAGTTCTTCACCCGCTTGTTTTCGCGCAGGAGAAGCGCCATCTGTTTCCGGTCCGGCGAGTAGACCAGGCCCGGTTCGCAGAGGTGAACGTCGGACGAATGGTACAGTTTTCTTGGATACTCCCACGTCAGGCCGCCGTCGCGCGAACGCGTCTGGTACAGCCGGAAGATGCCGTCGCCGCGGTTTTCCGGGCCGATGAAGCGGCCGTCGTCGTGGAACCAGGCCAGGCAGTCTCCGTTCGGCAGTTGCGTCAGGCTGGCCATCACCACCACCCCGCCCCACTCGCCGACCGGCTGTAGCGGCGTCCACGTTTTTCCAAGGTCCTCCGAGGTCGCCAACCGCGTGGGATACAGGCCGGAGAACAGCAGAAGGCGGCGCTTTTTGGTCTTCGGATCGGTGACCTTGTAGATGGTCGGCACCTCGAGGCTGGTCGACCAGTTATCGGGTGTCGGCAGGCGGTCGCTCCAGGTCTTGCCGCCGTCCGCGCTCCGTTTCATCACGATGGCGCCCTTGCCGTGGCCTTTCGGATACACGGCGATGATCGTTTTACGGTCGTCCAGCAGAACAGTGGTCACGTGGCCGAGGTACTGGCCGGGCTCCCGGTCGATGATGATGCGGGCCTTGTCGTCCTTCGACAAGTCGACGGTCGGAATGATGAAGGCATCCATGGCGTAAGCCCCGGCGGCGGCGGTGAGAGCGACGAAAGCGATAAGTTTCATGATTAAGAATTAAAGATTAAAGATTAAGGATTAAAGATTACCCATAAACCGAAACGTAACTGAGATACCGTGACAGCTAGACACACGGTCTTGTATCGCCATCATTAGTGTATCTATAGACATGCAAACTACCCAACAACCATTCGTAATCTTTAATCTTTAAGTCTTAATCTTTAATCTCTTTTCCGTCTCTGTGCCTCTGCGTCTCTGTGGTTGACCGGTCTAGTCGGTTTTCGGAACGATGAGTTCGCGTTTTACCATTTTCTCGCGGGCGGTTTCGACTTGCTTCAGCAGGTCGGGCGGGATCCGGTCCTTCAACGCCGGATTGATCTGCAGGGTCACATAGCCGTTGGTGATGTCGAGCGCGCGCTTCGTGCCCTGGAAGCGGTTTTCGCGGATCTCGGTGATAACGGTTTCAAACGCCTTGTTGATTTCCAGCACGGCGCTTGCGAGGATCACGTCCGGCGCCAGCGAGGCCTGGTCGGCGTTGCTCCCGAAGGCGTACACCTTCTTGCCCGATTTGGCGGCTTCCTGTACAGCCTGGAACACGCCCAGTCCGGCGGCGTCCGCGTTGTGAAGTATGAAGTCGTTCCCCTGGTTGATGAGCGTGGCCGTCTGCTGTTTCGCGGAGCCGGTGTCGTCCCAGTTGCCGATATAGGCCGATGTTACCTTCATATCCGGCCTCTGGGCCTTGGCGCCGAGTTCGAAGCCCTTGAAAGTTCCGACGATGACGGGTATCTCCATGCCGCCGACACACGCGGCCTGCCCGGTTGTGCTCATCCCGGCGGCCAGCATGCCGCACAGGTAGGCGGCGTCCTCGATGCCGTACATCAGGGAGGTGACGTTCGGCGCGCTGACGCGGCCGGCGGTGATGACATAGTGCGTCTTCGGGAAGTCCTTCGCCACTTTCAGCGCGGGTTCGCCGTACTCGTTGCCGTGGCAGAAGATGACGTCATAGCCCCGGGCGGAGTAGTCGCGCAAGGCGGCCTCGATTTCGCCCATGCTTTTCGTTTGCAGTTCGGAGACTTCGACGCCCATATCGGCGGACATCTTGACGCCTGCATCGTGCGCCAATCCGTTCCAGCCCTTGTCGCTGACGGGACCGGCGACCAGCAGAGCGGCCTTCATGGCGCCGGGTTTCTTCGCGGATTCAGGCGCGCCGCATCCGGCCAATGCGAGTACGGCGACCAAACAGGCGAGTATTCCGATTCTCATGACATCGTTCCTTCCCATCCGTGCTCGTGCGGATGCGTGTGTATCTCTCCACCGTGATGGTGGCGGTGTATATGCGCCAGGTTGTGCGATTCCAGAAACGGGCGGTCGGCAAGAATATCATCAACGGACGCGTCCCGGGCCACCCTGCCGTCCTCGGAAAGAACAATAGCCCGATTGGCCATTTCCTTCAGCAGGGGCAGGTCATGCGTGGCGACCACGATGGTGCCTCCGCCGCTGGAAAAGTCGTCCAGGGCATCCAGAAGCGCGCCGACACTGCGCGGGTCCAGGCCGGTCATCGGTTCGTCCAGCAAAAGGACCTCCGGGTTCAGCACCAGCACGGCGGCGAAGGCCACCTTGCGCTTCTCGCCGCCGGACAGACGGTACGGCGCGCGTTCGCGAAGGTGCGACACGGACATGCCTTCCAGCGCCTCAGCCACCGCGGAGGCCGCCCGCGACGGATCGCCCAGTTGCAGAGGCCCGAAGGCCACTTCCTCCTCCACCGTGGGCGAGAACAACTGCGTGTCGGCGTCCTGGAACACCGGTTGAACACGCCGCCGGAAGGCCGTTGAGAACGCGTCATCCTCCAGCGATTTCTCGGTCAGCGGTTCACCGAACGCTTCCAGCGTACCCGTTGTTGGAAAGGACAGGCCGCTCAGCAGTCGCAGAAGCGTGCTTTTTCCGGAACCGTTCGCGCCCAGCAGTGCCAATCGATCGCCCTTCGGCACATCAAACGACACGCCGTTCAGGCCGGTCGTTCCGTCCGGATAGACGAAACCGATATCGCGGGCTCGGAAGATCGGGGGATCGTTAGAAGGCATGGCGGTCGATGCTCCAGGCGGCGAACGAAAGGGCCAAGGCGAGCAACACGAGAACAACGTCTCGCCACGTGGCCCGGAAGGGTTCCAGCGAACGGAAACGCCCGGTGAATCCCCGGGCGATCATCGCGCCGTGAACGGCGGAGGCGGAATGGTGCGAATGGAGCAGAAGGGTTCCGGCGGCATTGGTGATCTGGGCCCGGTTCCGCGCTCCGTCGATATGCCCGACCGTCCGCGCTGATCGGCTTGCCATCATTTCACCCGCCATCCGGGTTAACAGAAAGGCGTACCGGTGCGTGATGCCGAGTGTAACAACGGCCGGCGCGGGCGCACCGAGTGAACCAAGCGCGGCCAGGACCCGGTTCCACGGCGTGGTGTACACGACAAGCCACAGCACGTGCAGAGACGTGAGGGCGCGGAGCAACAACCGCGCGGCCGTGGTGAGGCCGGTGGTTGTGACGGCCCAGCCGAACGGCAGTTGCACGGCCGTTGGCCCGGGAGTAAAAACATTCAGTACCGCGGGCAGGGCGATGAGCCCGGTGAACACGGCGGCGGCGATCCAGGCGCGGCGCATCAACCGGGTGACGGACAGCCGCGAGGTCGCCGTGACGAAGAGGCAAAAAGCATACAAGACGGCTAAAGTGGCCGGTGACCGCACGAGAGCCACGGTGATGAGAAGCGCCAGTGCGGCGACGGCCTTACAGCGCGGATCGCGGTTCTGCAACCAGCCCGCCAGGCGCGCCGAGCGTTCGGTGTCCCAGCCGACGCCCAGCATCGCCCCGAATTCATCCAGCGCTTTCCGGTACCGGGAGGCCATAAAATCAGGAATCGCCGGGAGCAGGCTTTCGCTCGCGCAACGCAATGCCGAGGACCCACACAAGGGCCAGCACGCAGATAACCCCTACCACGGCGGAGACGACGTAACCGGGCATATCGGGAAGACCCGGAATCACGTAGTCCGGCGCCACGTGGGTCGGTGACTCCAACTGGCCGGCGGCGAAGCCCTTCGGCAGATATCCCGCCAGTTTCTCGAGTTCCTCGGAGCCCCATTCGCCCCAGGCCGTCCCCTGGGCCAGCAGTCCCACCGGCGTCAGGAGAATCATCAGCAACAGACCGATCCAGGCCGGCCAGAGTTTCATGCGTCCTTCCTCGACCGGCCGGTCCTGTACGAGACCGGATTGGGACCGCACAAGGAACCCGTAGACCAGAGCGGAGACAAGACCTTCAATGGGTGCGGCCACCAACGCGTGAGGAATCAGCATCGCCGGCAAGGCCACCGCCAGGCCGAACGGGAAGTACAGGGCGGTGCCGTCCTCGGCGCGGAAAAGGGCGGGCTGAATGCCAAGTGCAATCGCCACCAGCAGGGCGCCAATCATCAGCCCGAACCATCCGGCCACAGCCGCGGCGGGCAGTTCGGGCAGTCTTCCCCTGCGGAGCAGGCGGAAAGCGTACCAGGCGCTGAATGGAAGGGCCACGGCCATGATGAAGCAGTTCAGTCCCAGCGCCAGGATACCGCCGTCCGCGAAAAAGACGGCCTGGATAGCAAGCGCGGCGGATACGGCCAGCACGGCCTGCCACGGGCCCAGTGCGATAGCCGCCAGCGCGCCGCCCACTGCGTGTCCGCTGGTGCCGCCGGGCAACTGAACGTTGAACATCATAAGAACGAAGGAAAATGCCGCGTACAGCCCCAGACGCGGAATGGCGGCAGACTTCAATTCCTTCGAAGCCTTGCGCGAGGCGATGAACCAGAACGGCGCCACGGCCGCGTATCCGACGACCGCCGTTGATGGGCTGATCGTACCATCGGGAATATGCATGTCGTCTCCTTTACCGTTGTGCCGGTTTGCACGAAATCACACACTCAATATAGACCCATGCGCCCGCCTCCGCATTCCGTATTCGTCAGCCGCGGTGTGTCCTCGGGTGCTGATCCCCTTCCAAGCCGGATGAAAGAGCCTGTGTGAAGTCGCAAACCACAATCGAATCGAAACCCAAACCGTGGGCGCCGCTGAGGCACCGGAATTACCGTTTGTACTGGATCGGGCAATTCGTGTCGCTGATAGGCGGTTGGGCCCAGCAACTCGCCGCGGCCTGGGTGACGATGCAATTGGCGCCCACTGCCACCGCGCTGGGTGTGGTGACGTTCGTCGCGTCTATCCCGCCCATCCTGCTGTTGTTGCACGGCGGCGTAGCGGCGGACAAGGGAAACAAGCGGATTATCCTGATCTGGACCCAGGTGCTCTTCGCGAGCCTGGCGTTTGTGATGGCGTATCTTGTTGGAAGCGGAAAGCTGGAGTATTGGCATATCCTGGCCTTCGCGGTGATCAGCGGCATCGGCATGGCGTTTGAGATGCCGGCGAACAACGCGCTGGCGCCGGACCTTGTGGAGCGCGAGGAGATTCCGGCGGCGGTGCAGTTGAACCAGGCGATTTTCCACGGATCGCGCGTCATCGGACCCGGCATCGCAGGTTGGCTGATCGGGCAGTTCGGCGCACAGGCCGCCTACATCGCCAACGGTGTGTCGTTCCTACCGGTGATTCTGACCCTGCTGGTGATTCGCCCGTTACGTGTCAGCACGCCGCAGGCACACGGTTCCATTCTGGCCGCGATGCGCGAGGGGCTGGGCTACATCCGCTCGCAACGACGCGTGATGGCGCTGATCTGGGTGGGGCTTCTGACCACGCTGTTGATCTTTCCGAATTTCGCGGTTCTGATGCCGTATTACGTGAAGAATGTGCTGAAAATGGGCGCCGGGGCCGTGGGAACGACGATGACGGTTGGCGGAAGCGCCGCCCTTCTCGGCGCGATGTCGATTATGATCGTTCCGGAGCGATACCGCGTCCGGCACATGGCCGTTGGCTTCGCCGGAATCGTGACCGGCCTGCTGATTCTGTGGGCCGGCCCCGGCCTGGGGTTGATGCAGGGCCATTCGGCGGGCTTCAACCTGACCGTGGCGTGCGTGGGCGTGGCGTTTCAGTCCTTCTCGGTGTCATCGACGCTGGGGATTGCCGCGACGATTATCCAGCAGACGGTGCCGGACGAACTGCGCGGCCGTGTGATGAGCGTGAACAGCCTGGCGTTTATGGGCGCGATGCCGATCGGGGTAATGGCGCTAAGCGCGCTGGCGGACGCGATCACCATGCCGTGGGAAATGCTGATTTCCAGCCTGTTGTACGGTGTCTTCGCGTTCGTTCTGCTGTTGCCGAAATTGAGGAATTAGGTTCGCCGCCCATCCCCCATATCCGTTACCTGGCCTACCGCCGCGCAAATCCGTACACGTTGCCGTCGTCGTTGCCGATGAGGTCCGTTCCCGTGCCCGCGGCGTCGATGGTCGGGGTGGTGACGTAGGCTTTTCCGGATCCGGGTGTCGCGGTGCATCGGACTGACGCCGGATTGGCGAGGGGCACCTGGTAGAAACATCCGTTGGCCGCGCCGAACAACAGGGTCGGCTGGGCGTTGATTCCCGCCGGATCGGCCGCAATCCCCTGTATGGCATACCCTTTCGCGCCGGAGAAAAACTCATATCCGCCGGAGCCCTCGGGAGGCAGGCCGTTGGCCAGTTGGGCGTGGTAGATGACTCCATCCGCGCCGGCCACGTACACCACGTCGCCGCGTCCCAGGGTCACCGGCGATGTCAGAGCCGTGGACGCCACGGAACGGACAAACATCAGGGCGCCGTTGGACGCGTTGTAAGCGCCCAGAGAGCCGTCCGTCATCGTGATGAGCGCAATCGGATTGATGATTCCCTCGTAGTGATAGATATACGGCGGCGTTCCCGAATTCATTCCGGACGCAATGCCCGCCCCGATTTCCAGGTTCTCGGGATTCAGCCGGTAACCGGCAAACAAACCGCCGACCACCGACACATACACGCCTCCACCCCACGCCGCCGGCGACGATAGCCGGTTGTTCGTTCCGCTCGCGCCGAACAGATTGTCCGACTTCGCGAGCGCTGAACCGTCATCGCCCTTCCTCTTGAACACGCGCCCCTCCGACGCCTTGTACACGGAAGCATATACCACCGTATCCGCCAGGGTGGAACCGGTGATGACCGCTGGCGTTGTGTCGACTCCGGTGGCGGCACTGAGCAACGGGTTCCTGGTACTCCACACCTTCTCGCCGGAGGTGGCGTTGACGCAGAAAACGAAGCCGTCGTTGGTTGTAAAGAACAGATACAGCACACCGCCGATGGAGTTGATGGACGGTCGGCCAAGCACCAGGCTCGAGATGGAACCGCCCCGGGTGCGCGTGTTGAACGTCCAACCGGGTTGGCCGGTCAGCGTGTTGCGGCAGTACACCTGACCCACGCCGTCGCCGAAGTACACGTACCCGCCGAGAGAAACAGGCGATGACTTGATGGCGCCTCCGCCGCCCGGAATCGTGATCTTCGACTGCGCGAGCGCCCCGGTGACGCAACACCAGCACAGAACTGCGAGAGCAAGCGGCGCCTTGAACCGAACAGGACAGGCTGAGAGATGATATCCCATGGCGCACCCCCCGATGCACACGGTTGTGTTAACACAAATATACACATCCAGTCTAGGACAGATGCCTGGTGATCTGCATGGGGGGAGGGGGAACGAATCATCTGTACCTTCTCATTCCTTCGCTGAGCGTCGTAGTCTGTCATTCTGGGCGACAGCGAAGAATCTGGTGTTGCTTTACCCGCCACAAGCGGCGGGCAGGGATGAACCGCAGATCCCTCGGCTACGCCTCGGGATGACACGTTTTACGCTCAGTGACAGGTAACCGTTGATACCGGTGGATGCACGAATCGCCCGGAAGCCAAGCAATGGGCAAATCCGTCCGGCTCTCCTACCCCACGGGGGGAGGACTTGCCCGGAGTTTGTCGAAGGGGGTTGAGGTAAGGGGCATAAATAAGGGCCGCCCTGAAGGGCGGCCCTTATCACATCCCGACCTTCAGTCGATGATTATCTCGGGAAGGAGTACAGGTTGCCGTTATCGTTGCCGGCCAGAACCACTGTGCCGGTGATGGACGGCGTGGTGGCGTAGGCGCTGTTGGCTCCGGGTGTTGTGTACACACTTGGCGTGCCGGTAATCGGAACCTTGTAGAAGTTGCCCGCGGCATTGCCGAAGTGCAATGCCGGTCCGGCAAGGTCCATCGCCAGTCCCGTGATTGCGCTTCCGGCGGCTCCGTTATAGAAGACCGCCGCGCCAGAACCGTCCACGGCGCTGGCGGAATAGATATTGCCGTTCGCCGCCCCCAGGTAAATCACGTTGTTGTAAACAACCGGGAAGGTGAGTGCTACGCCGGCGGCTACCGTCACGTTCTGGTATACCACGGTTGCGTTGGATATCTCGGACGCCGATATAGTGCCGTCCGATGCCGCAACGAGAACCGCGGGCTGGATGGCGCCGTAGTTCATGTAGATGTACGGAGGCTCCAGCGAGTTCTTGCCGGTGCCGAATTGAAGAAGGATTGTCTGCAAATCCTCGCTGAGCTTGTAAGCCGCCGCGCCGCCGCCGGTAACGCCCACGAAAACTCCGTTGCCCGGCGCGACTGCCGCCGACGAAACACCGGTTCCAAGCGGCGCCGACGTTATCGGGTTGAGGCCATTCCCGTCGACCCTGAAGACATAACCCTGGTTGCGCTTGGAACCGCTGTAGTATATCTTCGTACTCGCCAGGTCGGCGCCGGCGATCACCGAAGGCATGCTTGTGCAACCTTTCAAACCGCCGGTGGGCTTACTGATGCTCCACACCTTGGCGCCGGTCGTCGCGTTCAGGCAGTAAAGGGCGCCCAGACTGTCGGGGAATACCAGATAAAGCGTTCCGGCGACCAGGAACAGAGCCGGTCGGCCCAGGATGGTCGATCGATTACCGCCGTTGGTATCTGTTTTGCAATTGAACGACCAGGCCGTGCCCGCGCCCAGCGGCACTCCGCGCATCACGCCGGCGCTGTCTCCGAAATACACCCATCCGTTGTAGGCGATGGGAGAGGACTTGATCGCCGAGGTGCCCGAGTAAACGGCGGTCTGTGCCGACGCCTCAGGCAAAGTAGCAAATAACAGGCCCGCGATCGCGAGCCCACCCAGCGTCACGAGGCGCCGGGAATTTTTAAGTGTTCCCATAGTTTTCACTTCCTGTCGTTTCCTTACGAGTTCTGCAGAAGACTGCCGCATTGATACTGGCCGACGGGGCCCGACACGCACTTGCCGCATGCAAGCGCCGATGTCTCAAACATTGTCTCGGTGCGAACGGCCGGTTTTTCGTAAGGTCGTTTCGCCGTCGGCTTTTGGAGGGGTTTTGCCATGGAACGAATCTCCTTCTTCTTAGCGCCTTTTCCGAACGAGAAGGTATCTCCGCCTCCAAACCCAATAAGGCACAATATAACTAGAACATATCCAACTTTTGCCGAGTTGTCAACTTGACGCTGAATCGGATGGTGGAAATTTGGGGCAAATATTGCCCGGGTGATACCCTCCCACCATCACACAACCTCTGATATCGCACTATCTAACGCAACACGGGTTGTTACAGACTGGTTCCCTTCTCATCGGCGGTGATGGCGCACACCCTGATGCTCAGCGCCGCGGGGAACTGAATCGCCGCCAGTACCTTCGTGGGATCGGTCGGCAACTCATAGACATAGAGATATGCCTTTGTGGTTCCGTCCTCGGCATCCGGCCGGTGTCGGAACGAACATTCCAGGCCCACAATTTCGCCGTGTTTCGGGCCGTCGGTCCAGCCGCTGACCAATAGCGGTACCGTTGTGGTTGTGCCGTCGGCATAGACCATGGAAAATTCGCTGGATGTGTCCGAGACGGCGGCGCCCAGAATGTAGATTCGGTTGTAGGTATTGCGCGCCAAAGGCAACACCTGTCCTCGCGCCACTATGAAATTTCGTTCCTTTTCCCGTTTGCCCGGGTAGCGGAACGGAATGCGTCGCGCGCTTTGCGTTCCCACCGTGTCCACCGGCCCGAAATAACCGGCCGGATAAAGAATCGGCGCGACGCCCGGCGGGAACGGCGCTCCGATCAGCGAGCGGGAAACCATGGCCGGTTGCACGTCGGGGGGGAACTGCTCCGAGGGATACACGGCCCCGCCGCCGAAATCCCCGTCGCCCGGCACGAATTCGCTTGCCACGCCGTCCACGTCGAACAGGCCGGTCAGGTCCACGGGTCGCAGGTTGCCTCCGACGATGTTCAGCCACGAGATACCGAGTCCTGTTCCGGCCGAGGCCGGCAGGGTGGAAAGCCAGTCCTTGCCGTTCCACACGTCCAGCGCCAGAACGTACGGCCCGGCGAATGCGGGTGGAGTGACATTCACGCGGATCTGGGTCTCCTCACCCGGCGCCAGGTCCTTCGGCAGAGGTGTCCGCGCGCCGTCCCACTGTGCTTCCACGCCGTCCCAGTAATACCAGTGGTAACCGACCGAAACCTCGTTGGCCTTCCACGCGGTGGCGCCGACGTTGCGCACCACCGTCAACACCGTGTTGTCCTGGCCGGCGTTCCAGGGTTTAGAGCCGCCCGATCCGTACGGGAAACTGGCCAGCCACAGCTGGTCGAACACCCGCACCGGAACGCGATTCGGCGTGCCCGGGCTTTCCTCCACGGCAATCTGATCGGTTCCCGCCAGGACATCGAAGAGCAGATGGTACTCCGCGGGGCTGTCGGCGGGAAGGGCGGGTGTGCCCTTGGGAGCGCTGATGGAAAGCGCCACCGCGTCGGAAATGTCCGCCGGTGGGACGTCGCGGACCAGCGGTTCGCTTTTGCCGGAGGATATCGCGGTATCGACGCCGTTCTCCCGGCGTACCAGCCGCCACTGCAACCGTGTCTTTCCCTTCGACCACGGCATCGGCCCCTCGTTGCGGACTTTCATCTTGACCGTCACCGGGGCGCCTGAGGAGATGTAAGGACCGCAGTCACTCGACACCAGTCGTGCTGACGGCGATGCGGGAACGCCGATCTTTATCGGCACAACCGCCACGGGATCCGGAAACACGGTTTCGACCGCCTTGCCGTCGGCGTCGCGGGTGAGACGCGCCAGATCGATGCGTATCTCGTAATCTCCGGCGGCCAGGGGTTCGCTGTTGGTTCGCATGGCGGCCACCGGAAGGGTATGCGCCAGAATGCCCATCGGCGACACCGTTTGCAGGCTGGCGATGCGCGGACCCTGCTCCACCAGTATGCCGTTCCGGTACCACGACG
>Ga0302251_1001329_pt1 | contig 15507 bp, 17 predicted proteins | sample AAG_RA_Gln_MG_FD_193534 | JGI IMG/M metagenome (GOLD analysis project Ga0302251, IMG submission 193534) | Enriched activated sludge microbial communities from anaerobic digester in WTTP, New Holstein, Wisconsin, United States - AAG_RA_Gln | ecosystem: Engineered > Bioreactor > Anaerobic >...
TTTGCTGTTGTTAAGTAGTAATATCCTTCTGACTCTACAACATTATTTGTGGTTGGGGTAGCAGTATCTTCTTCATTTAATGCCGCAGAAGCAGCAATAGTAACTACACCATTGGCCGATGCCCCAGTAGAATTACCACAGGTGACAGTGCCATCATCAGTGTCAGCAAGTGCCTTCATGACAATAGTATGAATCTTCTGTATCGTTACTTTATATGGGAAGTAAATCTTTGTTGTGGTTTGTTCACCAGTTTCAAAAGACATACTAAAGTCACGAACACCACGCAGCAACAGATCAGATGTAAGAGCAACAGTCCCTGTAGTATTCGGGAAAGTAATTGTTCTATTATCTGTTAGAGCCACATTAGTTAATGTCATTGTTTTATCAGCAGCACCAGCGGTGGGCTGAACTTTGATCTTTCCAGTGGTTGAATCATTATCAACTGTGAAAGACTCATTTGTGGTTCCCTCAATATCTGGAGTTGTAACTGCGCTAGCAACATATGTTCTAACAGCCTTTTCTGTCGGAACGGCTGTATCAGAGTTACCAGCCAGCGTTCCATCTGTACTAAATTCATTAATAGTCGCACCAGATGCACCAGTCATTTCCTGCGCTTGGATACGATTTACACGAAGTTTTAAACCCATTTAAATCACCTTATTCTTTACTTACAATACCGTCATATCCGAAATATGCTGTAGATACTGACGTGTTCTTAACGCGATAATAAACACTATTTGTACAATGGAAGAAAAATCCACTCCATCCACCAGATGAGTTTGTGTCGATTTTAATTTCATTTGTTCCATCGTATTTATATAGTTCTGCTGCTGTTCCAGTAGGAACATTAACATTATGGATGATCCATTCTACACCAGAGGCTGGTTGCATGGCAAGATACGAACCACTAGCCGTAGAGGTCACAGCAGTTACAGTATCACCAACTGCCATTTTAACTCACCACTTCTTTCCACACAGTAATAAAAGTGTCACCATTAATTACGTTAATGGCAGAGAATCCTTGACCACAAAGCATTGTTCCAGCAGTATCAGTATCAAAGACCGCGCTGTTTGTAATCGTCAGAGGGCCAGTAATGTTAAAGGTTGCTGTCTGAACAGAAGTGTCATTTGTCACTGTGGTTGTTTCAAGCGTATTAATAGATTGCACGCGCATTGCTTCACTGGCAAGAGTTGTTGCTGTTGCACCGGGCGCCGCACCTGTTCCTATTGCCACGTAATCATATTTATTGTTAATAAGCGTGGCAATATCAGTTAAGCCGACATTCATCATTGTCATTTAAATCACCTTACAGTTCTCTGGTTAAATTTTTGAGCCCCAACCAGTAAAGGGCTTTTTCGATTAGCGTGGCATCAGAATAGGGTTTTACAACTTGTAAAACTTTACCATCCCTCATATGCACAATCGTTAATGTTCTTTTCACTTTGGTATTTTCTTTCATCATGATTTCCCCAATGTTTGATATGTAATAGATGGATTTACAGAACATTGATTATTTGCGGCTGATGGAGTTTTTACATAGATTATGTTCTTACCAGTTTTGAGATAACTTTGTATATCCAGCGGTGACGTTGTTCCGGGAGTGAATGCGATATCAGCACTAGAGTTTACTTTAATATATAACGAAGTTGCTGGTGTGTTAGAACCAGCAGTTTTATTGTAGGTTGTTGCTACAGTGTGTGCATGTCTTGTAGTTCTTCCAGCCGATAGTGTATATCTATATAATCTTAATATACTGCCATCTCCGCTACCAACCTCTATTCTTATTCTCATTCTTACGAGATTGGAAGAATTTTCTTGAGTTTCCCATCCAGAAAATAATCCAGTCAGAGTTATATGATTCGTAATGGCAGTATTATGTAGATGTAAATCTAATGTTGCTACAATCTGCCATGACCCACTTCCGTTTCTTACTTCGAGATATACAGAACTGTTTGTTATATCTGTAGAGTTCACAATATTTAAAACGGCTACTGCCAACCCAAATTGGTAACCGTTCATATAAGAGCCGCCGTTACTACAACAATTCATACCAGTTGAATCTGGAAAATAATGTGTACCAACTGATAATAGCGAACTCGTATCAGCCGTGGTTGAAGCAATAACCTGTGACGTTTCTGACAATACTGCTGTACTAGCAGCAACATCAGCCGACTTAATAAAACTACCAATTGTTGCATCCAACTTTGCGTTTGAAATCATATTGATATCTTTAACGTCAAATACATACTCTGTATATGATGCTCCATTGGCTGCAACATTGGTATTTCCACCAGACCAAGAGGCATCGGAGCCAGAGACTGTCTCACCACTCACTTCTGTTATAGAACTACCAAGCGTGTCAAGAATAGAAGTTGTAAGAGCCCCCGTTGTGATTATAGTTTTATCAAATGTCGTAACTTTCTTTATCACAATGTAATTTGTCCCATCAAGATTAATATAATCAGCAACGTCACAGACAGCCGTGTCTTCAAGTGTTACAGTATATTGAACATTTGTGTATTGAACATCTGAAAGAATTTTTGCAGCCAGTGTATCACACTCGGCTGACGTCGCGGCAGATGGATATTCAAATACTCTTATAAGATTACCAGAACCAGCATCTCCAGTTATAGATGCGTTCTTACCAATTACGATAACACGATTGCATCCACGGCGTGTTGAGTCTCTGATCTCTTGTTTGTCTATATACGCAATTGGGGTTGCTGTTCTATCGACATTGTACTCGCCAAAGTAAACAATCTTATTTACAGAATCAAACCAAAGTTTATACCCCAAATTATCTATAATAACTTTCTTCAAAAATGATAATGCATTTGTATAATAACAACCAATTGTTAAAGATGTAGAAGCACCAGAACCACTATATGAAACACTCCACGCATCACCACCCGTGTAACCATAGGCTGCGTTAACCTGACTAATAGCCCACGCGATGAGGTTGGCTGCTGTGTCTGATTTTACAAAAGAAACCTGTCCAGTAGTCCCTGTTAATATAACATACTGCATCTCTATTGCTTTTTCTCTAATGATAGTTTTGTATGTTACATTATAGTTATCATTTTGTTCAACACCTGTTTGATATCCAGTAAAAACAGTAGATGGGGTTGAATCGGAAACAACTAATGTTGAATTATCGCTGTATTTGCCATATGTTAATATCTGGCACTCATCGATCTCATTTGTTGACTCTGATACTTCCATATCAAGAACGTCTGCTGGTGTGGTTCCATTAGTAACTGTATAACTAACCATTATGTCCACCGCTTAAACTTTGTTCCGGTTGTATCTTGTATGAGTGTTATAGAATAATCCCATCTGTTCAAATATCCACCCTTGCGTGATAGTTTAATTTTATCAACAATGAGATAATATTTTCCAGAACTTATGACAATCTCTGGATATGTTGAGGTGGTACAATCGAGAATTGTGTCACCATCCCATGCTTTTAATTTAGCATAATCTGTAGCAGATAAAATAGTTCCTGTGGCTGTGATGGTTTTCTCAAATCCAAAACGAATATAGAAAGGAATACCAGTTCCTGTCCCAACTTTCATTTTAGAAGAGGATGTATCTTCTGATATAGAAGAAAAATCTAATGTGATTGAAGATGTTGCATCACCCTTCTTTTGTAAGACTACAGACATTATATCAACTCCAATCCAATCTTCTTGATTTTTTGTCACGCATTACGGCCAGAATTTCTTCAGCATCCTTACTCCCAACAGACTTATTAAAGTTGTTTATCTGGACATACTGATGCGACCCAGTGTCGTATTGATAATCAGAGTTTCCACCACCAAATGTCGTGTTAGCAAGGTCTTTTAATTTCCACAATGTGTTTGTGAATGTTGCAAACGGATTCTCTAGTTTTATAAGACCACCACTTAATTCTGTAATCATTGATGAGATAACATCAAACACAGAGCGTGGGATATATAATAGTAATTCCCATAATTTAACAAATGACGAATATATAACATTAAATACATCAAGAAGTATATTACCAGATTTTCCAAAATCTTCCATAGAAGAACTTATTGCCCATATAACAGAACCAACCATGATTAATACCGCTATGAGTCCGGCGAAATAAAATGAACCAAGCGCGAGTAATAATAACTGTATTGCTGCAAGAACTGGCATCAAGAACTGACATGCTATAATTAATAATAATACTTTATCAAGTAGTCCTTTTTCCCCAAGCCAGTTAACAAGATCAGCAATCTTTTGTGCAGCATTTGTTAAACTTTCTATAAATCCCTCTTTTGTTATTGCATCAACAATACCCAATATGGCTTTTATAAATTCTTCTGATGTTAATTTTTGGACTACAAGTGCAATAGCATTTGCTATTTTATTAGCAGTATCTGGATCTGCAAAAACTTTATCAGCAATTAGAACTAATATACTACTTAATCCAGCCAATGCCCCCTGTGCTTTAAGTGAGTCTTCGACAAGTTTATCAAAATTAAGTCCTTCCATCAAGTTTGTTCCACCAAGGGCATCGGACAGAACAAGATTCTTAATCATGCCTTCTGTGTCAGCAAGTCCGGTAATGGCCTGCATACCAAGACCCTGTAATGAACTCATCAGAGCCTGTGATGAGAATGACACACCAAGCATACCCATCTGAAGCAAAAAAGTTTGTTTTGTTAAATTTTTCATCCCATTTCCAAACTTTGTAAAAAGACTTATTTGTTTTTGCTCCTGCTTCTGTCTCTTAACTGCTGTTGTATAAGTCTTATGTGATATATTAGAGGCCATAGCCATTGAACGTGGCCTTGCGCCTCTTGCTAAACTCCACGGAGAACGTGTTGGTTTTGAAGTTCTGCCTGTTGCTAAATCATCTGATTCGGCAGCATTAAAATTTCTTGATCCAGCACCACCAGTTAAATCTCCGCTCTCTCCACCAGTTGGTCTTAAAGAATGTGGCCACTTTGAAGATATATCAGAACCAATATCAGCAACCCTACCACCATTATATGCAGAAATAACGCTAGATGGAATCTCTGGAACACCCCCAAACATAGAACGTACTATTGCTAAATCCTGCTGACGCTGATTTCTCGTAGACAGGGTTTCAGCCTCTGCCTTCTTTGATACCGCACGACCTTTACTAAATGATGAACTCACATATGCTGTCTTATAACTAGCAGCAAGACGTTCCTGAGCCGCTGCCATTTTATTAACAGCCACTGTGGATTCTCTGACCTCAACTCTGAATGTCTTTAATCCCGTTGCTGCGTTTGTGGAAGTGCTTTTAAGGGTGGCAATACCTTTATATACAGATTCTATTTTTTTAATAAGATTATCCAGTGTAATACGCGCATTTGCTGTTTCAACAGTTATAACGTATTTATCTTCAGTTGCCATTTTAACGCCCCTTCATTTTACGTTGCATCTCTTGATGTTTTTTCTGTTCTTCTTTCTTTAGAATGCCAACAACCATCAGATCAAACATTAATCTTTCTTGCCAGTCTTCTTTATCTTCCCATCCAAAGAAAGAGGAAGGGCGTTGCCCGGTAATCTCTGACAGACTACCAAGCATTACACACATCTCATTGGGAAACGATCTGAAAGTAGTCTTCGCTTACCTCTATTAGCGACATCATAGCGGTAAAAATTGCGAACTGGTCTTCACCAGTGACTTCATCAACCTTATAATCATTAATAATTTCTTTACCTTCTGGTGTAAATGAAATTAAAATTTTTGGAAGAACCTTTTCAGACCACTCAATGAATCCCTCACCAAGAGCCTCGCGCTGTGCTGGTGACATTGCTTCTCCATCTGAACCACCAGACATATACTTGGTGATAATACCAAAGTGAATAGCCCCAATTCTACCCATAGGCTTCCTTACACGGAAGACTCCAGTTTTTGTTTTAACATCAACATAAATAGACATATTTAACTCACCGTCAAGAACGCAGTTGGCGCTCCTGCTACACTATATTCAATAGATTTATCAAACTCACCAACATTTTCAGACTTGAATGACGATGCTGTGTATGTAATTGGTAATGAGAACACACAGCCTGCTGCTCCAGAGGGGCGTAAACAAGTAATTGTTAGCGTTCCATTTCCAAGAGCGTTAGTTGATGGCACAGCAGTTCCAGATGTCGTACCATACATTGCACGATTCAGTTCTGATAACTGCTCTTCTGTAATAGTTATAGTTCCACTAATATCTGTTACATCTGTTCGTGTGAGACGATATAACTTAAAATTACCAAGAACAAACTGGTCTTCATCAATTGCACGATCTACAGAAAGTGATACAGATTTTGAGTAGATTGTGGTTGCGCCCACAGTGAGGCTTGCGCCCCAAAACACCAGAGGGTCTTCTGTTGGATATGTGACTGCCGAATCATAAGTTCCATCGAGAACATCTGCTGCAATCCAATCATATTTGGCCTTTACATATTCTTTGGCCTCAAAGGTAAACTCACAAGATTTGACCCCAACCCCATAGAATAGACGTTCCTGTGTTACAGCGCCTGTCTTTTCCCCAATAGCGAAACATGCCGCAGTTGGCTCCTCAATATCATAGACACCAGCCGTAGCCGTTCCAAAACAAGCAGCCAGCAAAGGAGCCTGTGATGTTGGTCTGAAGTTTGTATCTATAGAGCCACTAATCTTGAGAGCACCACCAAGAATCTGATTGGTTGTGTAAGAATCGGTTGTATTCTCTTTCATTGCCCCACGATCAACTGTATAATCTACCGAATTAACCTTTATGGCTTCTGTAGACGCCGATGGCGCTCCACCACCAGAACCAAATGCTCCTGTCTCTGCTGTTGCTTTGATGTACGAAATTCCCATTGAAATCACTCCTTAAGTGCTTATTGTTTCTGTAAAACTAAATTTTAAAACAATTAAATATGCTGTTCCTTCTCTATCTATTTCTGGATTTATGAATTTAAAGTTTCTGGCTGTCCCGACAGCAGACGCTTCAACAGCCGTCATAATTAGTGGTATGGCGGCTGCGATAGAAACAATATTGTCAGAATACCAGTTTATTGCGTATGTTTGGTTAAAGAAATAAGACTGCGATGTTTCCACCTCTATTTCTAAATCTTCAATAGTTATAACAACTTCCTTTTCGCTTATTTTTTCTTGTGGTGATAGAGAAACCCTATAGCCAATGCTTCTTAAACCATTCATAACATTTTCAATAGTTGTTGTCATGATGACTCCCTGACTTTCTTCAAGCCATCCTGCAATTTCTTAATAATCTGTTCTCTGGAGTATTCTCTAAAACGTTTCCACATATTACGCATTGGAGATGGTGAGGTTCCGGGGTGCATACCAGTCTGAACTCTTGAATCCCATCTTGGATAATATTTACCAAAGGATGCTCGACTCCCCCTAAATAGAATAGATGTTAAGTTTGTAACAGGGCCACCAGAATCTCCACGTTGTTTAGCACCACGAGAAATTGGTTTAACATAGACAACAACACTGTTCTTTCCTTTGGTCTCTATGCCAAGTGCATTTGAAAGCAAATTGTCACATGACAAACCTTTACGTGCCCTGACACTAAATGTCTTTGCAACATCTCGTTTCCACTTTGCCTTTATGTTTTTCTTTGCTTTATTCATTTCTGATTTAGCAAGTGGATCTCTTAAAAAAGTGTCTAATTTTTTAATACGCTTCGAGAATTTTCCAGATTTGATCTGATTGATAGTTATTTTCATTTTAACCATCTGTAAATACACTATCTGTCACACCAATCGCCACTGTATATGCTTTGGCTTCCTTTGCTTTATCAACAGAGAGATCATCATTAATCTGGAAGTCTGACATTTGGCGCATAAATGCAAGTGCCATTCTACGAAGAGTTTGTAATTTAATATCGGTTGTGGTTGGCACAGTGCCTAGTTGCCTCTCTGCAAGGCTGGTGTAATTAGAATAAGAAAAATAAGCCCCAAGCCTTACAAGAGTTTCTTCTTCAAAAGAATCATTAGAGTAATCAACTCGTTTTATAGAATCCAGATAAACTTTCGCTGTTTTAAGATCAATATAAAGTTGTTCATCGGTAATGTAACTGGCGGGTACATCAGATAATACAGACTGAACCCTTAATATTAAAGATGCTAGATTAATCGCCATAATGTCTCCTTATCTAATCGGTAAACACCGAAAAAAAAAGATTGTTATTGCCTCAAGTATCAACGCCGGTTATTTTGCTGATGTATTTAGAAGTGGTTTGTCCATCGGCATAAGGCATCAGCACAGTCTTGAAGTAAGACGTAACGATATAACCATTACCAACACCAGCCTCACGGTACTCTTCCGCACCGGGAATTGCACTGCCATCGTGAGTGAAGTGAACACCCATGCGGGGCGTGTTAACAATCGCAAGAGCAGTTGTAGTTAACTGGCGGGTTGGGTAGAGACCAATGCTGAATTCTTTCCGAACCCATGAGCGTAAAGACTCCTGAACATCCCCAATCTGGAGAGGCTTTGAAGTGTGGCCAAAGAGCATTGCCGGATAGAACAGATTAATGTTATTAATCTCACTGTCGCTGATGGTCGTGTTATTGAGAATCTTACCGATAGCATTTGCGATATCAGTGGCGGGGTCTGCACCTGCGGCATCCCAATTTGCAGTTGCGGCAACATCGTTACCAGAGTATGCACCAGCAGAGAGGGCAGTCGAGATTTCAGTGTCTTTCTTCCATGCAAGACCCTGTGCAGCCGCATCCAGAGAAATCATCATCTGTGCGTTTGCAATCTCACGAGCCTTAACTTCATCATTGATGAACACAGGGATCTGATATTTCTTCAGGCTTCCACTGATCTCGAAGACGGGCATGTTCTTGATGTCTGCGCGGGAACCTTCACTGATTTCCTCCGCCTCAATATACCAAGACTCCGGAATAACAAACTTATAGTCAAGACCGGGCGTACCCTTCATAGGAATAGCATTCTTAAATGCCATCATCTCATCTGCTTTCTGATAAACGATCTCCTTGATGACGCTTGCGAGAGCAATGTCACCATCTGAAGAAGTTACACCAGATCCAAAATTACGTGTTTCGATAGTCATTTTAAATCACCTTATGCACTCGCTGTATATTTGCTCACAAGCATACGAACAAATGTTCCATCATTCTGTGCAACTGCTTCAAGCGCAATACCAACAACCTCACCAGCACCATCTTTCTTATCAACAGTACCTGCGGCAGTTGTTTCAAGTTCGTCACCAACAGCAATCTCCGCGTTGGTCGCAAGCAGAGGAACCTCAATTACATTGCCTTCAATAAGAGGCAACACGGCGCCTTTAACTGCGGCCTGTGCGACACCAAAGGCATCGTATGTAGTTCCCATTGTGTAACCGTCGGGCTTTTCACCAGCACCAGTTACATCCATCTCACCAAGAACATTGGTCTTGGAAACGAGCGTTCCTGCCTTTGTAACAGCAGTCTTGAGTGTATAAGATACACCGGGGCTCTGAACCCCTGCTAAAAATCCACCTGACATTTAAATCACCTTATAAATTCTTTAAATATTTAATATAATCTGAATCAATCTTTGATTCCTTTAACAACTTTGCAATCTGATCTTCCTTACTACCTTCTGTGACTGGTTTAGTCACAATAGTTTCTGGAGGAGTTGTCGTAGGAGTATTCTTAATCATAGTCTCTTTTAATGCACGAAGCATTGCGAAACGAGCCTCTAAATCAAGACCAGCGCCTATAGTGTCTACATCCTTTGCACCAAGGTTTTTAAGTTCTCCAGACACTGTATCAAGTTGTGCTTTTAACATACCCTCATACTTCTCTTTGTAAACATCTGGCTTTGGCGCTTCGGGAATAGTCACCACATTATTTGTAACAGGAGCCTGTGCTGGCACAACTGGTGCTACAATGGGTGCTGGCGGCACTGTTGCCGCTTCCTCAAACTTTGCAAGTTTGCGTTTAAGTTCTGCAATCTCTTTATCTCTGACATCTTCTGGTGCACTATACGATGTTCCGGTAATCGTTGAAGTCGTTGGAGCAAACATATAGGTTCCATCTGTGGATGTCATTGTGTAATTCGTATTTTCCATATTTTCTACACTTCCATTATCAAACATTCTTGGAGGCTCTTTCTTGAATTCTTCATAATGAGAAACAAGATGTTTATATACAGCCTTCTTGTCTGTTGTTGATATATCTGATTGATTTAAACGAGCCATAGCGTTGCTTACCGCGCTCCAGTTCACATTATGTGACTTTGGTTCATGATGTGGGAATTTTAAGTCCCCAAAAGACTCTGGAGGCATATTGGCTGAATAGGCATAGTGGCCAGCAATGTCTCTCTTCTCTTTTGAAGTTAAATCAGTCCAAGATTTGTCTGTAAACTCTCCAAGAGAGGGCTTTGACCATGCTTTATCAGATTTACCATAGTCCCAAACGTGGGAAGGTGTACTAAAGGCAACCATCTGTTTAGTAACAGTTGTGCCACTGATGGCTGGCTTACGAACAAAGGCAATACCAGTAATTTTTGCATTCACAATATTACCGCTGCTATCAACGTCCAGATCCAACTCTGGTGAAACAGAATTAAACTCTTCTTCTTTTATACGAGTGGCTTTGTCTTTATCAAAGATAAATCCCTCATAAAGAATTTCATCTGTTTCTGCGTCATAACCGAGTTTATACATATAACCACAAGACTCTCTATCGTCATGTGTCAAAAAGTTGGGAACAGAGGAACTAAAATTACTGAAAATAGTTTTACATAGGTCTCTTGTAAACGGAGTCTCAATGCCTTCTCTGCTTCGATATGTTCCCGGTCTAACAGTGACACCTGTTACTTTTAAGACAGACGAATTACGCCATTCAGTCGGTTCTGAAAAAGTAATCATGTTATCACCCAAAAAGATATAGAAAGGCTTAAATACCTTGTATTATATACTATGTTTTTGAGAGTATTTAAACTTGTTGTATTATCATTCTGGTTGTGACAATTCATCTTTACGGAGAGCATTCTGTGAAGCGTCTCTCGTGTGTTGACCCTTTGAATTTTCTGTTTCAGGATAGTTATCAGATGGTATTAAAGTATCTTCCTTCTCTGGCGAATCAGCCTTATTCAATTTGTTGCTGGTAACGATACTATCTCTATCATCGTCTGTGAGACTATCATATCCAACTTTCTTACGAAGTTCATTCTCTGTAAAGATAGGGACACCAGCCATAAGCACCATCTGGCGCATATTCTCCATATCTGATGCAGCAAGCGATAACTCAATCTTGAAGTCAAGTTCATGCACAGGGAATGACGAGTCTATGGCCAATAACCTGTCTCTCATCAACTTTAACAGCACTGGTTTAATCTTCAAAGCAAGTTGCACGACTTTACCAGAGACATTATTACTTATCATAACTTCAGACGCATAAGAACCAGCCCCTGTCCCATTGACAGATGATGGCGGGATACTTAAGGCAGTCCAGATATGATCTTCAATCTGTTTAATAAGTTCATTTGTTCCCATATTAACACTATCGCCACCAATGCGCTTAATGTCAATGGTATCTAATGAAACATAACCTTGATCTGGTGCTTGATTAGCAATTGCCCCAGTATATGTGTTTATAAATGTGTCTGCATCTGACTTTGCAGCCGCACGCTTCGCCGCCCACGTTTCTCCACTGTACTTTTCAAGAGAGTAAACATCTGCCTTAATCTTGTGATGGTCGCGTGGGAGGTTCCTATATCTCCACATCGTATCTAGTATAGTAATCTGACGTTTCCACCAGACATACATGATAGTGCGTTCTAACGGAGATGTAGCATAGAAGCCAAATGTCTTCCTACCAAGAATATCGGTAACAATCTGTGGTGTCTCTTTATACTTAAGATGGATATACTTTCCTTCACCATAGACTTTCTGTTCTAACTCTTGAAGGTTACGCTCATTAATCACCAAGTATTTTGGCTTGGTCATAATGGTGATAGCGCTCTGCGACCCAAGTTGATCCATATCTTCAATGATACTTACATACTCTGCTGGCAGATATGTAATAGTCATATCCTTATTTGGAATAATATAACAGTTTCCCTGCCCGATAAGCATTTCAGCAATGGCTTCGAAATGGTCTTTAATCTTCATAGTTTCTTCAAGTTCTTTTGCAACCTGAAGCATCCTTTCTTCCTTTGGATCTAACTTATTACCATGCTTTACATACACACCCTTAAATGCCTGCGAGGTAAGCGTTCCATACTTATCTACAGCACCGCCAATCTCTGGCTCCATAGTCATGAATTGTGCAAATATTGCTGGCTTTGTCATTTGATCAAACTTGGACAATTCAATCCAATTACCAGTAATTTGCTGCACAATGTTCTTCTGTGCTGCGATTTGTGTGGAACCAGAAGAAACAGATGTAATATTAGCGAATGTCGCCTTTAATCTTTTTGTTATACGTTCAAACATTGTACACGCTCCGATTCGGAGATAATTTTATCCCACGCTTCATTAATATACTCCCACACCTCGACACGCTGTTCTGGCGTTAGGTCTGGGTTATTCTTAATTATAGAATTGAAAATATCTTCCAAGTCTATAACAATATCAAACTCATCACTCAATTTAATCACCTTTAAAATGTATTTATACTTACAAAATTGTTAACAAGGTCTATAGGCTCATTTGTTGTTAAAAACCACGCAATGTTGGCCACACAGTCTGCGGCATCTTTGCTGCCATGTATTGGGTGATCACATTTCTTTTCAGACTTGTTTTCTAACTCTTCAAACTCTTTCTTAAGTTCTGCATCATATACAACCGTGCACATCTTCTGCTCCATGAGAGAGCGCAGAGTGTCATAGTCTGCCTTACGCACAATGTGCTGCTGCGTCATAACGCCCATTGTCTCTGCCATTTCAAGAATATCTGGAAACATGTAGATATCGTATATGAGTGTGCCAACTCCAAGCAGCGTGATTGCTTTCTTAACAAAGCCCTTAATCTCCTTTGGTGATATGGTGATATCACCCTCGCGCTTTCGATACTTTAGCACACCATCTATATAGATGATGCCATCTTCACCACGATATCCCACAGCAAGTCCAAAGGTATCGTTCTTCAGTGCTGGATCAATCGCCATCACACGCGGCCTAAACTTCGCTGGAGTAACAAGCGGGTTAAGAACATTTGTCATTGTCTTTAGTTCTACACCGTTGGGGAATGTCATAGACGAGTATGCGCTAGGCTTGCAGCCAAAGTTACGCCACAACTCAATCATGTTGTTGTTACATATTTTCTTACAATCCTCAAACGAGATATTCGGGTTAATTTCCCACGTGGGCTTGCACTCTGTATAGGTGGTGGTATTGTCATAGCCAACGGTCTGTGCCTCTATAGCGGCATCTGTGAGCATTCTACTGACCGTGCTAACAGACGATTTAAGCGACGAGATAACAAAGACGTGTGCATCATCGCCAAGCGTTGTGGTGGCATTGGCCATTGCTGTATAAACTTCTTGCCCACCACGGCGATTTGTGGTTTCTTCAAAGTAATCCATTTCGTCAAAGATAACAGCCTTGGCCGTTGTTCCACGCCCTGTATGCGCCCAAGAACCAAATGGCTCTATTCTAACGTTCTTTGTGGGAGAGTATATAGACTTCTTGCTGGCTTCCCACCCCATAAAGTCTTTTAAGAACGGGCAGTTATCCACATAGTTGACCATGTTTCCATAAACGCCACGCAGTGTCTGGTCTTCTGATGGGGATAAGACAGCAATCATAATGATCTGATTCTTGATAAGCCCATAGTGTTCTGCTGGATTCTCAAGGCAACATATCTCAAACATCTCATAGAGCCCTATACAAGCCATCATTGCTGTTTTACCAGAATTATGAGACATTAATCCATTACAGAGATAAGAGTGAGAATCTTTCACAAGCAGATCATACATCTGCACAGGCTCTAACTCTTTTATTTCTTTTATTTTCAAAAACCTCTGTTGTGATGATGGTTTTAAGTTTCTTGTAGATAGTGTATTACAACAATCATTAAGGACGTTGGTTTTTCTCTCTGATGTAAACCCCACAATATCCCTAAATTTAAATATATTTATTCCATTGATTTTAACGTGATATGATATATTTTTGCTGATCTCATAATCGCTTGAGAATGCATGAGGACGTTTTGTTACAACAGATGAGACAATCCCGAGTTCGAGTAATACTAACTGAACCTGTTTTGCGAGGTCAAATGAAATTGTGCTACACCCCACTTCGGGAACATTTGAATTATTACATGCCCACCCATCGCCCTCAAAATACGCACGCAGGAATGCCGCCTTCACAGATGCAGACGATTGCAGCACGCTGTATGGAATGGTCTTTGTTTTAGCACGAGCAGGTAACAACCCATATAATCTTAATTCCTTTATAACAGACACCTTATTTATTACAGAATCTATCCCACGCTTTGTTCTACGAGGCATATAACCATATTGATCACACACTAGATGATCAAAATGATTCAATGTGCACTCATCGCCGTTAGTAAATCTAAACATATCATCTTTTGTGATTGTTCCTTCAGCAATAAGATACCCCATAATCATTGCCGTTCGTTCATTGATAATGTTAGTTGTATTGTTGCAGTTTGGAACTTCTAATAGAATTTTATCATCCAGTGTTAAATCTTTGGCCATCACCCACCCGCGCTTTGTTAGCCACTTGTGTTCGGTGGAGCATCGCTGTGTAAAACCTAACTCTGTTTTTATATATACAGAATCTTTAACACCAACATCATACACTTCTATAACGGGTTTCCAGCCACTTATAGACCAGACCTCATCGCCCGGCTCTATATCTTTTAATTTTTTAATACCGCATCTTGTCGTAATAAATGACTCTCCATCGTTACACCGCTGGCCCCATGCCAATACACAGCGCTTAAAAGGCTTTGCGTCCCGTTTATACTTGTGTCTATAGAAGTTGCGGATCATCTCTTTTTGTGCAGGCCAAAGCGGTTGCTGTAGAACGTTCTCAATAAACCACACGGGGTCTGAAAGACTCCGCATGATAATCTCCATGTTCTCGAATGTCTGTAGGCTTATAGTATTGGCCGTCATTTTATCAACATCAATTTCTGCTCTTGGAGCGCCTTAATAATCTTTTCTTTGCACTCTGGGCACGATAGCGTCACCACAATGGTCGAGAAGTTCATACAGTGCCGCTTCATATCTTCTACTTCTATCATGGCCTTGGCCGCATCCTCATCCTTAAGCACCTTTGTGACCTCACCAAGAAGCCGCAGGGTCTCACGAATCTCGCGTGTTAACGTTGTAACGTTCTTAATTGTCTGCGGGTCTGTGCCACCAAAGTCCATGACATCTTCTAACAGCGAGTTAAGGTCATCTCCCATTTGAGAGAGGCGCTTGATATAAAACTCGCGGTCTTGAACCTCTACAGCCGCCTTTGGCCTTGTGCTCCAGTCTGGGCTATGCTTGTAAAGATGCTCCTCAATATCTTCACGTGT
>Ga0302251_1001332_pt1 | contig 15461 bp, 12 predicted proteins | sample AAG_RA_Gln_MG_FD_193534 | JGI IMG/M metagenome (GOLD analysis project Ga0302251, IMG submission 193534) | Enriched activated sludge microbial communities from anaerobic digester in WTTP, New Holstein, Wisconsin, United States - AAG_RA_Gln | ecosystem: Engineered > Bioreactor > Anaerobic >...
TCCCTGACCCTGGCTGCCCCCACGCCGACGAACATCTCGACGAAATCAGAACCGCTTATGCTGAAGAACGGCACGTCGGCCTCTCCCGCAACGGCGCGCGACAGCAGAGTCTTTCCCGTGCCCGGCGCGCCTAAGAGCAATATGCCCTTCGGCACCCTTGCGCCAAGCCTTGTGAATTTGCTCGGATCCTTAAGGAACAAAACTACCTCGCCGAGCTCCTCCTTGGCTTCATCGCAGCCGGCCACGTCTGAAAACGTCACCTTAGGCCTGTTGTCGAGGAACATCTTTGCCTTGCTCTTCCCGAACCCCATCACCTTGTTGCCGCCGCCCTGCATGTTATATATGAAGTATATCCACACGCCTATCAGCAGAAGCGTCGGCAGAAGCGACGTAAGAAGCGCCGTAATCCACGAGTTCTTCGGGGGAGGAACTACCTCGACCTCGACCCCCTTGTCCGACAGTACGCCCGGCAGAGTTGAAGCGTCAAGTATGTACGTGACGAATTCTTTCCCGGACTTGAGCGTGCCCTTGAGCTGCTCTCTGTCCACAAGGACCTTGGCCACGTTGCCGGCTTTCGCCTCGGCCATCAGCTGGCTGTACGGGAGCACCTCAGTCCCCTGTTTGTCCCTGGACGCCTCGGGCGTCAAAAAGACGTTTACGATGCTCACGACAAGCACTATCAGGACAATGTACATGCCCACATTTTTTGACCTTTTATTCAAACCCATGCTCCCTCTCTTTCATAAACCTCGCGATAAAATTTATATTAATTATCGTTTATCCGCGCGTCATGCGCCTCACCCAACGGCTCCGCCACGTAAACGGCGGACAGATGGCGGTACTTCCCGGCGTAGTCAAGTCCGTAGCCCACGACGAACTCGTCGGGGATAGCGAACCCGACATATTCCGCCTCAACGGGCTGGCGTCTGCGCTCCGGCTTATCAAGCAGGACACAGACAGCCAGGCTTTCCGGCCTGCGCTCCTTAAGGAGCGTCCTTATATAAGAGAGAGAGAGACCCGTGTCAAGTATATCCTCGACTATAAGGACATGTTTGCCGCTTATATCCTGGCTCAGATCCTTCTGAATCTGGACGACTCCGCTGCTTTTTGTGGACGCGCCGTAGGAAGAGATCGCCAGAAAATCTATCCGCACGTCGACGTCAGGCCCTATGCTCCGGATAAGGTCCGCCAAAAAGACGACGGCGCCCTTCAGGACACAGACGCAGACAAGCTCTTTCCCGGCGTAATCACGACGAATCCGCAGGCCCAGATCCATGACCTTGTCTTTTAGTTCTCCTTCAGATATCAAAACCTTTCCGACTCTATAATCCAACGAGATACCACTCCTACAGGCAGAGTTGAGTAAACAAAACAGCATACATCATAACACAACAAGCGCTATCTCGCCCACCACGGCAGCCATGGTTTTTCACTATTTTTATCTGCGCTTTTTACTATATCTTTTCTGTGCAGCCATCCGATGCCGCGCCTGGAATAGCAGACCTCTATGTCGCGAGCCCACTGGAAGCGCCAGCAGCCGCCCTTCCTTATGAGAGAGACAAGCTTCTGTGTCCTGTCCCTGGAAAGAACCGGGAGCTCGAGGATTGCGCCCTGGATCCTTATCATATCGGCAAGCTTGGCGTCGGAGACACCCTCAAGGGAAGATGTCTTCCAGCACGCGAGTGCGGGCGGAATATCTGCCGCAGCCAAGCCGATGCTTTGCCTCGCCTCGGCCTCGCGCTCTGACGCCTCCGCGTCTATTTGCCTTGCAAGCCCCAGCATAGCATTCTCAAAGTTCGGGTTGAGGTTGCTTTTGATCCACGGGATCAGTTCCTCGCGCACCCTGTTTCTCGTGTAGGTCCTGTCCGTGTTGCTCGCGTCCTCCCTCCACGGCACAGACATCGCGCGCAGCAGCGTGCGCAGCGATTCGCGCCTGAACGCGATTATAGGGCGCACTATATTGCCGCGCGTCTCGGGAATGCCGCGAAGCCCTGCCAGGCCGGTGCCTCGGAATAAGTTCATAAGCTGCGTCTCTATGAGGTCGTCCGCGGAGTGGCCTACGGCGATGAAAGGAAGTTCGCAGGCGGATGCCGTCTCGAAAAAATGCTCATATCGCTCCCTGCGCCCCGCCATCTCAAAAGACTCGCCGACAAGCCGCTTAGCGTGCACATCAACCGTTTTTACGCGGCACTCAACGCCCCATTTCAGGCACAGCTCGCGCACGAAAGCGGCGTCTTCGTGTGAGGCGCCCTCGCGCGTACAGTGGTCTAAGTGCGCCGCTACTACGCGGCCGCGGTAGAATTCACGCAAAAGCCATAGCATGGCCACAGAATCCCCGCCGCCTGAAAGCGCGGCCACTATGCCCGGCGAATCCCACCATCCCTGCCTAATTCCGGTCTCCGTCAATTTCTTCTTAAAATATATTAAATTTTCTTCCATAGATGTCCACCGCTTTAAAGTAAAAAATCCCACCGAACACATTTTCAGCGGGAACGCATTATCCGTCAAGCAAAAAATACCCGCGCGCCTAAGTTTACTCAACAAAAAACCCCGAAAGACACAGTCTTTCGGGGAGTTATTTTTAATGGAGCGGAAAACGGGACTCGAACCCGCGACCTACGGCTTGGAAGGCCATCGCTCTGCCAACTGAGCTATTTCCGCACGCGACGCAAGGAATGATAGCACTCATTAAGCGCAGGTGTCAAGGCGCGCCATGTCAAAAGAAGACGAGCAAGAACGTTTGTTAATTGAAATACTAAATTCCATATGAGGCGGTCCCATTCGAAGGTTAGTCTTTCGCTAAATTCCACCTTAATTCAGTTCCGCAAGGTCGGTTTAGAGCATCAATGTCAGGCTTGTCGCTCATCGAAGCTGCGCCAGCAGCGCGGGTCCGCCATGATCGATTTGAAGTTCCTGTAAGTCACGCCGGCTTCCTTGCCCTTGATGGGAGACACGTGCTTTCGCAGCGCATAGTCAACCCTCCTCGCGTCGTCCCCGCCGCCCTTGCTGTAGTGCGCCGCAAGCGACGCGCAGAACATCACGGCCTTATCCTCTTCCTCCGGCGACGGAGCGGCCGTATATCTTAAGACGACGTGAGAGCCGGGGACACCCTGAGCGTGAAACCACAGGTCGTCCGGCGTTGCCAAACGAAACGTGACGTACCTGTTGCCCTTTGACGAAAGACCGACAAACACCAGGGCGAAGCCAAGGTCGAAACGTCTGTGCGGCGGCAGATGCTCGGCTGTTTTTTTAGCGCCGCCCGGGACCGGCCTTTTTTTGCCAATGCCAAGCTCGGATTCGATCGACGAAAGCTCAAAGTCCCCGCGCGACGCTGACGCGATCGCCAAAAGCTCGTCAAGTTCGCGCAGTTCCGAATCGACCTTGTCCAACAAGACAGACGCTCTCTGCTGCGCCGCCGATATCTTCCTGTATCTGGCAAAGAACATGTCGGCGTTCCGGGCGGGCGTCTTTGACGGGTCAAGCCTGACTGTCTCCTTTTTCAGCGTTCCGGTCTCATCCCAGAACTCTATCTCGGCATCGGAGGCGCCCGGCTTTATCTGATGCCGGTTCGAGACGACGATTTCGCCCCAGTGCCTGTATTTGTCGGGGTCCTCCTCTGAGAGCAGTCTCATTATGTCGTCCCTTTGACGCTCTCGCCTCTTGATCTCGCGCGCTATGCGGTCACAGAGAGCCTTGCGTCTTGACGCCAAAGAGGCGCCGAGCATAGATATGATCGTGATATCGCGCCATACGTCGCGCGCGCGCGCGCCGTCAATAATTTCAGCGCCGCGAAGCTGTACGGGAAACGCGGTGACATACCTGCCAAGCTTTTGAAAGACCATCTCCTCCGGCACGGCTTCGCCGTAAAAACAGGCAAGAAAGCGTCGCGCCTCGTTTGCGCCGAGGTTAGATACGGCCTCAAGCAGCGGCCTGCCAAACCCGGCCGTCCTTATAAGCCCTTCGAGCGCCGGCCGGGCGAGCAGCTCCTCAAGCGGCTGCCCCTCGAAAGCCGGCGGCATGACGTAGGGCTGCGCGGGCAGCACGGAACGAAACCTGTTCTCCTCAGGGTGCACATGCCTTGCGGTCTCAAGCACCACGCCGTTTTCGTCGGTAAGTATGAGGTTGGCGTATCTGTCCATAGCTTCAAGGACGACGTGACTTACGGATGAAAAACCGGCGCCTACCGTTTTCCTGAAAGAAAACCTCAAGATCCTGTCGCGACGCACCTGCTCCACCAAGACAAGCTCGGCGTCTTTGATGTTCTTTTTAAGCGCGTTAACGACAGGCGGCGTCAGCGTCGACATCGACGCAAGATCCCTCTTTTCGGACTCGGATATGCGCGCGGCCCCGCAGTTCTGCGCTTTCCATGAAAGCAGCAGCACCTCTTTATTTGACATAGTAAGCGCCACCCAGCCGTCTCCGCCGTCGACGCGCCTTACGGCCTTACCCTCCAAACCCTTCAAATCCATGCAGCACAGCCAGACAAGCTCCGGACCAAAAGACATCAATATCACCGCCAATGTGTGCCGTTGCCGAAAAAAAACGGCTTGGATTATTATATCCTAAAAAGCGCGGCCTATTGCTGCGGCTTGATGTTGACAAGAGGCCACTACGTGATAGAATTACCTGCGTGGTTTTGTGGTATGGGGCTGTAGCTCAGCGGGAGAGCACTTCCCTCGCACGGAAGGGGTCGGGCGTTCAAATCGCCTCAGCTCCACCATTATCTCAAAACGTCGGTTCATGGCATATCTCCTTCTTTGTCTTCGAAGACAGGGAAGGTTTTTTGTTTTATGACGAGAGTGAAGCTTACTTAAAAAGCGGCGCGCTTTGGATTTCAGCCGGACTTCCGGTGGTATACAAGCATGACGCCGCTCATCTGATAGCAAAGGGGCACGGGACTGTTCATGAGCGAAGAATTCAAATGGATAGCCGTTTTCTCAATAAGCGCGATGGTTATAAACAGCGCCGGCATAATGTTTGTCTATAAATACAGAGAAAATGTGAAAAAAATAAAGAACTACTTCATGTGCTTTGCGGCCGGAGTGCTCATCGCGTCCCCGCTTCTGATGGCAATGCCGGAGGCCGTCGGAAAGAACGCGCACGCGGGCTTTGCCGCCCTTGCGGGGTTCATGTTCATGTTCTTCAGCAATAAATACATAAAATACAAGACAAGACAGCCGGACGTAGCGTTCAGCGTCACCATACTGATAGGCATAGGCATACACTCTTTTATAGACGGCATTACATACGCTATAACCTTCAGCTCCAGCATAATGGTCGGTCTGCTCGCCGGCACGGGGCTCATGGTCCATGAGTTCACGGAGGGCATAATCACGTTCTCAGCCATGATAAAAGGCGGCATAACGGAAAGGAAAGCCGTGTTCTGGGCTTTTCTGGTGGCGGGGCTGACCACTCCGGTCGGGGCTTTCGTGGCATATCCGTTCGTAAGCAGGCTCAGCGATTCGGTGATGGGCCTGGCGCTTGGCTGCGTCGCAGGCGTGCTTATCTACCTTTCCGCGTCCCACCTGCTGCCCGAGACCGACAAAGATGAGCACGAACATTCTTACGCCGCTTTTCTGCTGGGCATAGCTCTCACGCTATTTCTGATGTTGGGCGAGATGTAGGGCTCAATATCACTTAAAACTATCCAATATCAGCTTTGCAGCCGGGTAGAACAAACTGTCGTCGTAATGCTCTATCAGCCCCTCGTCGCACGCCGCGGCTATCCTGGGGTCTATGGGCAGCTTGCCAAGGACTTTAAGCCCGTATTTAGCGGCGGTATCCTCTATGTGGCTTTCGCCGAATATCTTGTAGTCCTTCCCGTTGTCCGGGCAAGTAAAATATGACATATTCTCAATTATGCCCAGTATGGGTATGTTCATCATCTCCGCCATCTTTACTGCCTTGCCGACTATCATGGAGACCAGCTCCTGCGGCGATGTGACTATCACGATGCCGTCTACTGGAATGGACTGGAACACAGTCAGAGAGACGTCGCCCGTTCCCGGCGGCATATCTATGAACATGACGTCAATCCCGTCCCATATCACATCCGTCCAGAACTGCCTTACCACGCCGCCTACGAGGGGCCCCCTCCATACTACCGGGTCAGAGTCATTCTCAAGCAGAAGATTCACAGACATGATCTCTATGCCGGTGACGCTTTTTGCGGGACATATCCCAAGGCCGTTGTTTTCCGCCTTGTCCCTGACGCCGAACATCTTAGGTATTGACGGACCCGTGACATCCGCGTCCAAAACAGCGGTCTTAAGTCCCATCCTGTTGGCGCTCACAGCCAGCATAGCGGTAACAAGCGATTTGCCGACGCCGCCCTTGCCGCTCACCACCCCTATGACCCTCTTCACGCTGCTCAGCTCGTGCAGATCTGCGGCAAGTGACTCCTTAATGTCTTTTCTGTCGGCGCACTCTTCGCCGCAGCTTGCGCACTCGCCGCTGCAATCCTTAGCCATATCGGTCCACTCCTCATCTCATCCGTATATTTCGTGCGAGCCGCTCCCAAACGGCCGGCACAGTGCAATTTTATCCGCATTAAGTTTTCTGAAAAACTAAGCGGCACGCAAACCTTACGCAACAAACGCTCCTATTATAATGTGTTTTTAATGGATGTTAAGACGCCGTCTGTGTCCCATAACTTGCCTCACTCCCGTATTATATGCAACTGATTTGCATTTACTTGTATCTTGCCGAATATAGAGTTATAATTTATACACTAAAATTACTCATTACATACCAAAGTATTTTAATTTTTAATTTTAGCTTCCGCTTATCGGCGTTTACAAAAAAGACGACGCATTCCAACTCATCAGACAAGTGCGCCAAAAGGAACGGCAAAGGGGGCGGATACGGCAAAAACAGCGTCTGACTGCGGCCTGCTGGCAAGAGAGCTTACTTCCAACTTCCAAAACCGAAAGGAGTAATATTGTTATGGTTATGCCAAACGTAGGACTCGAGAGCAAATACGGAATTTTTATCGACGGTAAGTGGAGAGATGCCTCGGACGGCGCGACATTCGAGACGACATGCCCAGCAAACGGCGAACATCTGGCCTTCTGCGCCGAAGCGACGAGGCAGGATGTAGACGACGCGGTGAAGGCCGCGTGGAAGGCATGGGAAAAGTGGAAAGACGTGGAACCGGCCAAACGCGCGGATATCCTCATGAAAATAGCGGACATCATAGACGCCAACGCCGAGCGCCTTGCTATGATAGAGAGCCTCGACAACGGCAAACCCATCAGAGAGACGATGAACATCGACATCCCCTTCAGCTCTGACCACTTCCGCTACTTCGCGGCGGCCGTCCGCGCGGAGGAAGGAAGCGCCTCAATGCTGGACAACAACACGCTCTCTATCATACTGCGCGAGCCAATAGGAGTTGTCGGGCAGATAGTGCCTTGGAACTTCCCGTTCCTCATGGCGGCATGGAAATTGGCCCCGGTCCTTGCCGCTGGCGACTGCACAGTGTTTAAGCCATCCAGCTACACGTCGCTTTCCGTGCTCGAGTTTGCGCGTCTCATTCAGGACGTGCTGCCCGCCGGAGTGTTCAACGTTGTGACAGGCAAGGGCTCGAAGACCGGCAACTATATATTGGAGCATCGCGGTTTCCGCAAGCTCGCGTTCACGGGGTCGACAGACGTAGGCGTATCGGTAGCCAAGGCCGCGGCTGAAAAACTGATACCGTCGACGCTTGAGCTGGGAGGCAAATCCGCGAACATCTACTTCCCGGACTGCAAGTGGGACATGGCGATAGACGGGCTCGAGCTAGGCATCCTGTTCAACCAGGGTCAGGTGTGCTGCGCCGGTTCGCGCGTCTTCGTGCATGAGGACATATACGACAGGTTCATCAAAGACGCCGTCGAGGCTTTCAAAAAAGTCAAAGTCGGAATGCCGTGGGATATGGAGACCCAGATGGGATCTCAGATATACGAGGCGCACCTAGAGGACATACTGGCGGACATTGAGTCCGGAGTTAAAGAAGGTGCCACGATAGCCGTGGGCGGCCATCGCCTCACGCACGGGGAGTTCGCGAGGGGCTGCTTTATGGAACCCACGCTCCTCACTGATGTCAGAAACGACATGAAAATCGCCCAGGAGGAGATATTCGGCCCTGTGGCCGTGGTCATAAAGTTCAAAACCGAGGAAGAGGTAATCAAAATGGCCAACGACAACAAATACGGGCTTGGCGGCGCGGTCTGGACCAGGGACATAAACCGCGCCATCCGCGTATGCCGCGGCATAGAGACTGGCCGCATGTGGGTCAACACGTACAACAGCATACCCGCAGGCGCTCCCTTCGGCGGCTACAAGGCCTCCGGCATAGGGCGCGAGACCCATAAGGTCATCCTCGAACACTACACGCAGCAGAAGAACATAATGATAAACCTAAGCGAGGCTCCTTCCGGCTTCTACCCCGCGAAGTAGCGCCGCATGCATAAAAGGGCGGAGGAATCCCTTCGCCCTTTCGTCTTTTCCGGCCGGTTTTGCCGCATTCGCCGTTCAGGCCGCGGGAATCCCGTTTATGCGCACAGGAACCCGCGCTGTTTTAGCAAACGTCTTTGCCTTGGCAAGCATATACTCGTAGCTTGGCGTCTCTATATCCTTCAGCGGATATTCGAGCCCAAGGCAGCGGTACGTCTCGGTACCCATCCTATGATACGCGAGAAATTCCATGAACTTCAGCTTCCTCAGCCCTTTTACGAAGTTGGCCGCAAGCTCTATCGCCTCGTTTGAATCGTTGACGCCAGGGACGATAGGCGTCCTTATCACCATATCGAAATCATAGGCGGACCTGTCGGCGCGCACTATATTATCCATGATGACGGCGTTGTCCACGCCGACAAGGCGTCTGTGCTCTACGGGGTCAGGATGCTTAAGGTCTATATGCATAAGGTTCGTCAAAGGCAGCAGAGCTTCAATCTTATCCCATGAAGAAAAGAAACTCGTCTCAAGAGCCCTGTGGATCCCCATATCCCTGCACCACTCGAGTATTCCGCGCACAAACTCCGCCTGGTCCAGCGGCTCGCCGCCGCTTATCGTCACTCCTCCTCCGGAATGGAAATAAAACACCTCGTCCTTGGCTATCTCCTTTATGACATCTGCCGTCGTCATTATGCTGCCGTATCCCTTTATCGCGTATGACGGACATTTCGAGACGCAAAGCAGACAGCCGTTGCACCTGCTCTTATCCGTCACCACCGCTTTCTTAGATATATCTATGGAAAGCGCTCCCTCGGGGCATACGTCTACGCACAAACCGCACAAAGTGCACTTCTCCCGGATATACCCCCTTTCGGGAGAAGGGTTCTGCGACTCGGGCGTCGAACACCAAAGGCATCTGAGAGGGCAGCCCTTCAGAAAAACTACCGTGCGCAGCCCCTCTCCGTCGTGGATCGACGTCTTCTCTATCCTCAGCACACTGCCCGTTACGCCGGAAGAGCCAAGACTCATGTCAGCCGCACGAGACGGACGAACCGCCGGGCACTTGCACTGTCCTTGCGATTATGTCGTCCTGCACATCCTTGCCAAGCTCAACGAAGAACGCCGTATATCCCGCGACGCGCACCAGCAAATTCCTGTACTCTTCAGGGTTTTTCTGAGCCGCTATCAGCTTCTGCTGGTCCACGACGTTGAACTGCACGTGATAAACCCCGAGAGAGCAAAGGCTCTTAAGCATCGCCATAAGCTGCTGTTTGCCGTTTTCGGATGAGACCATCTCCGGCGCGAGTTTCATATTCAAGAGCGTCCCCTGCACAAAGCGTGCGTGCGGTATATTGGCGACGGACTTCAGCACGGAGCTCGGCCCGTTAAGGTCGGTCCCGCTGTTGGGGCTGACTCCGTCGGCAAGAGGCTTGCCGGCCCTGCGTCCGGACGGAAGAGCTCCGACCTCAAGGCCGAACGGCGTATTGCCGGAGACAGGGAGTATGCCTGGCGTCATAACACCGAACTTGCTCCTGTAGCTCTCTATCTCATCTGCGATATACGTGAAAAGATCCGCAGCAAGCTCGTCGGCACGAGCATCGTCGTTTCCGTACTTGGGGGCTTCCTTGCACGCCTTGAGCACATCGTCATAGCCCTCAAAATCATTCGCCAGCGCTTCCAGCAGCCTTTCCATCGATACCTGCTCAGTCTCGTAGACCACGTGCTTCACAGCGGCCACGCTGTTGATGAGGTCCGCCACTCCTATGCAGATTATCCCGTTTCCGGTGTTGTACTTGGCGCCGCCCCACGCATAGTCCTTCGCGTTCTCAATGCACTCTTCAAAGCTTATGGAAAGCGCGGGCACTGGCCTGTCCATGCAGATTTCATCTATGATGTGGCTGGCTTTGACGACCACCTTTATCACATAGCGCAGCTGTCTTTTAACGGCATCCAAGAAGTCGTCGAAAGTCTTGAAGCCGAGCGGGTCGCCCGTCTGAGCTCCGGCCAGCTTGCCGCTCTTCCTGCAGACGCCGTTTAAGAGGGTGAACTCCACTACGCTTCCGAGGTTTATGTCAGCAAGCGCCGAATAAGCGCGCAGCTTCCCCGCAAGATTCGTCTCCACGCAGCCGCCGGGGTTCCAGTCAAGCGCCTCCCTGAGCGGTATTCCCTTGTTCATCAGCATGCGTATGCCTATATCGTCGTTATGGAACGCGGGGAACCCCGTTCCTATTACCATAAGGTCCACTATCTTGCGCAGGAAAGAGTTCGGGTTTTTCGCCATGCTGTACCGGACCGAAAGCGACGGCTGGTAGAGCTGGGTGTCCATGGTGGCCTGTATGATCATATACGAAAGGTCGTTTACCGCGTCCTGCCCTCTTCTGTCCACTCCCCCCGCGCAAAGGTTCTGAAACATCGGATACCCCGAAGCATACTCCGCCGACTTCGCGTCCTGGAACAGACACGGCTCCGAAAATTTGACCCACAGGCAGTCAAACAGCTCCTGGGCTTCCTCGGGCGTGATCCTTCCTTCCTCTAAGTCCTTCTTATAAAAAGGATAGAGGTACTGGTCCATGCGCCCCGGATTATAGGCTGCCGCGTTCTGCTCCATGAATATGCAGACCTGATAGAAATAGAACGACTGCATGGCCTCCCTGAACGTTCCGGCCGGCTTGGCCGGCACACGGCGGCATGTCTCTGCTATCGTTTCCAGCTCCTTTTTCCGCGCCGGGTTCTCTTCCATTGACGCAAGGCGATCCGCCTCCGCCGCGTAACGCCCGGCAAGAACAACCATTCCTTCAGCAACGATTAAGAGAGCATCAAGATACACTTCTTTTTCATAGTCTCCCGGCACAGTGGGATCCAACCGTGATTTGCGCTCCTTGATCCTATTTACAAGCCACTCCGCGCCGTTATTGATAAACCACGAATAACCCGCCGTCACCTCGCCCCAGCCTCGAACGGCCTTCTTGTCGATGTACAGGGCGCCGTTATCGCGAAGCGCGGCCACATCCTCGGGTATCCTGGCAAGCCACTCCTCGTAGTTCGAACGTCCCTTCCAATATGGGCGGATAAGCTCCACGAACATCTCCTTATCCTCCGGCCGCAGGTGAAATTTATCGTACTTACGCGTGTTTATCGTCTCAAGCTCGCTGTCCAAGACGGACCAGCAAACGTCGGCCGAAAGAATGCCGCCTCTTATCTTGCTGCCGGAATTACCCACGATCAGCTCGTCGTCCCAAATCTTGACCGTTTTTTCCCGGCACTGCTTCAAAAACGCCTTTGCCTTCCTGATTACAAGGTCCTCCCCTTGCGTCTCCAAAAAACTCTCCGTCAATATCTTCGCGTTTTCAAGGTCTATCTCAGGATACGACTCAAATACCTTCGCCTTGAGCCTGTTGACCCTATCCATATAATATTTCGGCTGTTCTTTTACGGCTTCCATGGTTTATCCCCCCAGATGCTATCTTTCTTATTGGTAATACCAGAGGCCCTACCAGTTTGAATTAAATTATAGTCTTTCTTGTTTAGTTGTCAAGTAACAGTAATTTAAATCTTGCAGCAGTGTTGCAGCTACTGTTGCAGCAGTTTGAACAATCAGAGCGGCATTAATTATTTTATTTTGAAGCGGTCAGTTCTTTGGAAGATTTCATGGTGGATAAGAAAGCGGTGCCTAAAATTATGGCCCCGCCTATCAACTCACGGGCCGAAGGAATTTCATGCAGAATAATTGCAGCAAAAATTATGCCATACACGGACTCAAGACTTGCTATTATACCCGCCGTCTGTGCCCTGATTACTTTCATGCCGCCTATAAACAGAGAATGCGCCAGCCCAGTGAATACCACGCCAAGCAAAATGACCAGCCACCAATCTGTAAGAGTCATTTCAGGTCTGGATATAATAAGAGTCGGAAGCAAAACAATTGTGGCTATGCCCTGCTCATAAAATGCAATTACGCTTCCGGCATACTTTGACGCAAGCTGCCTGTTCAGCAATGCCATAACGGCAAACGTCAAACAACCCACCATTCCCCATATGGTGCCTATCGTTAAGTTATTGCTCAAATCAAAGTCCGGCACGATAAACATGACGCCTATGAACATGACGATCGCAAGCAAAATATCCGTCTTTTTCAATTTTTCCTTAAATATTATCGGCTCGAAAAAGGTAACAAATATTGGATATGCAGAAAAAGTAAGCAATGCTATCGCCACCGTAGACACCTGCACCGAACGGTAAAATGCGGTCCAATGGAAGGCAAGAAGCGCGCCAAGCATTAATATTACGATATAATCTTTTCGCGAATTGAGTTTTACGCTGATTCGTCTTAAGTAAAAATACAGCCCCATAGAAACGCTTGCGAAAAACACTCGCCCAAGCACAATATGATGCGCCGGGATATCCAAAAATTTACCGAAAAGCCCGGTCAGCCCAAACAACAAGACAGCTATATGAATCTTGAAGAGGTTTTTTGCGCGACTGTCCATTATATTCATCTCGAAGTTATGATATTATACTGGTACTACCGTGGTAATGCCAATATAATATTACATTATACCCAAGCCATCGGGTGTGTCAATAAAATACGCGGCGAAAATTTAACTGAGTCGGTTAACTGCACATTATGTAATTTTCAGATGGCATTGAAAATTAATGAAGCCACATATATGTTACAATTTACAAAAGTTACAACGGTTGACTTTGCTGTATAATATCGCCAAATATAAAACAAGGGGATTTCGCTATGAATATTACTAAAAACTCGTCAATCAACGGTTCTAAAAAGGATTATATCCAAGAACAATTAATAAACCTTATTCAATCAAATAAGTACATAGCAGGCGACAAACTTCCGTCTGAACGTGAACTCGCCGCGCTATTTAACATAAGCAGAAACGTGCTTAGGGAGGCTCTCGTTTCATTAACTGCGAAAGGGATCATTGAGGCTAGAGAGAGACAGGGTATTTTCGTTAAAAACATGGTGGATTACAGCACCACCGATTCTCTGCAAAATTTACAAATGCTCCCTGTTGAACTTGTTTCACATCAAATGGAAGCGAGGATGATCATTTCTGTGCCCGCCGCAAGGCTTGCCGCAGAGAGAAGGACAGAAGAAGATTTAAAAAAACTATGGGATTGTTATACAAATTTTGTAAATTGCCCATATACAACAAAAGAAGAACAAATACAAAATAGCAAATGGGAGGCACTGTTGCACTATTTGGTCGTAGAAGCTGCGCACAATCCTATAATATCCAGGATCAACGAGAGTGTAAACGCATTTGTAGAACGCAATAATGCTATGGTACATCCAGCTTTAGCGAGTGAAGCCGGATGGATAATACATATACAGGATCACCATAAAAAAATTATTACGGCAATCGAAAACAAAGATTCTGTGCTAGCAGGAGATGTTCTTAAACAACATATGATCGAATCCATACAAATGATAGAGAAAAATTATCCTCAAATTACTATCTCACGTTCTCTTTTCAGTCAGCCAATTTAGGCTGGCCTCAACTCCGTCGGAATAAAGATCTGCATAACTTATATTATTTGGTATATCAAAACTAATTTTACGGCTTAAGCGTTCATATTGCTCCGGCATATTTGCATGATGCCATAAGAGCCTGAAATAAAATACGCACATAAACCTTGACACAACCAATCTTTCTGGCACAACCATTGGCACGACCCTCCTTTATAACATGTCAGAATCATAAACAGATAAAGCTCTGGACAAAAATCACTCAATGAGTATAATTACCTTGTTGATGGTTGGTCCATGGTAGTACCAATATTAAGTAATAATTATTTTAAAATAACGGGGAGGGATGAATAAAAAAACGGGAAAAATCAGCTATTGGCCTTTGTTTTGAGTTTATTACTATATTTTATAAGGGGTGGATAAAATGAAGTGTCTTAAAAGCAAAAAAATACTGATTACCGTGATTAGCCTTTGCTCTCTTATTGTTTGGTCCCCCAATATTGCAAACGCAAAAACTTTAAAGATGTATGCTCCGGATCCCGCAGATAGCTTTAAAACACAGGGGCTTATTGAAGCCGCGTCTCAAATCAAACAACAGACTGGCGGGAAGGTTGACATTAAGGTTTATCCCGGCGGGCAGCTTGGCGGCTATGAAGAATCCGTTGAGGAAGTCCGTCAAGGGACAATTGACATCTCTGCAACATGGCTTACAAAACGCTGGGACCCACAGCTTGATTTGCTCAATCTGCCGTGCTACGCACCATTAGGATATAACCAGCTAGCAAAGGTTTGCTTCGCAGAGACATCGCCATTTCCTAAAAAAATCGAGTCTATACTTAAGAAACTTGACTTGGTAAGCCTTGGCCCATGGCCGGAGTCCTACGCCACGCTTATCTTCGCAAAAGGGAAACGCCCTGAAAAATTCACAGGATTTGAGAACAAAAAAAGAAGCATTCGAGTACCGGCGATGCCTCTATACAGAGACACTTATGTGGCCATGGGTTATCAAACGGTCACAATGGATGTTTCTGAACTTTGGAGCGCGATGCAGACAGGCCAAGTAGACGGAGCATCTGGTCAGCCTCTTGAAAATGTATACTTGCTTGGTAAAGATATAGTCAAACATGTTGATTATAACAGAACCGTATGCCCGCCCATGTGGATAGTTATAAATAAGGACCTGTGGCAATCATTCACAAAAGAGCAACAAAAAATTGTGAAAGACACGTTCCATAAATATTCGCTAAAGACTCTCGCTGTCATGGATAAAAAGGACAAGGAGTATATGAAGCTTTTGAGAGACCATGGCATAGAAGTGGCCACATATCCAGACAAATACTATATAGAGCTCGGCGAACATATCAGAAAGGTCGTTTGGCCCAAATACTATGATGTGTTCGGTAAAGATTTTATGATTAACCTAGAGAAAATTGTAGTAGAAACAAGCAAAACCGTAAGCAAGTAGCTGTTTAATTAAAATTTTTTGTGTGCCTTGTGTTTTTCCTCCAAGGCACACAAAAAATAGAGAGGAGAAATT
>Ga0302251_1001334_pt1 | contig 15435 bp, 15 predicted proteins | sample AAG_RA_Gln_MG_FD_193534 | JGI IMG/M metagenome (GOLD analysis project Ga0302251, IMG submission 193534) | Enriched activated sludge microbial communities from anaerobic digester in WTTP, New Holstein, Wisconsin, United States - AAG_RA_Gln | ecosystem: Engineered > Bioreactor > Anaerobic >...
ACCATTGTATTCGGTTCTGTCATATTTTTCATGTCTCATTTCATGGGAACAGTATAAACTGCCCCCTATTGTCAGGGGATCAAGCCATCTTGTCAAATGTGTAGGTCTGACCCCTCTGGGGGTCTTTTTTGTCAAATGTGTAGGTCTGACCCCAGTGTTATTCCCGCTTTGATCCTCAACTGTCATTTTCCTCAATAACTGCCCCCTATTGTCAGGGGATCAAGCCATCTTGTCAAATGTGTAGGTCTGACCCCTCTGTGGGTCTCCTTTGTCAAATGTGTAGGTCTGACCCCTCTGTGGGTCTCCACTATTGTCAGGGGATCAAGCGATCTTGTCAAATGTGTAGGTCTGACCCCTCTGGGGGTCATTGCTGTGATACGGTGCGCCTGGCATGTGCGGAATTGATGTTAACTATGCAGTGAAATACTCAGTTGACAGCTACCGATTAAGAGAAGAAAATAAATCTACTCAATTATCGTCGTTCCCGTATGCCCCTGAGCGGGAACCCAGGTCTGGCCTTGGTTTTTGACTTTTTCTTGATGTAACTTTAAACCTCTTGTGAATTTTGCTTTCAACATTCAACAACTTAGAAAACAAAAATGAAGTCTCAAATCACATTCAAAAATGAAAACAGTGGACATGGATCCCCGCTCAAAAGCGTACGGGGATGACTGAGGGTGCAGTGGACATGGATCCCCGCTCGAAAGCATACGAGGATGACGGAGAATGAGGCATACTGGCTATCATCAAGAGCTGCGCAGGTTAAAGGAGTCCTAATTAAATTGCGAACTTAATTTGAAACTAACGACTTCTAATTGTGTTAATTGTGTGAAATATGTGAATATGTCAAATGTGTAGGTCTGACCCCTCCGACTTCCTATTGTGTCAATTGTGTCAATTGTGCGAAATATGTGAATATGTCAAATGTGTAGGTCTGACCCCTCCGACTTCCCCTTAATTGTGTGAAATATATGAATATGTCAAATGTGTAGGTCTGACCCCTCCGACTTCCCCCGAACTTAATTTGAATCTAACGACTTCTAATTGTGTCAATTGTGTGAAATATGTGAATATGTCAAATGTGTAGGTCTGACCCCTCCGACTTCTAAAAGCCTCAAAAAAGAGAAAAAGCAAGATGATCCGAGAGTTTATAAAGCTTACCGGGTATAACCCCTGCTACGGACGAAAACGGAAATATCCGGAAACCCTACTGCCAATTGTGTCAATTGTGCGAAATATGCGAATATGTCAAATGTGTAGGTCTGACCCCTCTGACTTTTCCTTGATGTAGCGAAAACTTTTTCGACCCCTCCGACTTCCTCCTGACTTCTAATTGTGTCAATTGTGCGAAATATATGAATATGTCAAATGTGTAGGTCTGACCCCTCCGACCTTCCTCTCCGATTTCTTTCAGAGGGCGACCCAATCTGGCTTCTTCTTAATTGTATCAATTATGCGAAATATGTGAATATGTCAAATGTGTAGGTCTGACCCCTCCGACTTCTTCAGACGAGCAGATAGCAGCCGCTATGATTGACCGCCTGATCCATCATGGCCACCTTCTGTTATTTGAGGGCCAGAGCTACCGGATGACTCATGCCCTGATGCGTCAGACGGCCAATTCAGGCTGATGATAATTCCCGGGAATTTCCCTTGATAAAATCAGGAATCCATCTTGATATTTTTCGGGACTTACTCTTGACAAAACACACCCCTCCGTCTTCTTCCTAATACTCTAACAACTCAATAATTTCATAAACACTATTTAAAACAATTGTTGGCTTTATATCACTAACTAATATATCTTCTTTTTTTGTCTCCCCAGTTAAAACACAAATTGTTGTCACACCAGCATTATTTCCTGCAGCAATATCTGTATATAGCCTATCGCCAATAACTACTGTTTCTTCATTTTTAAAACCTGTTTTATTAATTACATAGTTCACCATTGTTGGCTCAGGTTTCCCAATAAATATAGGCATTTTCCCTGTAGCATATGAAATCATTTTGCACATTGCTCCACAATCAGGGATAAATCCAAAACTAACAGGACAGGCTAAATCACAGTTAGTTGCAATATATGATATGTGATTGCGTTTAAGTAAATTACAAGTTCTTATTATTTTTTCATATGTAAGTTCTGTATCAAAACCGATTAAAACTACACTTACCTTATCTTCAACTTTAGTAGTTAAATTTATACCGTTATTATTTAATTCTTTTATCATAGATTTAGTCCCCATACAAAAAATCAGTTCATCTTTATGTTTTTCATTTAAATACATTATTGTCGCTTGTATTGACGTAAAAAAATTAGAAGAGTCAACTTTAATTCCAAATTCTGATATTTTTTTAATATAATCATCTATTGATTTCGATGAATTATTCGTAATAAATACATATTTACCTCCAATATCAATAATTTTTGTCATTAATTCAAGTGTCCCATCAAAAAGTTTATCTTCTTCATATATAGTTCCATCCATGTCAAATAAGAATAATTTTTTATCTTTTAATTTCTGACATAAATCTGTATTTATATTATTTTTCATCACAAAAAAGCATCTCCGCTGCATGCAAATCATTATGATTATCTATTTCTAACCAACGGCCATCTAAAGGACAAGCTTCAAATTTATATTCCTGTAGTATATCGTTTAAGGCAACTTCACTCCAAAGATTAACTTCATTATTTTTCTCAATATATTCTGCACATTTCAAAAAAAATGCTTTCCCCGCCTCTATTGAAAATTTATATACATCTATTGATGATCCGAGTGCATCTTCCCGTTTGATAGTTTTTGAAATTTCAACAAGCCTTTTATTATGTTCAACTACTTTCATAGATTCTTCAAGATAATTACCAATATCTGTAACTATAGCATTTTTAGCTTTATAGGTAATAAGAGCTTTGATAACTGATGCATCAAAAAAAACATCCGCATTCATCATCAAAAATTCATTCCCGCAAATGGCATCTCTTCCAAGGAAGGCTGAGTACATATTGTTTGTTGTAGCAAAATTAACACTTACTATCACCTGTACATCAGGAAAATTCTTTTTTAACTTCTCAGTTAGTATGTCTGCCTTGTAGCCAGCAATTACCGTAATATCTCTGATTTTATTTTCATAAAGATTTTCAATCTGTTTTATCAAAATAGGCTTGCCGTTTACAGGCACTAGAGATTTTGGACAAGTATCAGTAATTGGTGCTAGACGTGAGCCCAAACCTGCAGCCAAAATTAACGCTTTCATATTAGAGTTCCTCCAATAGCTCATCATATATTTGGGATATCCAACTTTTTTCAAGATTTGCTTCATTAAGATAAGTGTACCTATTGATTCTCATTGATGGCGCCTTTTGCATACAAATAACAAAATCGTTTTTTGGTATTCCTAAATTCCTAGGGTTTATGTCTACTTCGAATTTATTTAAGTAATTTAAAATATTACTATAATCAAAACCTATAAGCTTCAAAACTGCAACTGTACCAAGAGCAACTTGAATTCCATGAAGGTTTTTTGTTTTTGAATAATAATCTAAAGCATGGCTAAATAGGTGCTCTGCCCCACTCACAGGTCTGCTGCTTCCTGCAAATTCCATTGCAAGACCAGACAGGACTATGGAATCAGCCAAAACATTGACAAACTTATTTGTTATAGATTGATGTTCCGTTTGCATCATTACGTCAAGAGCATTACGAGACATAAGATAAGCGAGATCATTCATATTATCTTTGTTTTTTGAACATGCGTATTCCCAATCTAATAAAGCCATATAGTTCGATATTGTATCACCGATACCTGCCTTAATAAGTTGGAGAGGACTATTAAAAATTAATGCGGTGTCTATTATTACCATTGAAGGCATTGCGCATCCGAGGCTCTTGGGTTTAGAGTCAGATTTTTTGAGTACGGAAATTGCTGAAGCTATTCCATCATTAGATAACGTGGTCGGTATTGAGATAAATGGTCTTTTTGAAACATAAGCAGCATATTTGCATACGTCAAGGACTCTTCCTCCTCCCATTCCAACAATATAATCCACATCGTTTTCTATAGCTGTGCTTGCTATATTCATCGCATAAGCTATTGTATTGTCATTAATATAATTTAAAGTGACTTTCCCAACTTTTTCAAGTTGCGCAATAACATCTATAGCATACAATTTCCCAACATTTGGCCCTGTTATAAAAAGAATATTGCCAGTAATATCCTTTTCTGTAAAAAATTCATTAATTTTATAAATATTACCTTCGCCTATTTTTAGTACATTTTGCAATGCCATATCTAAACCTCACAATCTCCGTTGTAAATAATTTCATTTCGTCAGTAATTGATTATATTTCAATATTGCAATAATATAACTTATAATAATTAAAGATTTACATATTTAATAGAATTATTATTTTTTTCTTTTACTTTTTTATCATTAGAAAAATCTAGCGCAAGCGCATGTAAAATATTATCCAGTTTCAACGCAGATTCTGCTGTTAAATCGGGGATATCAAAAATCATAACTACACCTCCCTAACTGTAAAAATTTCCCGGTAAAATTTAACTAGTTATTCAGTATCTGAAAATCTGATTTCAACCGCGTGCATGCCAACTCTTTGCTCAATAGGCGGCGGAACCATGTAGTCACCAAATATTTTTGTTAGTATGTAATCATAATCATTGGGAACTTTAAATATATTACCTTCAAATATTAACTCTTTTGATGGTAAGTATTTTTCCTTTGGCATCGTTTCTTTTTTATAGCCGTAATAGCTTCCCCAATTGATCCAGTACTCTGTTTTTCTATTGTTATATAAAGTCATCAGTTTTTGTTGAAAACAAGAAAGTGTATTAATAGATAAAGGCTTTGTTAAAAGTAAAAACAATTTTTGTTTTATGCTAGTTTCAACTCCCAAATCCAGCCCTCTCTTCCTATAGATTAGCACAGATAAAGTTCCAATTATTTTCGATAAAATTGGCATTGATTTTCTTCTTGGATTAATTACATTGTCGAATGGGAAAATATCAATAAAAATACCTTTGTGTGTAGTTATTGGCATAATCGATTTTTCGTTAAAAAGCGTACCATTTCTTCGTACCTTTGCAAAAGGTAGCCAGTATTCTTTGTCAGTTTCATGGGCATGCAGATAATAATCATTTCCTAATTCTACTTGAGAAATTTCAAGAAATTGCTCATAGTCTTTCCTTGGCATTCCGATATCAAAATCATCGTCCCACGGAATAAACCCTCCGTGCCGCACTGCCCCAAGCAATGTGCCGCCAATCAAAAAATATTGAAGGTTATATTTATCGCATATACCGGTCACTTTTTTTGCTATATCAAACTGCTCTTTTTGCAACTTTATTAACACATCAGAATCCATTTTAACAACCTCATCCTTTTACAATATGTACTAAAATGAGCTAAACTCACCCTTAAATCTATAACATAAAAAGGATCTGAACCCTAAAAGGCTTAACTCTGTGATCCATCTTGCAATTGCAAGATTAACAGGAGTAAACATATTCCCGATTATTAAAATAAAAATTAAAGCAATTTGTACAAAAGCTGCCAGTATTGTTGACGCTGTGGTTTCTTTCACTTTTCCTATCGCCCCAAGACATGGCCAACCAAGTAACATACCAGGGAATGAAAAAATCATAATTGGAAGCATCCACCTGAAAAGTTCCGATGCAGGAATATATTTCTGACCACCAATTATAATGAATATCCAATCAGCGTAATAATAGCCTATGATAGTACAAATAAATATCAACGGCATAAAAATGGTTAATATTTTCAATATCAGTTTGATGTTTTTTGATGCCAACATATTTGGATAAACACTATTAATGATTGGGTTGTAAAAGCCCTGTGCTACGCCAATAACCTGCATGGAAATTCCCCAAAAAGCAACGTCTGATGCGCTAAAAAATATGCCAATAAGTAGTGTATTTAAGGCTCCAAATGCTGTAGTTGCAAAATTTGATATAAAATAAATAAGACCTTCTTTTAGTTTAATAACAGCAGAATTGATTCCGGATATTTTAATGTGGATACCCCGTTTATACATACAATATATTGTGGTAATGACCGCAATAACTGAACTTAGTATGTTCAAAGCAGGAATCATAAGTATATCGGCATCGTTTTTAATTACAACAAATATCAAAATAGTTGAAACAGTTTTACAGAGTAAAAATCGATACGTTAGAACTTCCATTTCTTCCAGCCCCCTAAATAGAAAATCCGGAAGAAAAACGTTTAACACAGTAGCAAAAAAAGCGAGTAGTGTAAATAAATAGTAACTACGTAGCAAGTCAATTTGTAGAATCATTACGACGACCAGAAAAAATGAGATCAAGGCAAGCAATAACTTGGCTAATATTACATCCCCTACAATGTGCCCCATTTCTTCTTTGTTGTTTTTTGCAGACACAATATCTTTTGTTGCAGACAACATAAAACCGAATTCAATTATTATGCTTACATAGCTCATAGTAGTATTAACGTAAACATTAACACCATATGCATTAAGACTTAAAACTCTTGTAAGGTATGGTAAAGTAATAAGAGGAAACAAAATTTGGGCAAAATACATTATATATAACATTAGCGAGTTTTTTATTAATGTCTTATTGGAAATTTTAATGTCCATCAATTTTCCTCATGTTTTTGACCTTTAAGTTTACAATAATAAAATAAATATAACTGCCCATATTCAAAATATATTTTTATTCTTGTTGCAAAATTTCAATTATTATTTAGTGTGTGTAAATTTAAGATGAGCAATAGTTATTTTTTTCAAAATTCCAAGCATCCATCACTATTTCTTCCAGCCCGAAGATCGCTTTCCAACCGAGCTCTTTTTCTGCTTTAGAAGGATAAGCATAACATACATCTATATCTCCTGGGCGTCTTGCAACAATTTCGTATAGGACAACTACTTTATTTACCATGATAAAAGTATTTACCAGTTCTAAGATTGAGCGCCTCTTCCGGTACCAAATTATAAACATTGACACCACCTTTTAGATCCTCTATTGGCTCCTGTGTTCGTTTGCATAAGCAAGCGTCGAGCGTTTGGGCGCCGCTTTTATTCCAAGATGTTTAATTTTGCCGTTGCAGCATAAGAGTCCGTTTGTTATTTCCCTGAGCGAGTCAGCCCTTGCCAGGTGGGAAAAGATCATCGCCACCAACTGGGCTTTTGACGTGAATCCCTTTGCATTACGGTCGTTTCCGTGTTTCATCACTAGCTGTTCAAAGCTTACTGAAGATAAAGAGAGCTCAGATAGTATTTGACTGAATAGGCTCATGCACTTTATCATTGTCTTGCCTCCGTGTTCTCTTTGGGAATTTTTGGTGTCCTAACTAAATGATATCCCAATTCCGGAGGCTTTACTATTTTATTTTCCTATCTTGGACACGAGTGCATTAGTATTAGCATTAGTATTAGTATTAGCATTAGTATTAGCATTAGTATTAGCATTAGTATTAGTATTAGTATTAGCATTAGTATTAGCATTAGTATTAGTATTAGCATTAGTATTAGCAATTAATATTAATAAACAGCAAAAATCACTTCTGTCCAAAATATACAAAAACAAAAAAACGAATCCGGTTGCAGCAAGGTTTTTTCTGTAGTATTTTGTACAAATTTAAAATCAGGTTGCCGATGCGTCACAAGATCTGTCTCGCCCGTGTTTGTTATATTGTGGGTGTATCCGGGCGGAATGTCCACTACTTCCATCTTTTCTCCATCTGCCTGATATTCTATTATCTCATCAGAATCGATCTTTCTGAAGCGTATTATACCTTTTCCGCTTACGACCAGAAACTTTCAGAAATTTTTCATTTTTCGGGAAACACGGATCAGATTCAATTTATGGTTTTTACTTCTTATTATTGCCACATTACAAAGAGTTGTTATTAATTTCTTTATATATTTCTAACAATCTCGATAGATTTGCATGGGGATCATGTGTTTTTAGCGCATGTTCTCTGGTTTTTTTGGAAATCTGCAAAACGATACCTTCATTATCAAAAATTTCCTCAACGTAATACGCCAACATATAAGGAGCATCTGTCTGATAAATAAATCCTTCTTCCCTATGTTGAATCATATCCGAGACACCTCCGACATCAGATGCAACGCAGGGAACTCCAAGGATCATAGCTTCCCCCAAAGAATTTGGGCTGTTCTCAATACTTGAAGGACATACAAAAACATGGGATCTCAAATATTGTTGGCACATTTGCTTTTCGTCCAATACTCCTGTAAAAATAACATTATTCCCAAGATTATATTTTTTTATAAGGTCTCGGATATATTTCCCATATGAAGATAGTTTTAGCCTATCCTTAAAAGTATCCGACTTTGTGACGTTAGTACCTCCAACATATAGTTTGGCATCAGGAAAGTTCTTTAAGATCAAAGGCATTGCCTCAAGCATATAATGCAGCCCCTTGATTGGGTACGATCCTTGGCTGACAAAGATAGAGTGCTTTTCACAATTACTGATATCCCATCTGTGATTATAAAATTCATCACGTAATGTTTCATAACAGAAATGATAAATGGCATAAGGATTGATTTGGTTTACGCAAGCCATATCCCATGTAGTCCTACCAATGACATGCTGAACTTTTTTGATCGCTTCAATTTCCAATAAACCTCTTTTTACAAATTTTAACTGCTGCTGTTTTAGGTTGTCTTGTTTAATAAAGTCTCTAAAAGTAAATCTTGTTTGAACATTTGAAGGTATACCTGATAAATAATGTTTCGCAATAATAGAACAAAGTCCCTGGATAGAAATGACGACCTTACTGACATCACAAGTATTTATCATTGCAAGTGTATGAGGATACTCAGTTCCAAAAATATGAATAATGTCAGGCTTAACTTTCTCAAGAATTTTTTTCAGATAAACATTAGGTCTATTTGATTCGATATCTTTTTTGTGTACCGGAGGAAAAGCGTAATAATTAATTCTTTTTCCTTGCAATTGCTGGACATCACTCGAGCCGCTTTTAGGAAAGGCAATAGATAAATCAATATCCTCAGTTGCTGACAGTAGCGAAGATGCGCCAACCAACCATCCGCCATAAGGGCTAGATTTATCTTTGAATAATACACTGGCCTCGGGTAATGGAATATTTATTAGCCATAGTATCTTCATAAAAAATCTCCATTTACAAATGATTTTTGTTCAATAGAGGAACATAAATTTAGATTTAAAAACCCGTAAAACATAATTATATTAAATATTGGAGAAAAAGTAACTTCCTCACCAATAAACATAATCATTAATGTAATAAAAAGAAACCAAGTTGCAACAGTTGAGTTATTTAGTGATTTTACAAAATTATAATATCCAACAAGTGAAATAATTAAATATATAATGCCAAAATTTGCAAATTTAATTAATATATGATTTGTATTATGTATAGTTTCAAAGTAATATATATTTTTTGTAAAATATTGAAATAGCTCTACGGTATGGCTTATACCTGCTCCGTATAGTAAATTATTAAATCCAATATATAAATTTACAAATACAGAAAGATATCTTTCAGTTTCTGATATAGAAGTAGCCGATATATTTTTTGTTAAAAATACTAACTCAATAATATTATAATTAAACAATTTAGCAAATATAATAAATAATATTATTGTACTTATTAAGCCAAGGAAATATTTAAATTTTTTCTTATTATTAGTTAATATAAAAAATGTTAACAATAAAGAAAGCATAACAATATAACCAGTTGTTGAAAATGTTGAAAGTATTGTTAAAATAATTATTGATATTTTATAAATTTTTGCCTCTATATTTTTATAAAAAAGCATAAAAATTAAACTAACATTTAAATACATTTGGTATACGCCGGGTTCTCTAAAAAGTCCAAAATTTCTATATAATGCATAAATGTCTGGTATATTCATTATAAAAAGTGAATAAAATTGATTGCCAGCTTTATTAGTAATTTTAGGCAATATATTAACAAAAGAATACATGCTTACTGAAAGTAAGTAGACTATTAATGAAATTAGTGCAAGAACAAAAACTACATTTTGAAATATTTTAATAAATTCATCAATATTTATATAAGATATAAAAATCATTGAATATATATATATTAGAATAAGAACCAAGTGACCCAAACTAAAATCATTATTAAAAACCGAAGACATCAATATTATACATGAAATTACTAAAAATATTATAAAAATATCACTTTTTATTTTTATTTTTGAAAAAAATACTAAACTAAGTGACATTACAAAATAAAAAACAAACCTCACGTAACCCAAAAGAGCATATCCAACCGCTCCAAAAATTAATGAATCAGCCGATAAAATAATACTTAAAAAAACTAATATATATTTTAAAATAAGCATTGTTTTTTCTTTCATTAAATTAACTCCATTAAATATAATTTGTATTACTTTTTAAATAATCTTGCAATAATTTGACTTGCAGAATATTCTGGTGTATTTCTAAAATAGTTCATTTTTAAAAAAGAAATATCCGATTTGTTTTTATGATTTTCTTTTATAAATATATTAATATAATTGATTTTATAGTTGTAATTATTATTTTGGTTAACCAGCAGAACTAATGGATATTTTTTAAAATATTGAATACAAATATCTTTTTCATTATCATAAAAATGTATTATAGGTTTTCCTGTTGATATATACATGAAAATTTTCGATGGAACCATTTCAGTGGTTGAGTTTCCAACACTTAATAATATGTTTGATTCTTGTATTGCAATATCAAGTGTCTTAGGATCAACATATCCATGTGCAAATATTTTTCCGTTGCTACATTTAGCTTCTTCTTTTATTAATTCTTCAAAAGCTCCTGAAGTGTAGAAATGAATTTCTACTTTATTGTTTTGTCTAATAATTTCCTTACAGCATTTCAATAAATAAAAGGGCTCTCTCAATTTATAATAAAAAGATCCAGCATAAATTAACTTTATAGCCTTATCTGGGTTTTCCTCATTTAAGAATGCCTCACTTTTGATTGTGTCTACATGAAAGAGCGGCACATCTACAAATTCTATTAAATTATGATATTTTACATACTCCTTTTGAGTATAGTGATTTCGATGACACTCCAATGGAAATATTGCATTTGCTCCATCAAATATTTTTTTTTCCCATCTTCGGCTAAGGTACTTAAAGAGCGGTGAATCAATATTTTTGTATGAATTTGTTACCGGATCCATTGTGTAGACAGCAAATTTAGCTTGAGGGTATTTTTTCTTAATTTTATAGCCCGCTTCAACTGTCTCTATTGGGTTTTGAACGCTGATAATAACTTCAAAATTATGCTGACGATGTAGTTTTACGCCTAGATTATAATATCGTACCATTAGATCAGGCCTAATCATTGGCCAAACAGGAAGAAGGAGTAAACGTTTCATAACATATAATACTTTTTTTATCCCCTTCATTTCCCTAAAACTGATCGGTCTGTTTGTCAATATATGGTGTGTTTGCGGATCAAGGTCAAAATGCTTTTGTTCATCCATATAACCAAGACAAATAGTATGTACTTCGATTTTATTTTTTTTAAACTGCTCAATTATTGCTTTTATGCAGGCACCATTTGCATCAGGTTTAGGATCATAATTGCCAGCTAAAACTAATATCTTCATGGCATATTTACCCCTACGAATTTCTGTGACTAATGCTAGCCATTTTAGCCGCAAAATAAAATAATTTAGGATTTACCACAAACGCGGCACTGCTAAAAGCAACATATTTTTGCGGGTATTTATAAAGCATTTTACAGCTTTCCAAATAATTGTAAGATTCAATGAATTTACCAAATTCCTCATAACTAAGAAAATGTGCAGCCTGCCATAGCACAGACCAAGCAATACGGGCTTCTGCAAATTGTTTAAATGATGGGTAAAAAACAGGCACTTTCTCGGAAAAAAAGACATTAAGGTTACCTATTAATGAAATTCCCTTTAGTCGATCCTTACTAAATTTGCCCATAGCGGAACCTTGGTTTTCTTTATAAATGTAGAGTCTATTGTTAAGTTCTGTAATTATATCGCTACATGTAATTAATCGCCATAGCATGTGAACATCCTCAGAGTATTTGACTCCTTCTTCGAATAGTAAATTATTTTTAATCAAGACTTCTTTTCGTACAAGCAAAGACCAGATACCACTTGACAAATCATGATAAAGGAATCGATATAACATTTCTTCTGAATTACTAACAGTCTTAACTTCGTATACTTCTTCTTTAGAAATATAATTTCGTGACCATTTGCAAAACACCAAAGATGCACTAGTATCATTAATTGCTTTAACCATGTAATTTAAATAATTCGGAGAAAGTCCATCATCCACATCCACAAAACATAAATATTTACCCTTTGCTTCTCTTATTCCTACGTTTCGTGCAGCGCTTACCCCTGCGTTTTCTTGGTGAATTATAGTAATATTGAAATCATCCTTGTATTTTTCTTTTTCTAAAAGCAAAGTTTGGTAAGTATCATCTTTGGAACCGTCATCAATGAAAATAACTTCAAATGCCTTGTATTGTTGTTTCTTTAAATCAATTAGCAGTGAGGGTATATAAATGCTGCCATTATATATTGGTACAACAATACTGACTAATTTTTCAATCATTATCCTTCCCCCAAATAAGTTATTCCTTAGGGTGCTTTTCTCCAAACAACATTATTTACTACCGAAGTATAACTTTGTATTATCTTAACTACCTTCGTACTGACACTTTTGTCTGTATAATCCGGCACTTGTTCGCCGATATCTCCGTTTTTCTGCATTTCGACTGCTACATCTACCGCTTGGAGTACGCTTTCTTCTGCTATGGAACCTATAATAAAATTTCCTTTATCAAGTGCTTCCGGGCGTTCTGTGCTCGTCCTTATGCAGACGGCGGGGAAACACCTAAAGTATGATGACTCTTCCGGCAGTGTCCCGCTGTCGGAAACGACACAGAAAGCGTTCTTTTGGAGGTTGATGTAATCGGAGAAACCAAATGGCTTCAGGCTTCTTACATTCTTATGAAACTTGAAGCCACGTTCCTCGATGAATTTCGCGCTGCGCGGATGTGTGCTGTAGATCACCGGCATGTCGTATCTCTCCGCCATTGCGTTTACCGCGTTCATTAGGGCAAAGAAATTATTTTCTATGTCTATGTTTTCTTCCCTGTGCGCCGACAGGAGTATGTATTTCTGTTTTTCCAGGCCAAGCTTTTCAAGGATCGTGCTTGATCCAATCTTTTGCAAATTTGCACTAAGCACCTCGGCCATCGGAGACCCAGTGACGAATGTGCGCTCTTTTGGCCTTCCCTCCGCATTGAGGTATCTTCTAGCGTGTTCGCTGTAGCAGAGATTGACATCCGCTATGTGGTCAACGATCCTCCTGTTCATTTCTTCCGGTAGGTTTTCATCAAAACAGCGATTGCCGGCTTCCATGTGGAAGATGGGTATCTTTAACCTTTTTGCCGAGATAGCTGAGAGCGCAGAGTTTGTGTCCCCCAGTACCAGTAGCGCATCAGGCATAGTTTCCTTCAAAAGCTTATAGCTTTTTGAAATAATATTGCCAATTGTATCCCCAAGGTCAGAGCCTACCGAGTCAAGGTAGTGGTCCGGAGCCCTCAGTTCCAGGTCCTCAAAGAATATCTGGTTTAGCGTATAGTCCCAGTTCTGTCCTGTATGGACAAGAATATGGTCAAAGTATTTATCACATTTTTTGATGACCTCGGAAAGCCGGATTATCTCAGGCCTTGTGCCAAGTATGGTCATCACCTTAAGTTTTTTCATATCATACCTCCAGGAAGTAGGTATCCGGCTTATCGGGATCGTATGGTTCGTTGACCCACATGAATGTAACAAGGTCTGTCTCGCCCGTGTTTGTTATATTGTGAGTGTATCCGGGCGGAATGTCCACTACTTCCATCTTTTCTCCATCTGCCTGATATTCTATTATCTCATCAGAATCGATCTTTCTGAAGCGTATTATACCTTTTCCGCTTACGACCAGAAACTTTTCATTTTTCGTATGATGCCAGTGGTTGCCTTTTGTAATTCCGGGCTTTGTAATATTGACGGAAAACTGACCTCTGTCCTTTGTCCTGATTATCTCGGTAAAGCTGCCCCTGCTGTCGATGTTCATCTTCAAAGGGTAGCTGAAGCTGTCTTTTGGGAGATAGCTCAGATATGTGCTGTAAAGCTTCTTTGTAAAGCCGTCCGCCATGTCAGGTATCTGCAGGTCATTTCGGCTTTCTTTGAATGAATGGATAAGGTCGGCGATCTCGCCAAGTGTGGCAGTATGCGTTACAGGTACATAGCAGTATCCGCTGCTGTCGATAGATGCATTGCACTTCAGTGCGTTAATAAGTTCGTCAACAAGGTCATCTATATATACAAGGTTCATTACTGTGCTTCTGTCGTTGATCTGTATCGGGAGCCCGTTTGCAATGCTGTGGCAGAACGTGGCGACCGCGCTGTTGTAGTTCGGCCTGCACCATTTTCCGAATACGTTTGGAAAACGGTAAACATACACTACTGCTCCGGTTTCCTTTCCATATTCAAAGATTAGATCCTCTCCGGCCTTTTTGCTGATGCCGTATGGATTGTCCAGTTTTGCCTGGATCGATGAAGACAGCATTACAGGGCATCTGTTTTGGTGCTCTTTAAGCTTGTCCAGGAGCAGGCTTGTAAAGCCGAAATTGCCCCGCATGAACTCTTCTGTCTCTTTGGGCCTGTTTACCCCGGCAAGGTGGAATACGAATCCACAATCTCTTGCGTACTCATCCAGTAGTTCTTCTTTTGTGTCAATGTCATACTCATATATATCCCCATATCCCCTGTTTTTCAGTTCGAAGATGAGGTTTTTTCCTATGAATCCCTTCGCCCCCGTCACAAGTATTTTCATTTTTTGTTCCCCATAGCAGCGAGCTCATCTTTTATATATTTAAGGGAGAGAAGCTTTTGCTTCACTTCCTCTATGTCAAGCAAAGTTGTGTTTTCGGAATTGAATTCTTTTATCGTGGATATCTCTTTGCTGCCTTGATCGAAGTATTTCTCATAATTGAGATCCCTCTTATCACAGGGGACACGGAAGAAGTTGCCCATGTCCAGCGCATTCGCACTCTCTTCTTCGGTAAGAAGGGTCTCATACATCTTTTCCCCGTGGCGAATGCCGATTATCTGCGTCTCTGCATCTGATTCAAAGAGTTCTTTTACAGCCTGTGCAAGCACACCTATAGTGCATGCAGGGGCTTTTTGGACCATTATGTCGCCGCTCTCAGCGTTTTTGAAAGCAAAAAGGACAAGTTCAACAGCCTCCTCAAGGCTCATTATAAAACGTGTCATGGATGGTTCTGTTACGGTCAGGGGGTGCCCCGCCTTGATCTGTTCTATAAAACGTGGGA
>Ga0302251_1001335_pt1 | contig 15422 bp, 4 predicted proteins | sample AAG_RA_Gln_MG_FD_193534 | JGI IMG/M metagenome (GOLD analysis project Ga0302251, IMG submission 193534) | Enriched activated sludge microbial communities from anaerobic digester in WTTP, New Holstein, Wisconsin, United States - AAG_RA_Gln | ecosystem: Engineered > Bioreactor > Anaerobic >...
TGGATCGAAGGCGAAATCATACTTATATGAGCTGGATTCTCCCGGGTTCAAAGTGGGAGTCGCCGAAGTATCGACATTTATCGCGGTGAAACCTTCCAGATCTGTATATACATCTCCAAGAAGATATTGAAGCATCACAGTTATTGAAATGTTTGAAGCCGGCAATTCGCCGGTACTGTTGAGATTAACTGCCCCGGAAAGAGCAAAATCTCCTTCTACCGGAGTTCTAGTCGCATTTATAGTATAGGTTAAAGTTGCCGATTCTCCGAGTTTCAACTCCACAGATTCGGGATCGACACTCTTCTCAATTTCCCAGTCATAGGTAAAACCTCTGACAAGCGGATCATCTATATCGCCTTCGAGCTTTGGTTTCTTATCTACCACCGGAGTATCGTCGTGATATATGAATGAATTTATACACACTCCGTACTCTGCTTTCACACGTCTACCGTTGAAATCGAAGTTTACCAGCCTTACGAACGTGCCGAAATAGACTGTCTGTCCATCGTTCAAATTTCCCAGCGGCAGCTCCATCGTGTAGGTCAAAACAGGAGGATTGTGAGTTTCACCCGGAAACTGCGATGGATCGATTTTCGATTTGCTATCTCTGGGGAATCCCTCGATTGTCAGGGATGTTGCGGCTCTGGTCTCGGTAAATAGCCAGCCGTCAATGCCTTCGAACTTCAAGAAGAGAGAATTGTCTTCCTCCCATGCATAGACATTACCGACATGGACTCTCTGAATTACTATCTTGTAAGAAGACTTAAGCCCGCTTACCGAACCCAGCTCAAATTGTATTTCGTTTTCTGGAAACTCTTCAATCAACAGCTCTTCCTGTTCTTGCGGTCTGATACAACCTGCCAGAACCAAGAGTATAAGAATTGCCACTACAATAATAAAGCTTCTTTTCATAACTCCACCTCCACCTCAATGGGTGCAAATAACATTATCCAGTCGATTGATATGCAACTATATGCCATGTCACCCCAAAATCTCTCAAGAAGAAATAAAAGGTGCTGAAGTAATGATAAGAAGAAGAACAATGGAGTATCTGTATTTATCATACCATAAATCAAATACAAACGTATGCTTAGAAATCGCCTTCATATATGCAAACCAGTCGAACGCTATCGCTGTTAATAGAGCTAATGTCTGCTGTAACTCTTACTATGCCTTTTGCGGGCACCTCAGCACTCAGTTTAGTTGAAGCGCCTGGAACCAGATTCAGTTCGTCTTCGAAGGAAACCAATTTCACTCTCTCAAACTCAAGCCATGTTCCTTCTTCTTCGATCTCAAAGAGAAGCTCCACAGCAATAAGCGAAGCTTCAATATTACCCTCATTTATAAGAGACAGATCACAGTAAGCCAAACCATCCCGGAGCTCGACGTAAAGACCACCTGTCAGGACGGCATTCAGATCAAGCTGACCCGAATCTCTGAATATGGTGCCGAGATACACAGTCGGAACAGTCGAGACCTCAATGCCGTCAGCATTTTTCATCTCCAGATAGAGTGCGGTGAAGAAACTCGTTGAAAAATCACCTAGGAAATCTAGAGCAACTTCATAGGAAGTAGAATTGACACCATCCTCGAAGGACACATCTGTAGAAAAGAAAGCTATATCCAAACTGCCACTATCGTCAAGCTTGAATTCACCAATTGCTTCTTTAGTCTCGAAAGCGATTCTGCTGAACATCCATCCATCAAGACTCTCAAAGCAAAGTTTAAGTGAACCGTTTTCAATCCAGAAAGAGAAGGTTCCAACACTAGCTCCTGCGACCACAATTTCTGTTCTTCTGACACCAAAAGCGTCAAGTGGTAGAATCTCGGGCTCAAGAGAGAGAGCGTTCTCCGCAGGTTCGCCAGTCAATCGAGGTGTAAGCAGGCAACCACTCGCTGTGAATATCAGAATCGCTACTATCAGAACTAATCCAATCTTCGGCATCCTTTTCTCTTCTCTTCCCAGTTCAATAACGAGTAATCTTTGAATATATTCTACTCCAAATAGACCTAAAATCATACGAATGATACAGAGTAATAAGTAAAATTCAAATTGCGGATAACTTGCTTTTGTTTAACTACGGATGTATTTATCCATATTCATGGATCATGGCAGCTTACTATAGTATGGGGATGTAGATACTATTCTCATTAGGAAATCCAGATCCTATCTATGTTAAAATAGCGGAAAAGACCCATAGGGTGATGACTGCCAAGAGCAGTCATAAAATGTTCGTTATACTTAATCGATTGATACATACGTTTGCTGTAATCAATATCGATTTATGGCACTGTCGTTTGCAATGACGGGCTTTTCACAAGTAAGAACGCTTGATGGATGAACCAGCAACTCGCTATCTAGAAACACAGAATTGCCCTTTTTTTCTGTACCTTTCTTTGTAGAAACGCTAAGAAATATAGAAGAACCGGCCCATAAATCGGGCCGGTTCTGTATGTTTGCTATCCTGAGTGTTTTAGTTTGTTTTTGAGATCTGCTCATCCACTGTATAGAAGCCTTCGGGCCAACTGAAGTCTCTGGGGCAGATTGCTTTCTCGTCGTCAAATATGTTTCCAGAACCCAGAACGGTTCCGTTGAAGACAGTACCTCCACAACCGCAATCTGTACAGCTTCTGAGATATAGATCGAAGCCGTGGCGGGCATTTCTGTAGAAGATATTGCTGCTGAACTCAATAGTCGAAGTGCTTCTAAGCAGAACTCCGTTATCTATGTTTCCCGTAATTCTATTCTTCTCGACCGTTCCACGGGCAGTTCCAGTTATCGACAGCGCAACCGTATTCTTCTCAAAAACGGAGTCGGAGATCGAGAAACCCGTATCGTTGCTAATATAAAGACCGGTTCCATTTAGAAAGAAGATGGAGTTCTCGACTATCAAATGACCGCTACCGTAAACGTAAAGACCTGTGAGTCTTTCAGCCAGTTTACCTTCAGTTGTTTCGCTTTCAAATGCCGAGAAGAGGCAATCATCTATCTTCAGCACGTTACCCGCAGCTCCGCTGTAAGAAACGCCGAATCTGCCACCCTTTATCGTTACCCCGGTTATCTCTCCGGAACTGCGTGAAAACTGTACTGCCGTTGCGGGAGTCTTGATCGTGAGATCTCTTATAGTTATTCCGTCGACGCTCCTAACATAGATTCCTGCTGTGTTCCCCTCTGGCGTGAGTAGAATCACCGAGTCTCTTGAAGCACCGGCGATGATTATCGACTTGGATACGCTGACGTTTTCTTCGTAGACTCCAGGCATTATGAGAACAGTATCTCCAGTCTTTGCAGCATCGACGGCTTTCTGTATACTTGTGAACTCATCGCCGGCTTTGTCGACTATCAATGTATTGCCTCCAGAAGAAAACGATGGTGTCTTAACTTCAATAGAGAAGGTCGTGGAGGCTTCTGCTCCTTCCGGGTCTCTAGCTACGACTGTTATATTGTTTGTACCCGGCTTGAGGCTGCTAGCTTTAACAAGGAGGTTCCCATCCTCTATTGACAGAGATCCGTCAGACACGGTGAATGTGAGGACATCGCCATCAGGGTCAGATGAAGAGGCTTTAAGATCTATTGTTATCTCTTCTCCAAAGGCTATCTCTCTGTTCTCAATAGAGATCGTAGGCGGTCTGTTAACGTTAAGCACTGTAATATTAAAGGTCGTCTTACTCTCTTTACCCTTTTCGGTTTTTGCGAGAATCGAGACACTGCGAGTACCGGAGTCGGCAAAAACCGGCCTGTAGGTGTAAGTATTTCCACTTACCGTTCCCACACCGCTACTAATAGTATAAGTAATGTCTGCTTTTCCATCGATCTTCGTGTGTTTTGAAAGATCTACTGAAAGCTCTTCCCCTTCGGATATCGTCTGATCGGGAATAGATATTTCGGGAACTGGAGAGCTACAACCAGACAAAAAGACCAGAAAGAGAATTATGCTGAGGAAGACAGTTGCCTTTCTTTTGAATATCGACATCGTACAGACCTCCCAATTGTCTCATATAGAAAGAATTATAACACACAAGGATCGGTGGAAACCCTAGTTATTCTTATCGAAAGCCTGCGGTAAATAAACCGACTCTTCTTAACGACAATAATTGACCGTCATCGTGAAACCTTAATTGTTTCCCTAGATCTCTGCATTGTATAATTGTGTATTGACGATTCAATCTATAGTTTGCTTTATCTATTATAGTTTGCTTTTTTTGGAAAACGGGAGTTGAGGATTATGAGGAGAGAAAACCCGGCAAGTACCAGACGTCTTTTTTTTCTATTGTCAGTTTTTGTGCTCTTATTTTTTCTGCCTGCATGTTTCAAACTTGGCGGAGAACCCTCGATCGATGCCGAATTCACTCTTATCCGTGAGATTGCTCTCATGGGAATCAGCGAATTTGCATTCAGTGTCGATGTGAAGGGAGTAAAGGATGCGGCGGTTGTCGAGTTCGACAACGAGATGCCTTCCGTAACGCTTAGCGGAGGCAAAGCCGAATCAAGATTCTTCGCGAACATTGGGACAGACGAAGTGACACTCTCAGTTAGAGACTCCAGGGGTGTGGAGCTTCTAAAGAAGACGGTTGCTCTTCCTGAGACCAAGTCAACATTCGACATGGCAGCAGTGGAAGACAGGACTGGAGTATATGCACTCATAGACGGCGATCTTATTTTCTACTCTCTCGAATGTCTTGAGAACATGACATTTGCAGAGAAGGTCGAGTTGCTGATCGAAGTACTCTCCGTAAATGACTCTTATGTGATCATTGACACACCACCGTTTGGAGCCTGGATATGGGACTTTGAAACATATCCGGCAAATCCGAAGTATGACCTTACACAGGACTCACTTCATACGCTCGGGCTTCCGAACAATGCGCTTGGCTTCTGTGAAAATAGTCTTTTCAACGTACTGAATGGAAGATTCCTTTACGGGCTCGGAGTTGTAATTGAAGGAAATGGTTTGGTAGTTATTGCTCCTGAAGAGACTATATATGAAGAAGGAACGGAAGTCTCCCTTACGGCAGAACCGGCTGAGGGCTGGTTGCTTGAGAAGTGGACCGGCGATGCCACCGGATCGGACACAGAGATTGTAATCACTATGGATGGCGATAAGGCAATTACGGCCAGTTTCAAGCTTGAGAGATACTCGGTTGCTTTCTTTGTGAGCGATTCTGAAGGAGCAGTAGAGGGAGCACTGGTTAGTTTTGCCGGAGAGGAAAGAGAGACTGATGCTCAGGGGAACGCGGAATTCTACGAAATAAGTCCCGGAAGCAAAGATTACACGATAACCAAGTTGGGATACGAAGACCTGGCAGGAAACGTGATCGTAGATTCCGACAAAACCGTTGACATAGTATTGGCTTGTAAAACCTATGAACTGACGACTCTGGTTTCCGGAGAAGGTTCGATCTCGAAGTCGATTGAAAAGGAAAGGTACAACCATGGGGAGATTGTCGAGCTGACAGCCATTCCAGAAAATGGGTGGAGTTTCAGTGGCTGGACCGGAGATCTGGAAGGCTTTCTGAACCCAACGCAAATAACTATGGACAACGACAAGACTGTGACTGCAGACTTTGTGGAACACCAGTATTTTGTTGAAGTATATGCAAGTCCGGAAAACGGCGGTGCTGTCTCCGGCGGTGGCTCTTATGGCTTCGGTGAAGAAGCCCTACTAACCGCTGAGGCAAGTGGATGCTATATGTTCTCCGGCTGGTACGAAAATGGCCAGCATGTCAGTGAAGATCAAGAGTACAGATTCGATGTCTTTAATGACAGGGTACTTGAGGCTAGATTTGTAGCATCTGTATTATCTAAGGATTTCAAGTTCATTCTGGAGAGCGCATTTTTCGGTTGTAAGTATGAAGTAAGGCTTGAACTAGACCCGGCGATCACAAAAGTGAGATTCATATATCCAGATATTGATCCGGCGATACAGACCCCGATTCCTGAAGAAGCCGTTCCTGACGAAAATGGAATTGTTGATCTTTCGGCGTTCTGGACTAACAGAGATGCACAGGTCGTGATGATTGTCTGTTATGTGGGGGACGAGGTTGTCTCGCAATGCGAAGCGGCTCTTTCGAAGGAAAACCTCGCCGAATTTGAGATTACGTTCAATGTCAGTGATGAATCGGGCTCCGTAAACGGTGCCAATGTTGACTTTGACGGAGAGTCACTTCAGACTGACTCCCAGGGAAGGGTCGTTTTTTCGGAAGTTCCGGTCGGGAACAGGGCATACACAGTAAGCAAGACTGGATACGAAAACTCTACCGGAAGCGTTAATGTAGATTCAGGCAAGAGCGTGAATGTCTCTCTAGCTAAAAAGACTTACACGCTTTCGACGGACACAGTCGGTCAGGGTTCGGTCTCGAAAAATCCTGACAAATCGACTTACACTCACGGCGAGATAGTTCAGCTGACGGCAATCCCGTCAACAAGCTGGAGCTTCAGCAGTTGGAGTGGTGATCAAACTGGCTCTGTGAATCCGGCAAGTATAACCATGAATTCCAACAAGACGATCACCGCGAATTTCCTGATCAACCAGTACTCCATAGCAGTTTCTTCAATCCCCTCAGCTGGAGGGACGGCAAATGGTAGCGGAACGTACAATCACGGGCAGACGGTTAATCTTGTGGCTTCGGCAAATATGGGCTACGAATTTGTCAACTGGACGGAGAACGGAGTGCAGGTGAGCGCGAATACCACTTACTCATTCACCGCGACTGGAAACAGGACACTCGTGGCGAACTTCAGGTTGAAGACATATACGATCACCGCGACAGCGGGAGCTGGAGGGAGTATAAATCCTTCGGGGAATGTGAACGTTACTCACGGCTCGAACCAGACGTTCTCGATAGCAACGGATAGCGGCTACGAAATATCGGACGTGAAGGTCGATAATGTTTCTGTCGGAAAGGTCGGCTCCTACACATTCAATAATGTGACAGCAAATCACTCAATACAGGCGAGTTTCTCGCTGCTCCCGGTCGCGACTTACACAGTAACGTTCAACGTGAATGATGTATCGGAACCTCTGCAGGGCGCGAACGTCAGCTTCAACGGAGAGTCACTTCAGACCGACTCACAGGGTCGGGCAGTTTTTTCGGAAGTTCCGGTCGGGAACAGGGCATACACGGTAAGCAAGACCGGGTACGAGAACTCTACAGGCAGTGTTAGTGTAGATTCAGACGAGAGCGTGAATGTCTCTCTGGCCAAAAAGACTTACACGTTTTCGACGAACACAGTCGGGCAGGGTTCGGTCTCGAAAAATCCCGACAAATCGACTTACACTCACGGCGAGATAGTTCAGCTGACGGCTATTCCGTCAACAGGCTGGAGCTTCAGCAGCTGGAGCGGCTATGTTTCCGGTATAGAGAATCCTGTTGCTGTAATCGTAGAAGGAAACGGAACTGTCACCGCTACGTTTGAACCTCTGCCATTCGATATCACCTTTAGCGTCAAAGACGCGGAAGGTCTGCCTCTTCAAGGCGCAACGGTATTATTCAACGGCCAGACGAAGAACACGGCAAGCTGTGGTTGCGCTACTTTTGACGGTGTCCTCGCCGGCGATAAGACCTATTCAGTCACTAAAACTGGCTACCATAACTCCTCGGGTAGCGTGGTTGTCGATTCAGATAAAACGGTCAATGTTGTTCTAAATGTCGCTTCTGATGACGGGGTAGATATTGATGGACCTGTGTACAGCGGAAACAGGCTTCTGGTATCTAACGAGAGTGTCTCCAGCACCTCAAGACAGTATACAGGTACACTAAGCAGTTTTGTAGATCTATCAACTGATGTGGTTGCCGGGCTTTCATGTGAAGCCTATCGGATAAATCCGATAATCCCGTTCGATTATGAGGGACTCGAACCACTAAACATAGAATCGCAGTTTGAACTCTCGGCGGTCGGTGATACCAGATCTTTCTGGGTGTATGATTTCACAACAAACAGATTCTATCAGATAACGGCCACCCTTCAGGCTATCGGCACTGAGTGCCTCGTATGGTCAAACGATACTGTGCGAGTAACTCAAAGCAGAGCACAGCAAATCGCATCGGAATTTGATGGTGTGATTCATCCACTGGTTTTGGAGAACTTCTATTATCCGTCGGATGTAAACAACGATGAAAAGGTTTCTATCCTCTGTTTTGATATTATCGACGGATTCAACGGCACTACCCAGAATTCCTACATAGCCGGATACTTCTATTCCGGCGATCTTTTCTCAGGTACAAGCTCGAATATGATGGAGATATTCTACATAGATACCTATCCGCTTATGGAATATCCTATGGGTTCGGGTGTGAACGTCACCAGAGCATTCTCTACTTTAGTTCACGAGTTCCAGCATATGGTGAACTTCAACAGGAATGTCTTCGTTGAGGGCGACGGCAATATGGACCTGTGGTTGAATGAAGGACTGTCGATGGCGGCGGAGCATATTTATGGGGGAGTGCAGACGGGAAGAATAAGCTTTTTCAACAACTCAACAGCTATACGCGATGGAAAATCTCTCATTAGATGGGAACAGACTCTGGCCGATTACTCACTAAACTACTTATTCTTGCAGTACATAAGGACACAGATGGGAATCGGCAGTTCGATATTTAAAGAGATACTCCTCGATACTGCGAACGACTACAGTGCAGTCGAGAATGTAGTGAAGAAGTACATATCTCCTTCAAAGTCCTTCGGTGATTTCATGACCGATTTCAGACTCGCCCTTCTTCTCAAGAAGCCCACAGGGCCCTATGGTTTCATGGGTGAGAGTTGTTTCAATTCGGTGAGTCCACTGTTCTATACCGGGACCGGGAAGAACCTTTATGGAGGCGGAGCCCTTTATAAGTCCATTGCCGGCTCTTTTGAAGACCCGGGAGATGCCGGAGCGAGCATACAGTATGCGGGAATCACCCTCGAGTAAATCCAGGCAACAAAAGAGAAAGAACACACTTAACGTGTGCTCTTTTCTTGTATAAGTCTAGATTGCTTAGCTATTTAGAGAGTTCAGCAAGGCATTGCGATACTAATTCGTCTCCGATATAGCAGAGAATAACGACTGCCGTTGCATCCTTATTCGTCCAGAAAGCCGTGATTTCAACCTTTCCTTCCTCATCTGGGAAGGCTTCTTCGGGAATAGGTGTTTGCTCTTCCGGGTCGATGTCGGGATAGATGAATCGCACTCTTGTGATTTGCGGATCGAGCTCAAGAGTCACATCGTATTTACAGCCAAGGAAGAAATTCTCAAGGATGAAGACGAATTCCTTAGAGATAACGGCTTTTACGAATCTCGCTTCAAGTTCTCTGTCACCATCGACTGTGAAACTATACTCTGCGCTCTCGCTGACCAGTAATCCATCCTCATACCAGCCGGTGAAGAGATAACAGTCGCTTGCCTGTGAGGTAATTGTCGCTTCATCACCAAAAGAATAAACACCTCCACCGGCTACCGTACCGCCCTCTTGAGGCTCGGCAACCAGGTTAACGGTGTACTGGTTTCTGGTGAAAGTAGCAGTTACTGACTTATCGCTATCCATATTTATCTCTGCGGGGTTCTCAGAAACTTCGAGATCGCCGCTCCAGCCAACAAATCCCCAGCCGTTATCTGGTACAGCTGTCAGCTCGACGATTTCGCCATGAGTATAATGAGCCTTGTCCGGGGTTCTCTGAACCGCCCCTTCACCGGAAACCTGTGTTTCGAGAGTATAACTCTTCAGAGCGAAATTGGCTGTAAGCAGTCTGTCTGCAGTTGCATTGAATAAATATTCCGCTTCGGTGCTCACCACGACTCCGCCGTCGGTCCAGTTTAGGAATTCATACCCTTCGTTTGGGGTTGCATTAAGGGTAACAGTTTCGCCATGAGGGTATGTTCCTCCACCGGATACAACACCTCCGTTCTGAGGATTAGGTGAGACAACTACCACGTACTGGTTTATAGCAAAGTTCGCGGATACTGTCTTATCATTATTCATTGTTATACTGGCCGGGCTTGTATTCCCCGTTAACGACCCGCTCCAGTTAAGAAAACGCCACCCTGTTTCCGGTATCGCTGTCAGGTTTACAACTTCTCCAGGCATATAAAGTGCTTTGTCAGGCTGCTTATCGACTGACCCCTGGCCCGAGATGTTTACCGTCAGTTCGTATGTCTTCTCGATGAAGTTCGCCACGAGATCTCGGCTTGTACTTGCGGTAAATGAATAGTTTGGATCGGTGCTTACAACGACTCCACTTTCGGTCCAGTTTTTGAATCTGTATGAATCGTCTTCTACGGCGGTAAGGTCAACCGTTTCACCGTGCTTGTAAACACCTCCGCCGGATACTGAGCCACCTTCCGCGGGACTGGCAGAAACAGTTATAGTATATTCTAGCAGGCTGAAAGAAGCGTCGATTGTATGGTGGCTTACTACGTTGTTGAATGTATAGTTAGCAACAGCACCTACCGAGACCCCATCGACGATAACGTCTGCTATCTCATATCCAGCGTCAGGCGTGATGATGAACTCTTTGTCATCGCCGTGATTAACCTGGATCTGTCCCTCAGGTTCTATAGCACCTCCGGGGCCTGCCGTCGCCACTATCGTGTAGGTATTTATTGTGAAACTTGCCGACACTGACCTGTTCTGATCCATGACTACAGCCTTCGGATTATCGGAGCCAGTGAGATCACCCGTCCAGTCTCCGAAACTCCAGCCTTCATCTGGTAAGGCTGTCAACTGGACTTCTTCTCCGTGAGTGTATTCAGGTTTATCCGGATTCTTCGTGACTGTTCCCTCTCCCGTGACCTCGATACTCAGTGTGTACAGCTTATTAGAGAGAGTAACATCAACTGTTTTGTCGCTATCGACATTAACGATTTCTGTGGCGTCTTCATAACCAATCTTGCTTACAGTGTATTGCCGGTTTCCTCTCAAAACACCTGAGAAAACGGCCAGTCCATTCTCGTCGGTCAGCTTTGTTTCCGAGTTAAAAGCCACATTCGCTCCATTGACAGGTCCTTCCAGATCACTTACTTCGAAGGTAACAGTGTATTCCGGTACGGGGACTACGGTTATAGTAACTGATCCCTGAGCCTTTTTGTAGCCGTCCTTAGTCGCTTCAATGGCTACAGTGGTGTTTCCAACAGCGACACCTGTAACGACGCCAAGAGGGGAAACGGTCGCTATTGAGTCGTCTGCCGTTGTGAAGGACACTGAGGAATCAACCGGATCAACGGTGAGCGCTATGTTCTTTGTCTCGCCAACTATGATCTCCAGAGCGCCAGTCTGGATGTTGAGCTTGATAGCCCTTACGGGGAAACAGCTGGCAATAAGAAAAAGTGCAAGAACAACCGCCAGCAAAATCAAGTTTCTTCTCTTCATAACTATCTACTCCTCTTGATAGGAATTTGTGCTTGACGTTAAAGATTCTATCACAACTGCAGATATCAAAAATAAAGGTTGTGTTTGAATGGATTGCCGGGGAACACTGGAGGAGGAAAAAGGGCTCCCGAAAGGGAGCCCTAGTAGTAATCCTAGTTAAGTAGACAGAAAACCTGCTTAACCACCTATTGAATCAAAAACAGCAGTGATTGTAGCATCCGAAGTGATCTGAACTATGGGCATAGGGTTAACGAACGACTCAATGGCACCGCCCTCATCTTCTACTATCCACTTAGAGAAGGCCCATAGATCTGCGTCAAAGATGGCAATCAGTCCGAGTTCATCAATATAGCTGCACGGGTAAGTCCTTGTAGTGGAAGCCTGCCCGGTAGGAAGGATTATCGATCCGATATTCCCGTTATCCGAGATAGCGATTCCACCGCTCTGAGAGGGAGATGCTACGTATGTGATGGTGAAACTCTTCTCAGCAAACCAAGCAACAAGTTCAAGATCGTCGCAGAGATCGAAATCTGTTGCTGCCTCAGTTTCCCAGAGTTCACCATCCAGGTACCAACCCAGGAACTCCCAGCAATCACTTGTGGCTTCGGCAGTTATAGAGACTTCATCACAGCAATCGTATGTGCCTGCACCGGTTACTGTACCGCCATTTGTAGGGCTTGCAGAGAGTGACAGCTCGTACTGGATCATTGTGTACCATGCTACGAGGTCGAGATCCTCTTCAATGGTGAAAGTATAGGTCCAATCGTCACCAAGGAAGTTGTCCTCTGAGTCATACCAGCCCTCAAAAATGTAGCATTCAACTTCCTCTGCAGTTGCAGTGGCTACTTCACCGCACTCGCCTTCGCTTGGGTCGTCCAGCGAAACATACTCATCCAGATCGGAAGGCGATGCGCTGACGCTCAGATCATAGTAGTATTTCTCAAATATGGCAACAATCGTGGCGTCGCCTGTAATCGTGTATTCGAGAGGATTCTCTGAACTTGTCGAATCGCCTGTCCTATCAGCTATCTGCCATTCGACGAAGAACCAGCATGGAGTAGGATCAGCAGTCAGTTGCACTACTGTGCCATACGAAATTCCTTCTCCACCGTCACCGGCCCAACCTTCGCCTTCCCAATCAACATCCAGGTCGAACTCAAATCCCTCTTTAGAAACAGTATCAGTGGCTTCGTTGCAGCAGATGTCATATGCTGCGATCCAGGCCTTCATTTCCTCCGCCGGATCCTCGAGGTACCACTTGACTGTCTTCGTCCAGGACTTGCTCTTCTGGAATGCAGTCCAGGGTTCGGGTGGTACAAAGGAGATAGCTGCTGTTTCGATTACATCTACCATCGGTTTCTGGAAGCTTCCCTGATTGACCCAGACGTTCACGAAGTCAAAGCAGTTGTCTGTTGCTTCCCATGTCAGTTCAACGTATGGTATGTCTCCTTCGAACATGAGTTCGCTTATTTCGAACTGGGTTATGGTTGGTGGTACCGTATCGGTATTGCCTATTTCCATACCCCATGGTTCAGACATATTGCTCGCAGAGTCGTAACCGACTATTGTCGCGACAAGCGTCTCACAGTCGAGGTTCCCAAAGCACCAGGTTACCGTTCCGGTGTACTCTGGACCTTTACATATGCATGTGTCGATTGCTATGTTGGCAAAGTCCTTTCCTGTATTCACGTCGGGATGGCTGAAGAAGATCTTTCCTATATCCCATGATCCGCAGTCGCCTTCTCCACATGTCATGCATCTGTCGTAACCGTACCATGTTATCGTTACGCAGGTTTCTTCTGAACACTCTTCGATCGAGGCGTCAAACCAGAAGTCGGGAGCTACGTTGTCAACGAGTATCGTGGTCGTTGTCGAATCGCTGTCACAGGAGTCGAATACTTCAAGTGCAATCGTTCCATAGTAGCAGTCCTGATCTTCTACGTTCCAGCGCCACTTGCTTCCGTCGGAGGACCATGGTACAAATTCTTCCTGTCCTCTGTCTACCCAGATCCACTCTTCCAGAACCTCGTCATAGACGTATTCTTCTATGGTGCTGAGGTCAACTGTAAGGATAGCGTCATCCGGGCAGTTGTCGGTTGCTTCCCATGTGAGATAGAGAAGGTCTGTGGTGTAGACGTCGTCACAACTAATATCGCTTCTGTCTACAGGCTGACCCTCTTCATCAACAAAGCCGAATTCGAGTATTCTAGGTCCTACGTTGTCGATTATTATTGGAGAATCGAAGAGTACAGCGTAGGTATCGAATGGGTACATTTCTAGCCAGAGTTCCATTTCTTCGATCTCTTCAGGTGTAAGGTAACCGTAAACATATGACCAGTTCCAGCAGGTATCCCATGCCCAGAGATGAAGGTTTATCTCTTCGCAGTCAAGGCCATCATATGTCAAAGTGGCGTAACCGGTTGGCGAAACTGCGAGATATATTCCACCATTTGGCTGCTGCTCGTCAAGACCGGCCACTATTGATGGAGCATTGTCAAGTTTACCAGAGAGGATGTTAGTCGGAACGCTCAAGAAATCGTTTATAGCTTCAGATTCGGGATCGAGCTCCACGGTAGCATTTGAAGTTATATACAGGAAAACGAATTCTGTAGCGTAGCCGGTTTCTTCTCCAAACCACTCATCGAGATTCATCAAGCAGCCATCAGTTACTGCCCAGTCGATAACGGTCTGCGTGGAGCATTTGTCTATCTCCGGCACGTTGAGCTGTATATCCGGTGCTATGTTATCTACTATGTATGTCTGAGAGTATTCCACATCTCTTCCACACACATCGACACCGGTTAGTGTTATCACTAGTTCCTCACAGTCCATTCTGGGTAGTTTCAGTACGACGTAGCTTGGAGAGCACTCTGAATCAAATTCCTTCTCCCATATCCACTCGTCGCAGTCGATTACCCATCCGCAAGGTGTCTCCTTTGAATCGAAGCAACCTCTGGATACTGTCATCTTCATCTCTTCCATACATGCAGTAGCTTCATACCATACCAGGACTTCATCGGTCATACAAATATGGAGAGAACCGTCAACGAATTCCCAAGATGGCTCTACATACAGGAATACTTCTGGCTCTGCGGTATTGACAAGAACAAGTGCGGTTTCAAAGCCTTCATTGCCGCATTCGTCAACACCGTAAAGCTCTATCACTAGTTCACCGCAAGTAACGGTGCCTTCCCAGGTGACAGTCGCTATTCCAGTAGAAATGCCGTCCATCCATGGTTCAAGGACTGCGAACGTTGCGTCCGGACAAATCTCTTTCTCGAGACTTTCGAGACCGTTGCCGTTTTCTTCTCTTAGCCAGTAGGCGTTTATTTCGGTAACTGTTGCGAGCTGGCAGTCTTCAAGTATCCAGTCGAATGTGAGTATGTTGCCTTCACATATCTGGTCCGGAATTCCAATAAGTTCTATCTCCGGTGCTATGTTGTCTATGAATATCTCTTCACTTACTACTGTGGTGTTCTTGTAGAGTCCATCGCAGCAATTGCCTTCGCACAGGAAGTCAAACTCACCACAGAAGTCTGTCGCTGTGAGTGTTATCTCGAGATCTCCACACCACGGGTCGAATTCCCACATAAGAATGTCGGACTCATTCAACTGCTCGGGACCATCAGCCCAGAAGTGGTAGGTGTCGCCAAGAGAGACCCAATCATCTAATGCAGCATCCCAGAGCAGGAGCTCACCATCGGAGACGGATATCTCCACTTCAGAGAGAGCGTTGTCATAGATGTCCCAGTAAACGAATGTGTAAGTATCGTTACATACAGGATCGTCCAGCCATACTTCTGCTTCGGGTGCGACGTTGTCGAGATCGAAGTAGTAGCAGATTTCGAATTCCTGCGGACAGCCTTCACAGTCTTCAGCTATTACATTGACTGCGAAACAGGCTTCCATGCAGTCCAGGTCTGAGTAGTCTACTGTGAATGTCTCTTCACCTGTCTCGAGAAGTGTCGCGATAGATCCGGAGATTATCTCTCCTCTGCAGGCATCGACAAAGACTTCCACTAGCTTGTCGAGGCTGTAGTTTATCTTCACGGGGAACGTAACCTCGGTAGCATTGC
>Ga0302251_1001341_pt1 | contig 15372 bp, 11 predicted proteins | sample AAG_RA_Gln_MG_FD_193534 | JGI IMG/M metagenome (GOLD analysis project Ga0302251, IMG submission 193534) | Enriched activated sludge microbial communities from anaerobic digester in WTTP, New Holstein, Wisconsin, United States - AAG_RA_Gln | ecosystem: Engineered > Bioreactor > Anaerobic >...
ACGGGCATTCGGTCTTCCAGCATGTTCCTGTGCCCTTAATTCTTCTGCACGGTGATCCCAGTAATTAATCTCCTTAATGAGTCTTTCCTTTACCGCAACTTCGGTTTTTGTGATCCGGTTCATTCGTTCCTTCCTCACCTCCTCAAGGTGCTCAGGAACGATGCTGGTAATGGCATAAGTTTGCACGGCCATTTCGAGCTCACTCTTAATCCACCCGCACTCGGGTCGTGCAAGAATCGCTTCTATTCCAGGCTCCTCGGCCCCGAGCGGACGAAAATCCAGGTAGGGCGCATATTGGATATGCCGTGCGGTGCCTGAGCGATCAAGCTCGATGTGCATCACTCGCTTCGAGATCACTCGCCGTTCGCCCGATCGGGTCAGGCTCGCATCCTGGATAGCATGCTCGATGTAGAAGTACATCCTCGGATGCACACCGAGGTCGCGTTCATCGACAAGGATGGTCCCCCTCTTGAGGATATCGCGATTCCTCTCAAGAGTAAGATCAATGACAGCATCGAGGAGTGGCGAGCCGGGGCAAACGAAGGTCGCTAAAGACTCCCCCTGCGGCGCGATCAGGTCTTTTTCAAATGTCGCCCGTTCATAATGCGGAAGTACCGGCTCGCGTACCCCGATGATCCGATCCCGATTCCTGATGATGGATGGGACATGGGTGAGCTCATACCGCCGGGGCTCTCGCTGACGCATGGTGCCGCCCAGTCTGGTAAAGGCTTCCGAGAAGAAGGATTCGATGTAATGCGGCTGGAGTCTTCGTGCTTCGGCCCGTTCCATATCCTCACGAATACGACGAACACGGCTGGCATCCATCACCTCGTGAACAAGGACGCGCTCCTCAAGCAGATCCTGGAGCGCTCGCGTATTCACAGCGTTTTCGACGGCTCTGTCGAGCCTTGAGCGGACTTCAGGCAGGTCGCCATACCGTACAGCCTCTATGAGCAGCTCTCGCAGCGACTTTCCTTCGAACACCAGCTTGCCAAGCACATCGAACACCTGGCCGCCTAGGGCTTGCCGAGCTTCTGCAAGTTTATCGAGCAGTTTGTGGTAGACATCACCTTCTCGCGTTTCGCTGGCTACCAGGTTCCAGAGGAAACAAACTTCGGTCTGCCCGATGCGGTGGATGCGGCCGAATCGCTGTTCAAGGCGATTGGGATTCCATGGCAGATCGTAGTTGACCATGAGATGCGCACGCTGGAGGTTGATGCCTTCTCCAGCTGCATCGGTGGCAAGAAGAACTTGGACCTCGGCCTGGTATTTGAAGGCTTCCTGAGCTTTGATGCGATCTTCACGCCCCATCCCGCCATGGATAAGCACAACAGCATCATCTCTTCCCAGAAGCGTCGAGATGCGTGTCCTCAGGTAATTCAACGTATCCCTGTGCTCGGTGAAAATGACAAGTTTCTGCCGGGGTGAGGATTTTGGGTTCGGATTCACTGCATCGGGTGCATTGATCTCAACTGGAACCGGTACTGCCTTGAAGATCTCGCCAAAAAGGCTAGCGAGCTCACACCATTTCGTATCGGTACCGCTTCGCCTGACACTGGCAGCCAATTCCTCCAGATGGTGAAGTGTAGTGATCTCTGCCTTCAGCTCGACGATGCTCCTGGCTGCTGTTGCCTGATCCAGGACTTGTTCTTCAAGGAGTTCCACTTCCTGGTCTGGGGCATCATCCAGATCTGCAAGGTCCTCGGTTTCGACCGAGATTCCGTTCGAGACAACCCCGGCGGCTATATTCCCACGTTGCACCATCTCAAGTTCACGCAACTTGGATTCGAGGCGTTCACGCCTTCGCCTGAGAGATTGGAAGATAGCCTCCGGCGATGAAGCGAGCCGCCTTTGCAGGATCGTGAGGGCGAATCCTACCGTACCGGCTCGCCTCTCGTTCTGGAGCGCTTCCGCCCGGTCGAATTCCTCCCTGACATACGTCGTCACTGCTGTATACAGAGAGGCTTCCAGGGCTGAGAGCTTATAGGGAACGGTATAAGCAATCCGTTGAGGGAAGAGCGGTTTACCATCGAACTTAAGAAGTTGCTCTTTTACCATGCGTCGCATAAGGTCGCTCGCATCGCTCGAATGGACTCCATCCCTGAATTTGCCTTCAAACCGATCCCCGTCCAGGAGCGAGAGAAATAGCTGGAAGTCCTCTTCCTTGCCATTATGCGGCGTAGCGGTCATGAGGAGGAAGTGTCGAGTTACTGTGGACAGAAGCCGGCCGAGCTGAAACCGTTTTGTATAGCTCACCTCGCCGCCGAAAAAGGTGGCGGACATCTTGTGCGCCTCGTCACAGACTACGAGGTCCCAGCGGCAATCAGGCGCTTTGAGCTTCTCCTGTACATTCTCGTCCCGTGATAGTTTGTCGAGCCTGGCAATGACGAGATCTGATTCCATGAACCAGTTCCCTGTCCTGGAGGCTTCCAACTTGTCGTTGGTGAGGATCTCGAAAGAAAGATTAAAGCGTTGAAAGAGTTCATCCTGCCACTGTTCGGCAAGGCTCCCCGGGCATACCACCAGGCATCGTTGGAGGTCGCCCCGAGCGATGAGTTCTTTGATGAGAAGGCCAGCCATGATGGTTTTACCTGCGCCTGGATCATCGGCCAGTAGAAACCTGAGCGGTTGGCGCGGAAGCATAGCCTCGTAGACTGCAGTGATCTGGTGAGGAAGTGGTTCGACAACTGAAGTGTGCACTGCCAAGACCGGATCGAATAGGTGTGCTAGGCGGATGCGCTGCGCCTCTGAGACAAGCCTAAAAAGGGCGCCATCTCCATCAAGGCTCCAAGGTCTTCCCTCTTCTACAAGTGACAACCGGTCCTCGTCATAGCGATACAGGAGTTGGTTAGCGACTTTTCCGGTGGGGTCTTTATAAGTAAGCTCAAGGGCGTCAGTACCAAACCACTGTACCGATACAATTGTCACAAGAACATCAGGTAAAATTCCTCTAATACATGCGCTCGGCGTTAGTGACTCTAGTTTTGACATTATTGTTCAGAATAGCTTTGAACGGGTTTGGTGTCAAATATTAAATACGAAAGAGACTATCTACAGTTCAGACAGCTCTATGTAAAAGGTGTATAGTCTTGATATTCATCGATAATATTGTATTATAGATGATATGAAATCATCGAATCCTGCCCTACCTTCGACCGACCAGAATGCCGTCTCCGAACTCATCCAGAAGCTCGTTGACGCCTCACCTTCCCTCGGAAGCCTTACTGCCGACGATCTTGCCACCGTCGCGAAAGCAGTGGTTTTTGATGAGCTCAAGGATGAGTTGAAGCATCGGCTGGATGTTGCCCGCATCGACCTCGCTGCCAAGCGAGAGCTCTTCTTATCGCGGTACAGAAGTCAGCAAACACGCCAAGCTTATCGAGCTGCGCTTCAAGCTCTCGATTCCTGGGCGGAGCGGGCTGGGGTCATGCTCCTCGACCTTAAGCCCCGGCATGCCGATGCCTATATTGCTTCCTGTACAGGATCTCCGTCCTCTATTCGGCTTCGGATAGCTGCAGCATCAAGCTTCTTCACCTTTCTGGATCGAGAGACTGAAGGGCGAGTTCGGAATCCCTTCTTAGGGACAAGACTCCGCCCAACTCGAGCATCGGCAACACCAAAGGTACCTTCTGAGACCGATGTTGCGACGATTCTGGGAGCCGTGAAGGGAGATCTCAAAGCCGCTTGCATCGCCGTGATTGAACATGGTTTCAGGGTTGGCGCTCTGCCGACTCTTCAGATCTGGGGAGGGCGGTTCCAGGGCGAATCAAAGGGTAAGTCTATAGCGGGAGTCCTCTCCGAGCGTACGAAAGCAGCGCTGGCCGAAGCCAACCTGGATCCTCGCAATCCTTGGCAAACCACCAGCGCCGACTCTCTACGGAACCGTTTCCAGTACCTTTGTAGACAGCTGTCCGCACAACATTTAATCGCCGAAGCTTACTCCATCCATGATCTGCGACACTACTTCGCCATTAATCACTACCAGCAGCACAAAGACATCTATGCGCTAAAGCATCTACTTGGCCATGCTTCCATTCAGGTGACAGAGCATTACCTCAAGGGAATGCAAGCATACATCTAGGTTCAACAGCTTACCCATTTCTTCAAGTAGTACAGCACATAACGTTTATAGTCGCCTTCTGCCCGCGATGATCGGGGCTACGGCGCTTTCGAGGTCGGCAAGTTCCTCATCGGTAATCTCAGGGAACAGCCCGCGTTTCGATGCCGATACCTTCCCTTTACCCTGGATACAGAGGCGGACGAAGAGCTCAAGCTTTCGATCGGGCATGTCGAGGATGGAACGAACGGCTTCGGATGCCTGGTCGAAGAGCGAGAGATACTCCAGTTCCGCCGAAAACTCCACCTGCGCTGTTTCCTGTATGAATGAAGCTAAAGCTTCCGCCTGCCGCGTCAGGTCAGGATAGCGGTAGTGCCCGCTGGTCTCTCCCTGCACCGTTACCGCTCCCCGGCTATCGAGCGCATACTGCAGCCGCTCCATGCAAGGCTTGGAGAATGCTTCTAAGGTTGCGTCGTACTCCTTCATCCGGCGGAGCATGACCGCGGAGACGGGGAATATCATATCTTCCGGCGTGAATCCCGTCGCGACTAGCGCGTCGTGGATCAAGAAACGATGGATGCGGCCATTGCCGTCCTCGAAGGGATGGAGATACACGAACCCGAATCCTGCTACGGTGGCGAGAACGAGGGCATCGAGAGCGCTGGACCGGATCTGCCTGCAGGTGGAAGTCCATCCCTCCATAAGGGATCTCAGGGCTTCTGGCTTGGGCGGAATATAATGGACAAGCTCGCGAGTTGGGCCGATGCTCTCGCCTACATAATTTTGGTTTTTCCTATACCCATCGACGGCATATCGTTCTTCCACGATCGCGTTCTGCAGTGCCGTAAGCTCATTTTCTCCATACGGATCGACATGCCCCGCTCGCCTCAAGAGTTCTATGAACCTGGTGGTACGCTTCGTGTCGGCTTTCTCCCGCTCGATCTCGAAGGAAGATTTCGTTTCCTTTGCGTAGAGGTATCGGGAAGCGCGCCCGATGAGATCATCCGGATAGGCGGCGACAAGGGCTCGTACCGATGCCGCGACATCGGCGGTATGGAAGGCTGCGATCGCTTCAGTTTTCCTGATGCGCGGGCAATACGCTTTCCCTCCAAGGAGGTTTACGATAAGCCTCTGCCGCTTCGCCCTAGGCGCAACCGCCGCGGAGATGGTGAACTCCCGCTCTTCATCGAGAATCGGAAGATAGTTGCCCGTAACGAGATCAGGAAGACCAAGCCTTCGTTCTGTTAAAAGTTCATAGAAGAACCATACAAGCCGGGCATATTTGCCGATCGGCGATTCCTGAACATAGGCTTCGACAGCTGAAGAATCAAGTATTGGGAACAGCGCTGCCAACACCTCCAGGTTGAGCCCTTCATACTTTAGCGCGAACGTTAGGTTCCCGGCCCATTCATCGCCAGGATCATAGCCTCTTGGGTAATACGACTCGGTCTGGCCGTCCTGTTCCATGCTGCGACGATCGCTTCGCTCATGGATATAGGAGACTGATGAAGGCTCGAGCACATCGAGGCGGTAGGTTTGAATAAGCCACGTATAGCCAATTGCCTTCAATCGTAGCCTCCTTTGAAAAACACTTATAAGTTTAAAATTTCACTTACAATACAGCGATATCCTATAAAAATTGTTACATCAACGACCGCCTTCGTCAAGCTACTCTTTGCGTAATAGCTTAAAAAACACTTAGAAACTTCAATATTTAGTTATTTTCCTTTAGGATTTCTGAAAAATACTTACTTTATTAGACCTTTATCACGATCGACCTGTCTTCGACAGTCTCTTTTCATAGAGGAAATCGTGGATATGTGGTCTTCTCCTGTGTCTATTTAATAACCAGTGCTGACCCAAGTGTTATACTCGCGGACAACATTGTTGACTTCTGATTGCGCGTCCCGCTTAGCCGACTCTATTGCCAAGATATCATTGTTTGCTGCCCTATATAGTTCTCACCATCCTGACGGTATTGCTCAACATCCTGTTGATACCTCGATGATGTAAAACTATCCTTCGACCAGGGCTTACTTGGCTTCATGGCTTTACTCGAAAACCTTGGATAGGAACCATAAAGATTACTGTAGGAGCTAACATAGCCGAACACGAAAGATAATGCGGTTACCATGATGATCGCTAATACTAAGATCCGTTTACTGACGAATATGGTTATCTCCAATATTCATTTATTTGGATTATTGTCTCCATTATACATGGATCACCAGAGCTGGCAATAAAATCAATATTGAAAACACAACATAGCTAGATAATAGCTTTGACAGATTTAGCATCATAGACTATCATTTTTTTACCGCCGAGTTGTCCGTATTGCAGGGCGGGATAAAAGTACTCGCTAAAAAGGACCTCAGCGAAGCTGTGGTATCGCGCCCTTTCTAGCCATCTTTATCCCTACCCTATTACCTGTCTCCTCGGCGGCCTTGAGGCCTAATTTACACCTTGCTTGCGAGGCCTCTTCCGGCACGGGGCTGGAGAACTTCAACAGACCTTTACGGCTTTGTCCATTTAGGCGCTTTGAAGACAGGCGACCGTCTTCCGAGGTTGGGAAGGCGGTAGATGCTAAAGGGGTAGCTAAGTATGGCTCACCACATGGATTCTCGACTTTACCAGGATGCAGGACGTCCTCAGAACAGTGAGGGACTCGATGGCCCCGTAGGTATATGGGATTTAGGGCTGTGCAATCACACCGACTTCTCTTTATTACAGGCTTCTACGCATCGCCTCCGCAAAGTAGTGGATTCAATCCTCCAGCCTTACCATCGTAACGCGAGGGACCTGTTTGCTACTATCGATGAGGAGCTGGGAACCACCGCTAAAGAATTTTGGACCCTTGTTCTTTTCGAGCACGAGCTTCCTCTTGCTGCTCACTTTACTCAACAGCGGAAGAATAAGGACCTCATGAAGGGGGTGGCGTTTGTGCTCAAGCAGGGCCCGGAAGATAAATACTACTTCCCTTGCTTAGGAGGAGTACTATTACTCGATAAGCTGGTTGCAGAGGCTGATAATGGCTCTGACCCACTCATGTACTGTATCTGGGAGGCTGTCAGAAATCTTCCGTCTCATCACCGATGGTGCATCATTGCAGACAGTCCTTCAGAAACGTGGATTGAAGATCACTCCCCATCCTATGAATTATCAAAAGGTCAATCGTGGTACGGGTATTACTATGATGAGCCTTTTGAATGGCATGATGATGCTGGCCTAGAGGTTGTCGCCTATGCCTATGAAGACTCTTTCAATTTCGATGAGCAATGGACAATGGCGAATGAACGCGGCTTTATCTGGTGGCCACATGACTTCGCCTATAGAATCAGCAGCCAACGAGAGGTTCTTATCGATGGCAAGAAGTCGTACCACGTTCAGAGTGCATCAAATTTGGTCGTAGAAGGAAAAGTATCACAAGAGGAGGCCCTCAAGGCTATCGCGGCGTTAATTCCAGAACTCTCTGGAACATCGATTCCAGTCTATGATCCTGCTGACGGCTCCATCCAACTTGCGAGTACTTGTTGGGTCAAAGATGCTAATGTCGATTGGCTTATGCGTGACTTCGGAGCCATCGCCGCATTGATGATCGCCGATGCAGAAAGGCTCGTAGAGGTCTTCGCCGCCAGTGTAAGGGGGCGGCCTGATCGGTCCCGACATCCAGTACAAGGGACACGAATAGTACCAGACCAGAGGCTTAACGCACGAGAACAAGTATTCCGTGATACGTTGAGGTTCATCAACAACTGGTTTATGCCCCCTGTGCTCCTTTCAGCCATCAAACAGCTGGAATTGCTCAATCTCACCGTCAGCTGGGAGAAATTTGGCTTCTCTTCGATCCTCCCCTTTAGTGATGGACAGCTGGCCATGCTTGAGGTAGCTTGCACTCATCATCCTGAACTGGGAGAGGGTTGCTGGATCACCCTGACCCTGCCCATGAAAGGAATGAGGGTGAAGGTCCTGCGGCTCGCAAACATCTTGAATATCGAAGAGTATAGAGGAGCCTCTGGTGCATCCCTAATTGGAGGATGGACCGCAAAGTCAGTCACCAAGGAGAGCGATCTTTCCCAGCCGTACTTTCAATCCTTCCTTCCGAACATCCTTTATGGACAAGGCAAACTTGAGTATTACGTCCTAAATATGGTCGCAAGAGCTCGATGGATTGAACATAGCCGAGTCGAGATCGCACGCTTGCTCGCGCTCCCAATGCAAATGCCTCCTCGCCGCCCAATGCTGAGCGTTGCTGATATCGAGCAAATAGCCAAGGAAGCCGGAGTCCGAATGCTTGACCCGAACGACCCAATTATTAAAGCCGACGGCGCATGGGTTGAAGGAACGCTCGATCTCAGCTTTGCACTAAGTAAGGGCATTCTGAGCAAGCCAGGCGATAAGGCTAAGTAGCGCTGGCAATCTCCACCGTTGGGACAAGAGCGCGACTTGTCTTAATGGTGAAGATCTTTTGTCCCGCTTTGTCCCGCTTTGTCCCGCTTGTTCCGCTATGTTCCGATTGTCTCGCATGTTCCGCTATGTTACGGAACAGGGGCTTTGTTACGCAACAGCTCGCCCTGTGCGATTGGAAATCCAAAGATGGCCTCATAATAAAGGACCAAGATGATCAAGAGCACTTTATACGGAAAAGTTTACCCCACGTCTCGATTCCGTCTCAATATAGCCGTCTCGTATCAGCATGTAACGGTAAGGGTGGTACATTCCATTTTCGTTTTGTTACAAGCGCTTCCTGGAAGTGGGCATAGCTCACTTGGAGATAGGAGACGCCAAGCCTTTGGCCACCGACCGAGCTCCTGTGCCGCTAGCTTGTCTACCTTGTCCTTTATCTCCTCAATAAGGTCTTGAGAACTAACAGCTCCTATCTGCTGGGAGAGCAATGAGATCATCTTCCGCATACGCGATGCATTTGACCTAGTGATGACGCCGACTTTACTCCTCACGTCGATCATGGAACGGGCTGTATCATAACCTACGGAACTCAGGCCAATTGCCGATATGCCTAGGGCCAGCTCTTTCGATGATTTGGGTATGCTCTGAAGTTGTGCGATACCGCCTTGAGCGAGTAGTGGGACTGCAAACTGGATTAGCTTCAACGAACTCCGAGGATCTGTGTTGTGTGGCCTCATGAGCAGTTGGACCACTGATGCCCCTACAGGAAGGAGACAGCCAGGCTCGCCTCCTATACAAATTGTTCCTGCCTAATGTGCTCTTTGGTCAAGGCAAGCTAGAGAATTATGTCCTATATATGCTGATGAGGTCACAATGGGTAGTGAAGATATCGAGGACTCTGGATTCGTTCATGCGAGAGCCTAAGCTTCCACCGGAAAAGCCATCCGAGCCTAACCAGATACCAGGTACATCTGCTCTCACCCTCAAGCTGGACCTCGGTTTTGGGCTTCGGAGAGGCAGCCTAATCAGGAGGGATAATATCTTCGATCTTAAGTCTTGATGGGTAATGGGGAGGCTAGAGTGCGACCAGCTTCTATGGTCTTTACCAGGGTATTTATCAATGTGGATATATCAATAGCTCTATGCGTAACGGTATCGTAACGGTATATATCGGAATCCTCTCAAGTAGAGGCTATATTTCAGGCATAATGGCTCGCCACGTATACATCGTCTCTATACCTAGCTCAGTAGGTTGCACCAAAGCTCAGAGAATGAACTTCGTTAATTACATGTTTCTGGGAATACTTGCCCCCGTTTAACAAGACTTCTACGAAGAGTCGAGATGACTCTGGAATCTATGCCTGCTCCCCTTAATGCCCGAAGGATTTCATCCACGGGATATGCGTTAAGAAGTGCTTCATTGAAGCTAGCGGGGGTTCTACCTTCAATAAGATAAGGCTCCGATAGACGATCATAATCCCATATCAGGGTTAATTTCTTAGACTCTAGATTGGTCCTATACCCCGCCCCTCGCCTGATGAGCCTCAAGTCATCAAGTTGCCGCAAAAAATCGAGATATCCTGATCCTGCTGACATCTCCGTGAGGCGATCGGAGTGTATAGCAACCTGATCGTCAAATATGGTGCGCGGGTACATGTACCTTAGTAGTTTGTACAAGAATCTAGCAAGGCGAAGTCTGCCTCTGGTTCTCACAAGGATTTTCAACAAATCTTCTCTCGTGGTCCATCCAACAGCATCCTGCTGGACGAGGACTGCAGGAGATAAAACGGGGCGATACTTTTCCCAGATATATCTGGCTTGCCGTTCAATATCTGCGTCGACCTCTCTCCATCGGCCAAGGTTTATCTGCTTGGAATATCCATGGTGCATACTTCGTATCCAAGCTTTGGTGAGTTCTACCAATTGGCTTTCACCTAAGCCTTTTTGCCATAGGTAGTTGAGAACATAGAACTGTGACTTCGTCCTTGGTGTATGCGCGGCCATTCCCTGCTCAAATAACCGAGCTCCCATCTCGTATGCGGTAAGATCGCTTTTAGTTTGATCATTTACCATAAGAGCACCCCGCGTTATGTTCGAGGTAATGGGTAGCTTAGGAATACTTTCCAAATTGAATGGATCAAGCTTGTCATACCAGTACAACAATTGGCGCCAATCGAGCAGTTCCCGGCCCTCGTCTACACACTTCTGTCTTGGTCCGAAAGGTAGCCGGAAAGTACGTCGTTTTTGGGGGTATACTTCAACCCCCAGTACCTTCGCATAAGGTGCCATGATGTCCTGAAACAGCCTGATGGTTGGAGGTTTCTCCCTGAAGAAAGGCCTAAATAACAGGTGATAGTGCCCTTCGCTCTCAGAGGTAAAAAGCATCGAGTTTGACTGATGCAAACCTAAAGAAGCTCTAAGGCTGTCAACACCATTGGAAGGGACTGTGTCTATATCGATAGCGCCGAACGCAGGATACCAACGTCCGAGACTGGCGATTGAATATTTACCATCCAGGTGGGACATCACAAGGTCGCGAGTGATACTCCCTTCGACACTCCTCCACTCCTCGCCTGGACTCTTGATCCCATATCGAGGTGTAGGTTGAACAAACATCTTCATATACTGCTCAAGGTCGCTATCTTCTTCACACATACTCGTTCCAAAGATCATTACCCACGAGTTGCTAGATGACACTCTTCCGTCACCTTTTTTACCCGGACAATTTTACCGTCATGTACAACGAAGACGAGGCCAACCTCACCAAAGGCAACAGTTTCAAGGGATTGCGATAACCATTCCAGATCGCCACCTATCTCCTGTATCCTGCCACATGGTATCTGTGCTTTTCGGGCATTTACGTTGTTGTCCCTAGTCATGCTTCACCGCCTTGACCGACCTTGAGATGATCCATTCGGAGAGTTCCGATGGATCAAACCTAATTCTTCCACCGATCTTGATATGGGGAATTCTCCTTTGCTCGACATACTTGTAGATAAGTGAGTGTGATACCTTCAGATAGGCTGCGGCATCACCAACGGAGAGAAGTCTCGACTTATCATCCTTTGTCATCAGTTAACTCCTTCGCTCAGGATGTACCTAAGCTTCATTTCTAGGAGTAAACATAAACTAGGGTTGGAAAATGATCTAATTAGCGAAGTTGTGCGTAATTGAGTGTCTACGTGTTTGGTTAGGGCAGTATGTCATCCATTTGCTTATACCATTCTCCGAATTTCTCAAAACCCGAACCGTATACTGATTTAATCGAGTTGACAACATTTCGACCGATCGGAGAGCCATCGCGTAGGAAGTGTTTGCTGATAAGGGAGGAAGAACGCTTTCCCTCACTCTCGCTCATGTACTCATTCGCGACGAGCCATTCGAAGAATGCTATAAGTCCGCTGATTTTCCCTCTCCAGGTGATCTTGGGAGGATCGCTCTCCATAGGTGTAGTCTCTACTGCTCCCTGGAAGCTGAAGTGAGCGAAAAACGCAGAACGAGGGTTCTCGATCTCGGCAGAATAGAGAAGTTCTAGTTCGCACAAGCGCTCAACAATTCTTAAGAATGTGGACTTGTCACAAGCGAGAGGGATCAGGGAAATTCGCTGCCGCTTCTTGGATGTTTCTGCCAGACTCTGTTTGATCGCAGGAGGAACCTCTGACGGCTCCTGAAGTAGAATGAAGACACTCCTAGTCTCCCTGCTACGGAGCGAGAAGAACGTCTTAAGGTTCTCCCCATCCTGTAGAACTTGGTACTGATCATGGATGCGCTGCTTTACGACGAGTGGATTATCACTCCTGCCAACAAGGGCATCAATCCCGTACGCTACTTGGGTAAAAGTCCAACGTTGCGTAACATAGCGCAACATGTGATTGAGATCTTGCTTGCGACGCTCTATCTCAGCCAATAGCTCTGGAGTTGGATCCTCATCAAGACGGCCTCCGAACACCTCCATCATTCCTGCGATGGTGGTTTGTGGATCGAGCTCATCTATGATGTCCTGAGTTGCTTTTTCAATCCAACAACGTTTAGCCTCAATAAGACCGACTTCCTCCACCTCGCTCGGATCAATTCCCAACACTTCCGCAGCTTCGCTAGAAAATGCCGAGCGTTCTTGAGCCAGACGCTCCCTGATCGAAGCTAGTACCAGATGACAGGCAGAAGCGGCGTCTAGAGGTCGAGGGTAGCGATGAAGTATCGATTCTAGCAAAGAACTAGCCTGCAATGAGAACAGTTGAGAGTCGTCGAACATCTTCATCCTGATGCCTTCCATACTGAGCATGGTCTATCTACACGTAGACTACTTGGTAGTAGATTGTTAGTCAAATTCATTGCGAAAGTGTGTTAATCCGTAGGAAGTACTACGAAACCTTACCAAGCATCTATTTCTACTATTGACAAATCCTGATAAGTCGTGTAAAGCTATACTATATAAGGAATTGCTTCGCAATCTATAGGTCAGGGGTTCGAATCCCCTATTCTCCATCGTTTTCTTGTTCGTGCGTCGCCGATCAATCACCATGTGCAAATCCCTTGCTGCTTTATTACGTGCGAAGGTCCTCGGCGCACGGAGTCAAATCCTTCGCCATCCATCTTATTCCCTGCCTGTTCGGCCTCCCGGTGCTCTTCTTCGCCAAGGCGCCTTCGGTTTTTCCCGGAGCGATACCCGTTTGCTGTTCATCTGTGGTTTTAACGGATGCTTCCGTGCTCTGTCTTCGCAGCCAGCGATGCCGCGCCCAGCGCACCCGCATCGTCCCCGAGCCCAGGCGAGATCACTGTGCAGCCACCTGCCGCGCAGGTGGGCGTGGCTGCGATCGCGGAGCGGACAGCTTCACCGACCCTGGGGCCTGAACGGGCAAGCCCTCCGCCGACGACGATCGCTTGGGGATCGAAGAGCACCGCAAGCGTTGCGGCGCAGTACCCGATGAAGGAAAGCGCCTCCGAGAGTATGCGTTCAGCCACTTCATCGCCGCCCGATGCCAGGCTGAACACATCGGCTGCCTGCGGGACGGCGAGCGTCGAGAGCCGGGTGGGTGCGCCACGCCTTTCGCGTGCGGCCTGCGCCGCTTCAGCGGCCTTTTCGGCGATGGCCTTTCCGGAAGCCAGCGCTTCCGCGCACCCTCTGCCCCCGCAGGCGCAGACAGGCCCCTTGCCGGCGAGAAGGGGAATATGTCCTGCTTCGAGGGCATTCCCGTTTTTTCCGCGGTACAGCTTCCCGCCTGTCACGGCCCCTGCGCCAATGCCGGTGCTCACGGTGAGATATACCAGGGGATCGGCTCCCTTCGCGGGCCCGAAGCTGTATTCGCCCCAGGCAGCAGCCGAGCCGTCATTTTCGAGGATCACCGGCATGCCGAACCGCTCTCTCATCATTGCGGCGAGGGGCAGATTTCTGAAAGGCAGGTTTTCCGTTTTGAGGATGACACCGGCATGGGCGTCGAGCGGGCCCGGCACGCCGATCCCGATGGCATCGACCCGGGAACCGCGGGGGAGCAGCCTTTCCGTGAGGCGGTATATGCGCCCCGTAATGGCATCGGAGCCTTCTTCCGCGCCGGTGGGAAGCGTTTCGGATTCAAAAACCCGCCCCGCCCTGTCCACAAGGAGCCCGTGAAGCTTGGTACCGCCGATATCGAGTCCTATGAGGAGACCGCCGGACTTCCGCTCCTCAGCCAGAGAAGAATTCATGCACGCAGCTCCGCCCAGGCCCGGTCCAGCGATCGGGCCGCTTCCGCGATCCTCGATTCGATCGCGAGGATTCGCCCTTTCGCACGATCCAGGTTTTCTGCGAGTTCCGCATACACCGGCTTCATACCCTCCGGCGCCGGCCCGCCGGGAAGTCTTCGGACAGCAACAAAGCCTTGGGGCGACAGCGCGGCTTCGATCGCATCCGCCGAAAGGCCCATCTTCCTTCCGCAGCGTTCTTCGAAGCTTCGGCGCAGAAGTTCCCTGTCATTCCCCGATCGGGCGAAGGCGGAGCAGATGGCGTGTGCCTGTCTGAAACCGATTTTCTCCTCGCGGACCAGGGTATCGGCCAGTTCGGTCGTCGTGACGCCGAAATCGAGAGCGATGCTGCGGGCCCGATGTTCGTCCGAGCGCATTTTGACGAGCGTTTCTCCGGCGAGGTCGATCGCCGAGGCGGCCAGGGAAAGCGAATCGATGAGGGCGCTCACCGGGGCATCCGCCGCCTCGTTCACATCCTGATACGGTACGTTGCGTAAAAGCTGCCTCAGCCCCGTGGACGCCGAGGCGGCCAGGCCGGCCTGGATGCGGATGTGCTCGATGATCACAGGGTTTCTTTTCTGCGGCATGATGCTCGAAACCTGGATGAGTTCATCCGGGAAACGCACAAGGCCGACTTCGGAGCTGGCCTTGTGGAGAATATCGGCCGCGATGCGCGTAAGATCGAGCAGCAATTCTTCGAGGGCACCCGCGGGTCTCGAAAGCCAGTGGGAGCTCGAAATGGCTCTGTAGCTATTCACGACAAACCCGGGGAATCCGAGAAGTTCCGCGACGAGGCCGCGGTCGAGCGGAAACCCGGTGCCGGTGATGGCGCAGGCGCCCATGGTGGAACGGTCGACCGTATCCAGGGCCTCGAGGAGTCCCTGCAGATCCTCTGCCAGGTCGCAGGCAATTGCGGTGAGGTAGTGCCCCATGGTGGACACGTTGGCAGGCTGGCCATGGGTGAAAAGTATGGTCAGTTCGCCATCGCTCCCCCGGGCCCGGTCTAGGATGGCCCCGAGCGAATCCAGCATGCGCCGCGACAGGTCGAGCAATTGCTTTCGGAGCGCCAGCCTGAAAACGCTGTTGTCCATGTCGTTCCGGCTGCGGGCGGTATGGAGGAAGGCGGCGCGCTCAGGCCCTACGAGAGTTTCGAGTTCGTGCTCGAATACGAAGTACATGTCTTCGAAACCCCG
>Ga0302251_1001343_pt1 | contig 15360 bp, 18 predicted proteins | sample AAG_RA_Gln_MG_FD_193534 | JGI IMG/M metagenome (GOLD analysis project Ga0302251, IMG submission 193534) | Enriched activated sludge microbial communities from anaerobic digester in WTTP, New Holstein, Wisconsin, United States - AAG_RA_Gln | ecosystem: Engineered > Bioreactor > Anaerobic >...
CTGTCGAGCAAATCCCAGGCACATAATAAATAATTAAAGATTGGAAAGAAGCCATGTTATTGTTGGGTGCTTTTGTTTTCGTTTTTGGTGCGGTAATAGGCAGCTTTTTAAATGTTTGTATTTATCGTTTGCCTGAACAACAATCGATTGCGAAACCTCTTTCTCAATGTCCGCATTGTCATCATCCGATCCGTTTTTATGACAACATTCCTTTGATCAGTTATTTAATTTTAAAAGGCAAGTGTCGCGACTGTGGCGAAAAAATATCCTGGCGGTATCCTTTGGTGGAACTTATTACGGCCATACTTGCTTTGTTTTTATTCGCCAAGTTTTATCTTACCCTTAATTTTTTGGTATTTTTTATCTTTACCGCGGTTTTGATTGTCATCACTTTTATTGATCTTGATCATCAGATAATTCCGGATTTACTAACCCTGCCGGGAATTCCCATTTTCTTTCTGCTGGCTGTTTTCGTAGTGGGGGTACCGTGGATGGAAGCGGCAATCGGCCTGCTTATCGGCGGCGGCGTTCTTTTTGTAATCGCCCTGGGCTACGAGGTTATAACGAAGCGCGAAGGAATGGGCGGGGGAGATATTAAACTCCTGGCTATGATTGGCGGCTTTTTAGGCTGGAAATCTTTGATTTTCGTTCTTTTATTTAGTTCGTTGCTCGGCGCTGTCATAGGTGTCGCTTTAATGCTGATAAAAAAAGAAGATATGAAATATGCGGTTCCCTTCGGTCCTTTCTTGTCGGCTGCAGGGGTCGCTTATCTGTTTTGGGGCGACGCTTTTATGCAGTTTCTGATTTTTGGCGGCAGTAATTAGAAACGACCTCGTAAAAAAGGGCGCAGGCAAGGCGCACGAATACTGAGGAATGAAGCGTACTTAGGGTACGCCGCAGTGACGAGGGATGAAGCGCAACGCAGCATCCGGCCTGTTTTACGTGGTCGTTATTAATGTTTTAGGTCAAAATCACCGATACACTCCAGTGAAAATGACGGTACCTGATACCTCATTTCAATAGCAGAAAAAATCACAAAATTATTTTTTAACGCAGAGTATATCAATTAGCAATCATATTAATGGTATAAAAGCGATTTTATCATAAAGCAATTATTACCATTAATAGTGGAATGTTATTTGCTTTACAGATGATGCATTTTTAAGCGGCCTCTATTCGGAAGTGAAGATGAAGACAAGCAAGGGCTTCAGTTTGGTTGAATTGATAATTGTCATTGCCATCATTGGCATTCTGGCGTCGATATCGTCTTTTGCTTGGCAACGTTATGTAAATAACGCCAACCTTAAAACAGCTGCTAGAGAATTGGCATCTGATATAGCCAATGCCAAACAGAAGGCCATGGCGGAAGGGCTGAATTACCGTATCACCATTAATACAGGCACACCCGGCAATTACACTATTGAACAGAGGAACGCCGCCAACACAGTCTCCACCGTCATAGCCACAAAAAGCCCCACTGCCAGTGGGGCGGGGCTGAGAATTGACAGTACTAGTCATCCAGGTGGTATCATCTTTTTTTATCCTCGGGGAACTACTTCTTGGGGAAATGTTGTCTTTAAGAACAGCATAAGTTCGGAGGCAACAATTACAAGCAATTCGACAGGTAGGGCTTATGTTACGTTCGCTATGCAATAAAAAAGGTATGGGGATGATAGAAGTACTTATTGCCCTTTTTATGACGGTTGTGGCCGTGTTGGGGGTTTTTTCTCTGGTATCTCCGGCCTGGAGAACATCAACCCGCTCGGATTACCTGGGCAGGGCATCGGGGATATTGTATGAGGAATTGATAAGGCAGGAGGCGAGGATCATGAATCCATGCTGTAGCGTAACAGCAGGCACTCTACCTGCGGTTGCGGTAAACACCAGTGGGCAGACGACGGCTCAAGCAGGTGATGTGCAGTTTAACGTCAATACGACAATTACGGATCTTTCAACAGCAACTAGTCCTAATTTTTGGGGAGTTACCGTGCGGGTAACCTGGCCTGGCCATACGGGGATTTCGGAGAGCCTCGTCGTCAGCCGCCAGGATGGTTTCACATCCACCCTCGGATGTGCCTTGGGAGGGACTGCATGCCAATGAGAAATGCAAAAGGATTTACTCTTGTGGAAATGATGGTCGCCATTGCTGTAGCAATTGGCCTTCTAGCCTCAGTTTATCTGGCCATTAATTCCACGCAACGCCATTCCTCTTCCATTGAACGGAAAGTGACAGCCCAGCAGGACGTGAAACCTGCTCTCGACATCATGGCTTTGGAGATCGGCATGGCTTCATATAATCCGACATTTGCTTCTAATCTTTGGGTCATTCCTTCCGGCTCCTGTTCAACTACCTCAGCCACTCAGACCTACCGCGGCATTCAGGAAGCGACAGCCAATTCCATTGCTGTCGAAATGGATATCAGCGGTTCCTCCGGAGACGGCAACGGCGCTTTGAGTGAGTCAAATGAAATTATCCGTTATGATTACGATACAGCTAATCAACGTATTACCCGAGCAACAGGTTGCGGCAGCGGGCAGCCCTTTTTGGGTGATACGGTTGCCGGTCAGAAGACGGTCCGGGTTATTAACGGTGGCACCAATGGCCTGGGCATCCCTATATTCCGGTATTATGACGGTGCAGGAACGGAGATTGCCAGCACCAGTCTTCCCGCGGCAATTCCTAATATTCGCCGAATCGAGATTGTGCTGGCGGTAGAAACGGAAAACAATGACGTCAATACAGGCCAACCCCGAAGGCTTATTTATTCCACAAGTGTCATACCGAGGAACCATGCGATACAGTAAAAGGATACTATCTTCCGAAAAGGGTTTTGTTCTTGTCGTGGCTATTATGGCTTGTGCAATCCTGTTCGCGCTTACCATGCTGATTATTAATTTATCAACCAGTGATTTGCGGGCCAGCTCCAAGCTCGTGGGGGAGAAAAAGGCGTTGAGCGCGGCAGAGGCGGGGCTTCACCAACTAATCCAGAATTTCGATCCTAATCCAACTGATTTTACCAACACTTCTAAATATAATACTGAGTTCCAGGTTGATTCAAACAACGATCCCAATTCCGTCTATAAAATCTTCACGCCTCAAGTACCGACAACCGGACCGATCTTTATACCTATGACCGGATACTCCATTGGCGGCGGTCAGACCTGGGGGCAGAAACGTTTTACGGTCGAAGTGGAAGGGCGCAACACAGCCTATGACACTAAAGTAGAAATCCAGACTGCTGTCGGATACGGTCCCGTAGAAATATCAACTATGTATCAATAAGGGAGGATTTTATGAAAAAGATAATCAAAACAACCTGCCTGAGCCTGTTTATTCTTCTGGCCGCAAGTTTCTTTGCGGGTAAGGCGTTGGCTACAGCGCCTCCTTCTGATGAATCGGCCCTTTTTACCAATTCCAATTCCCCCGATGCACTGATTTTGCTTGACCTGTCGGGGAGCATGGAATGGAACCCTGCCGGGGGAACAAACATATATGGGAATTCCTCCTGTTCCGGGTCCTTCTATAGTTATTCGACAGCAGGATATACGACAGATTGCAGCCGCCTGGCCATTGCCAAACGGTCCATCTTCAAAATCCTCGACGATACGGGAAACGGAACCATTGACAGTCAGGACGAAGGCAGTCTTGGAGTCCGTATGGGCTACATGCGATTTTATAATTGTTCAGGTGACGATACGGGCAACGATTATACCAATGGCTGCGTTCAAATACCGGGTGCTAATTCATCCAGCCGTCGGTATATCGGCTCCAAATATAGCCAGATTTACTGCAACAGCAACTCGAGTTGTACAGTTTCCAGTACTGGTTCATACTCAGTCGGGGGGGCCAGTGCAACCGGCGGCACGGCTCTGGCGTCGGCTCTCGGAGAAGCCAAGGTATATTACGATGCCCAGAAGGCGGCAGATGCGGCAGGAGATTGCCGGAAAAAATTTGTCATTCTGATCACCGACGGAGCCGATACTTATGCCTGTGGCGGCAATGGCGCAGAATGTCAGGGACAACAATATAAACGACGGCAGGAAGTCGTTGCCCGGACCAAGGCCCTGGCCGATGCCGGTTTCAAGGTCTTTGTCATCGGGTTCGGTTCTGCTATGCCCGACTATCTCGAAAATACGCTCAACTGGATGGCCTATTACGGCGGGACAGACAATCCGAACCAGGCCAATGCAGGGAGCGTAACCGGCTTTATACCGGGGGCGGCGGGATCCTGTTCGGTTGCCTCCGACGAAGCACCAGCGAATTGTTTAAGTTCCGGTGTGTGGTATTCCACTGCAAATTTTAAAGCCGATACCAACGACCCGGGCTATGCTGCATTATCCGGCTATGCTTTTCTTGCCGCCGATGCCCAACAACTGTCCACGGCTCTGCAATCAGCCATGAACATCATCCGTGAAGCCAATTATTCCTTTTCGCAGTCGTCCATTCAGTCGGCACGGACATCAGATGAAAATTTTGTTTATGAGGGATCATTTGAACCGATTGAGGGTGACCCCTTTTGGAAGGGACACCTGAAAAAGTATCAGATCAACAGCAACGGTACCGTCGGTTCTTTACTTGCTGATGCAGGAACGATCCTGCAGGGAACTGCGGCCTCATCCCGGACGATTAAGACTTATAAAGGTGGAACTCTTACAGACTTTTCAACGGGTAGTATTACTGCGGCGGATTTGGGAGTTACGACTAACGCAGAGAGGGATGCCATAGTTGGTTATTTCCGCGGAGAAACCACTTATAACCCGGATGATTGGAAGCTGGGCGATGTTTTCCGTTCAACGCCTATAACCGTCGGAACTCCCTCCGTATTTTTTGACGACGGGCGCGACGCAAACAATCAGTTTGCCGCTCATCGGTCGAGCCATGTGCGCACCTCGGCGAACGGCTACCGCCTCATCGTAGCCGGAGCAAATGATGGCCAGTTTCACGCCTTCAAGACCAGCAATCTCACCGAGGCCTGGAGTTTTGTTCCCCCCAACCTGCTAACAAAGTTGAAAAATATATCTCACGCAACCCATAATACCACTGATCCGGTTACCTCTCTGACACATCAATTTTTTGTAGATGGTCCCGTGACCGTTGCAGACGCCTGGGTCGGCGACGGCGACGGCACCAGTAAAACGGCTGACTGGAAAACCATTCTTGTTTTTGCCGAGGGTAGAGGGGCTGTCAGTTACTCCTGGAGTTCCTCCCCCTACTGCGATTCCGGTATAAGCAGTATTTATTCGACGACCTACAACTATTACTGCGGCTATCATGCCTTAAATCTTAATAATTCACTAAGCCCGACATACATGTGGCATATCAATTTTGCCAATGCTACGGCTGAAGCAGCCCAGGCTCCCTATCTCGGCGATCCCTGGAGTAAGATGATGATCGGCCGGGTCAAGGTGAAAGTGAGCGGCGTTGATAAGGAAAAGTGGGTTGGGTTCATCGGTGCGGGCTATAATGCAGCCGATTGCTCGGGAGGAGGCGGCTGTGATACACGCGGGAAGGGGTTCTTCGTCATCGACCTCAGCAACGGCCAGGTGCTTTGGAGTTACACGCTGGCAGACAACAGTGACATGGATTACAGCCTTGCGTCAGCACCTTCTATTGTGGATAGGGACAACGACGGTTTTATTGATACGGCCTACGTCGGTGATCTGGGCGGCAATATGTGGCGTTTTAAATTTTGCCTTGCCAATGATACCAATTGTGGAGTATCGGGAGCGACAACCAACTGGAGTGGTGGTTTGTTTTATGCTTCCTCTTCCGGCAATATTCGCCCCATCTATACCAGTGCGGCGGTGGCGAAGGACAGCATCGGCAATTTCTGGATCTTTTGGGGAACAGGCGACAAGGTGGATCCAACGGCATCCAACGCCCAGGAACGATTTTTCGCCGTCAAGGACAACAGAACATCCACTTACCAGTTTAATGATTTGGATAATATTACCTCGACTTCACAAGTGTTTGACCCATCTTCCACTAACAGTGTGGGCTATGCATTAAATCTAGCCGGTGGTGGAGAGAAGATTCTGGCTGACCCGACGGTTTTCGGCGGCGTGGTTTATTTTACAAGCTATACGCCGCCCTCAGGCAGTAATCCGTGTGCACAAGGGGGAACAGCCGCCCTTAACGCGCTTTTCTTTACAACAGGCGCCGGTGCCTTGCCAAATGGCGATCGCAGCATGACTATTGGTACCGGCATTCCTACATCGCCGGTTATATCACTGCCACCGGGGAGCGGGGCGCCTGACCTTTACGTAACAACAAGTGGAGGGGGCGGTACTTCGGCAAGTACCCAAAAAGTCAACATCACCCCGCCTGGTGCTGTAAACCGGACGAACCTTCTCTATTGGAAAGATATGCGCATCCAGTAAACAAGGCTGGTGCATTAGAAAATTTCTTGACATAGAACGGATATGTTTGTACTGTTCCCGCTAAAATAACGGGTTTGCCTGCTGGAAGGTTCATTATGGGGACGGAAAAAAGGTATTGTGTAATTTGCGCCTGGCGGGCCGGTTGTCAGAAACGATTCAGTGTTGCCACTGATGCATCCGGCAATGTTCACTGTCCAGACTATACGCGAGATTTGTCCATCAAAGACAAGGATATTGAAGAAGCCGTTAAGAAAGATAAAGCTTCTTAAAATTAAATAATTTGTTTCCGTAGAAGCCACAGTGACAAACAGCAAAGAATGCGGTTTGTCACTTTTTTTTAATTAAAAGGTATGTAGATGAAAGATAAGATAGCGTTCACAGTAGAAACGGCGGTTAATGATTGCGTCAGGAAAGGTTTGTTGCCGGAGGTTAAACTGCCTTATATTGAAGTGGAGGTTCCCGCTAATCCTGAACATGGTGACTACGCCTCCAATATCGCCTTGATTCTGGCGTCGCAGGCCAGACAAAATCCGCGTAAAATCGCCGGAATTATTCAGGAGAATATTTCTGATCCGGAAAATATTTTAGAAAAAACGCAAATTGCGGGACCCGGTTTTATTAATTTTTATATCCGGGAAAGAGTCTGGCAGAATATGCTGCAGAATATCGAGGAACAAAAGGAAAGATATGGTTGCGAGAATATCGGGGAAGGGCAGAAAGTACAGGTGGAATTTGTCAGCGCCAATCCCACCGGACCCCTGCATATCGGTCATGCCCGCGGAGCGGTGGTCGGTGATGTGGTCGCCAATCTGCTGAAAACAACGGGATACTCCGTTGACAAAGAGTACTATATCAATGACGCCGGCAACCAGATGAATAATCTGGGCAGGTCTGTTCTTTTTCGTTATCGGGAACTGCTGGGCGAGAAGATAGAATTTCCCGAAAACTGTTATCGCGGGGATTATATTAAAGACATAGCCGGTGATATTATCAAAAAAGAAGGGGACGAATACCTCGCACAGGATGAAGAAGAGACAATTCGGAATTTTACCGCAATAGCCGGCAGTGTCATACTGGATGAAATCAAGGATGATTTGCGTGATTTCGGGGTTACTTTCGACAATTATTTTAGTGAACGGGAATTGTATAAAAATGACGGCTTAGCCAAACTGCTCGATTCTTTGCAACAGCAGGGATTTATTTACCCCGAAGGAGAAACGCTGTGGTTTAAGACGACGGCATATGGTGATGAAAAAGACCGCGTCGTTGTCCGGAAAAACGGGGAACCGACATATTTTGCCGCCGACATCGCTTATCATCAAAATAAATATGCCCGCGGCTATAAAATGATAATCGATATCTGGGGCGCCGATCATCATGGTTATATGCCGCGTCTCTGGGCCGGAATTCAGGCGTTGGGGCAGGAAAAAGAGTCCTTGAAATTGATACTTGTCCAACTGGTGAATCTGTTGCGGGGCGGAGCACCCGTGGCGATGTCTACCCGCGCCGGTGAATTTGTTACACTGCGGGAGGTGCTGGATGAAGTAGGCAAAGACGCCGCACGCTATAATTTTCTGATGCGGCGATCCGACAGCCATCTGGATTTCGATCTGGAAGTTGCTAAAAAACAGTCTAACGAAAATCCGGTTTATTATGTACAATATGCCTACGCGCGCATATGCAGTATTTTAAGAATGGCCGAGGAGCGCGGCATTGTTTTTCCTGCTTTCAGAGATATTGATCCTGCTCTTTTGCTGGAGCCGGAAGAAATTAAATTGATGAAAACCATGGCCCGTTATCCGGAAACCGTCGGCAGCGCAGCCAAAGCTCTTGAGCCGCATCGCATCACCTTTTATTTGAATGAGCTGGCCTCGCTTTTCCACAGCTATTACAATAAAAACAAGGTCATTTCTGATAATGAAAAATTGACTGCTGCGCGGCTCTTTTTGATGCAAACTATTCGTATTGTTTTGCAAAATTCATTGAATATTTTAGGTGTGAGTGCGCCGGAGAAGATGTGATTTCAATTGGGTACAGGGTAAACGATAATGACTTCCGGGAATGTTAAAAATTTTGAGTTGAAACTGGGGAGAACGGGGCTGGTTGTTGTAATAGCCGGGATGGCCGCTCTGTTGTGTTTTACATTTCTCTTTGGAGTTGAAGTTGGAAAAAATATAGATACTTATCCGGAAAAAATCTCTTCATTGCCCCAGCAATTGTTGGCGCTGGTCTGGCGTCCGGCGAAAATCAAAGTCGCCCAGAAAGAGGCGGAAAATAAAGCCTTGCAAAATCAGCCGAAAGCAAATGAAGAACCGGATCTCACTTTTTTCAACACATTAACCAATAAGAAGGGGGCGGTAAAAGAAAAACCCATCCCTGATAAAAAACCGGTTGCTGAAGCGCCCGTAGAACAACAGCCTTTGCCTAAACCAAAAAGCGACAGTCCTGCGGCTGCGGTAAGTCCCGAACCGGCAGCGAAAAAGCAGCAACCGGCCGCGAGTGTGAAGAAAAACGATGAAATCGAGGCTAAAATAAGAGAGGCGGAAGCGAAAGCAGCCGCCAAAGAAAGTAAAGAGGTTAAGGGTAAGTTTGTCATTCAAGCGGCATCCATGAGAGAAAGAGCCAAGGCCGACGAGCTCAACAAGAAAATAAAAGACATGGGATTTAAAACGCGCATCGTGGAAAATAACGTTCCGGGAAAGGGGAAGTGGTTCCGGATTGTTGTTGATGGCTTTTCCAGCAAGGCCGGCGCCCAGACGGCAGCGGAAAAAATTTCCGCTAAAACAGGAGTTCCCGGTATTATAAGAAATCTTAATACTGCACCTAATAACAATTAAAAAATAAATCAGGTATATAGGCTAATATGTTCGAAAGTTTATCAGAAAAGCTGGAAAATATTTTTAAAAAGTTGAAGGGACGCGGAATTCTGGATGAAGAAAGCGTCAATGCCGCTCTTAAAGAAATCCGTATAGCCCTCTTAGAGGCTGATGTTAATTTTAAAGTAGTCCGGAGTTTTATTGAAGATGTTCGGGGAAAGGCGATCGGCAGAGAAGTTCTGGAAAGTATCACCCCCGGTCAGCAGGTGGTCAAGATTGTTCATGACCAGCTGGTTGAACTTATGGGCGGCGCCAATACCAATATAAAATTTGGCGGCCGCATTCCGGCAGTGCTGATGCTGGTTGGTTTGCAGGGATGCGGCAAAACAACAACGGCTGTAAAACTGGCGCGCCTGTTGTCGCGCGAAAAAAGAATATATCTGGTATCGGCGGACGTTTACCGGCCGGCGGCGATGGAGCAGCTTGCAGTACTGGGGAAACAGATAAATGCCGGTGTGTTTGACGCCGGCAATTTAAAAGATCCGGTGGAAATATGTGCCGCTGCCGTGGAGAGGGCTAAAAGAGACGGATATGAAGTAGTCATAATTGACACCGCCGGTCGTCTGCATATCGACGACCTGCTGATGGATGAGCTCAAAAAAATTAAAAATCGGGTCAATCCTGCTGAAATTATTTACGTTACTGACGCCATGACCGGTCAGGACGCCGTTAATGTCGGAAGTAAGTTTAACGAACTCATCGGTATTGACGGTGTTATTATAACCAAAATGGACGGTGACGCACGCGGCGGCGCCGCTCTGTCTCTGCAGGCGGTTGTGGGGAAACCGATAAAATTTGTGGGTGTTGGCGAGAAGATTGACGCGCTGGAAGTCTTTCATCCGGAGAGAATGGCCTCACGAATTCTGGGCATGGGTGATATTTTGAGCCTGGTGGAAAAAGCTCAGGCGACCGTTGATGAAAAGATGGCCCGGCAGTTGGAGCAAAAGATCCGTAAAAATGAGTTTACACTGGAAGACTTCCGTAATCAATTAATGCAAATAAAGAAAATGGGATCGCTCAAAGATGTTCTAGGGATGATTCCCGGTTTGAACAAAATAAAAGCGCTCAAGGATGTGGATCTTGATGATAAAGAGCTGATAAGAAATGCGGCCATTATCGATTCTATGACACCGAAGGAACGCATTAATTACCTGATCATTGACGGCCGGCGCCGCAAGAGAATAGCCCTGGGCAGCGGCACTTCCGTTCAGGATGTAAACAGATTGCTGAAAAATTATGCTGATGTAAAAAAAATGATGAAAAAATTTACTCAAAAAGGCGGCATCAAATCTTTGAGAAGGAATTTTCCCTTTTAAATTAAAAAAAACTGTGCTACAAAAATATACTGTTTAACTTATTTCAAGGAGGTTTTATTTAATATCAATGGCGGTTAAAATCAGACTTACTCGTATGGGTGCAAAAAGCAAGCCTTACTATCGTGTTGTGGCGGCGGATATAAATTCTCCTCGTGATGGAAAATTTCTGGAGATTTTAGGTAATTACGATCCCAAAAAGAATCCGGCGGAAATTAGTTTAAAGGAAGACAGGGTTCGTGAATGGTTGGCCAAGGGAGCCACGGCAACTTTAACGGTTTCCAACTTATTGAAAGCAAAAGGTATAGAAGCTAAAGTGAAGTAAAATATTGATTTTCCCCAACGAACTAATCAAAATCTGTGGAGGTTGTTGCGATGAAGGAATTGATCAAGTTTATAGCTCAAGCCTTAGTAGATAACCCGGATAAAGTTGAGGTAACGGAAGTCGTGGGTGAACAAACATCTGTGATAGAATTACGCGTGGCTAAAGAAGATTTGGGGAAAGTTATTGGAAAACAGGGGCGAACTGCCAAAGCTATTCGTACAATTTTGAGTGCTGCTTCAACAAAAATTCACAAGCGGGCAGTTTTGGAAATAATCGAATAAAATAATGGATCTCCTTGTTGTCGGCGAGATCGTAAAAGTTCGCGGTCTCCGTGGTTGTCTCAAAGTATTGACCTCGATGGAGACGCAAAATATTGTTACCGGTCTTAAATTTGTTTATCTTGAAGATGTTCTGGGACAAAGAAAAAGTCACGACATCCGGGTGCTTACAGCATCCGGCAAATTTGTATTTCTCGAACTGAAAGACATTACTGGCAGAGATTCGGCCCAAACGCTGGTCGGTTGCAAAGTACTGATCCCCAGGGACAAAATGCAGGAACTGCCTCCGGGGGAATACTATTGGCGGGATATAATCGGCCTCGAAGTATACGATGAAACGGGAAAATATCTGGGCCGGATTGAATCAATTTTCCCCACCGGCAGCAACGACGTTTATGTTTGCCGGGGCGCAAGAGAAATACTTCTGCCGGCTATTGCCGATGTAATACGGCACATAGATATTGAAAAAAAGATTATGACTGTAAGATTGCTGGAAGGGCTATAAAAATTGATCAGATTTGATGTCCTTTCCATTTTCCCGGAGATGTTCTCATCTCCCCTCAATTTCAGCCTGCTCAAGAAAGCTCAGGAAAAAGGTCTGATAAATATTTGCCTGCATGATATCCGTAATTGGGCTTCCGACAAGCATAGAATGACCGATGACGCCCCTTTCGGCGGCGGCTGCGGCATGGTTATGAAAGTGGAGCCTGTGGAGCGAGCGCTGGCGGAAATAAAAAACAAGGTGGGAGAATCTCAGGTTATTTTAATGACGCCCCAGGGCGAAACATTTAACCATAAAATCGCCACAGAACTGGCGTCAGAGAGACAAATTATTATTATCTGCGGCCGCTACGAAGGCGTTGATGAAAGAATCAGAGCGTACTTGGTCGACCGGGAAATATCCATCGGTGATTTTATTCTGACCGGCGGCGAACTTTCCGCCCTGGTTTTGATCGATGCAGTTTCCCGTCTTATTCCCGGTGTTCTGGGCAATGCCGATTCGCCGGCCGGGGAATCATTCTCCAACGGTCTTCTGGAATATCCGCAATACACCAGGCCCGCGAATTATAAAAACTGGAGTGTTCCGGAAGTCTTAATGTCCGGAAATCATGCGGAAATTGAACGCTGGCGCCGGCGGGAGTCACTGGAAAGAACCTGCAAGCGGCGGCCGGATTTACTGAAAAAAATAGAATTGTCGGCGGAAGATAAGAAAATACTGGAACAAATTAAACTGGAATAAAATCTTGATTTTAGGAAATGATTAAGGTAAGAGAAGCATCTTTTATGCTATACATAGCTCTTTTACATTATCCCGTTTATAATAAAGAAGGCAAGGTTGTGACCACTTCCATCGCCAATATGGACATTCATGACATAGCCAGAGCGGCCAGGACATATGGAGTGGAAAACTTTTTTGTGGTCAATCCCGTGTCCGCCCAGCAAGATCTGGCTTACGAAATTATAGATCACTGGCGCCGCGGCCACGGTTCTGTTTTTAATCCTCATCGGCGGCAGGCTTTTGAGCTGGTCCGGATTAAAGCAAGCCTCGCAGAAGTTAAAGATGAAATTAAGAAAAAAACCGGATTACCGCCCGGCATAATTGTTACCGGGGCCGGCTTTAAGGACAATCTGCTAACCTGCGCAGATCTTAAAAAAATGATTATAAATAATGACTTGCCTTATCTTTTGATTTTTGGTACAGGCTCTGGGATAGCCGGTGAAGTAATTAATAACGCTGATTACCGCTTGGAACCGGTCAGAGGAAACAACGATTATAATCACCTGGCGGTAAGATCAGCGGTAGCCATCATTTTAGACAGGATAATGAGCAATTAGAATTAATAAATAATTAATGCGAGCTTGGCAGGAGGAAATATAAAATGAACATCGTGGAAATGATCGAAAAAGAGCAAATGAGAGGGGATATCCCCGCTTTTAAAGCCGGTGACACAGTTAAAGTATATGTGCGCATCGTCGAAGGCCAGAAACAGAGAATTCAGGCTTTTGAAGGAGTTGTAATTCGTAAGCGCCGCGGCAACAGCCGGGCCAATTTCACTGTCAGAAAAGTTTCTTATGGTATTGGTGTGGAAAGAACGTTCCCTCTGCATTCACCGGTTATCGACCGGATTGAAGTAGTCACCCGGGGCAAGGTGCGTCGTTCCCGTCTTTACTATTTAAGAAATTTGAGAGGTAAAAAAGCAAGAATAAAAGAACAGACAAATCATTAATATTGCGTATGAGAACACCGGGATGGCCGGAGGAAAATCGCTCAATTTCAATTCAGTCATTTACTCTACTGGTTGAGCGTCTACTGCCGGAAAAAAATGTTAGCAAGCCTCGTCGCTCCTTTTTCGCCGCCAGGGTGTTGTAACTAAAACGAATGGAAGAGAAATGATGTTCGCAATGTATCGAAAAGCCATCGCCCGAAGCCAGAGCGATGGCTTTTTTATTCGGCGAAACCTTAGTCTTATCGAAGCTGATCTTTGGCGTGGAACCTGGAAGCAAGGATAAAGTTTTCAATGGATACATTTGAGAAACTTGCCTGTCAGAAAGGATATAAGTTCATTGCCGGTGTCGATGAAGCTGGCAGAGGGCCACTGGCCGGTCCGGTTGTTGCTTCAGCCGTAATTTTTCCCCCTGACTATTACAACAGCCAAATAATAGATTCTAAAAAGCTTTCTGCACGCAAAAGAGAAGAACTTTACGAAGTCATCAATAACGACGCCCTTGCGGTTGGCGTCGGCACCGTCGATGCAGCCACGATTGATCGCATCAACATCCTGCAAGCTGCGCTTCAGTCCATGTGTGAAGCGGTTCTGGAGCTGTCATACCCGCCTGAATTTCTCTTAATCGACGGACTGCATAAAATACCGCTGCAGATTCCGCAAAAGACGCTGGTCAAAGGTGATTCTCTGAGTGTTTCGATTGCAGCGGCATCGATCATCGCTAAAGTCTCGCGTGATCGAATCATGGAAATGTACCATCGCCAGTTTCCTCAATATAATTTTCTGCAAAACAAAGGCTATGGGACAAAAGAACACCGTAATGCAATTCTGGAGTTCGGCATGTGCAAAATCCATCGCCGGTCATTCCATCTCAAGAATCTTGATCTTAATCAGACTTCCCTGGATTTGTCCGGCTCATGAAAGACATGTCGAAAATAAGCACAGGCAGGGATGGAGAGCAAATCGCCGTAGCTTACCTTAAGAAAAACGGCTACCGTATTTGCGAAACTAATTTTCGCTGTCCGCTGGGAGAGATTGATATTATTGCCCGCGAGAAGAAAGAAATCGTGTTTATCGAAGTCAAAACCAGGAAATCGAATAAATTAGGTTATCCTGAACAGGCTGTGGGAGCAAAAAAACAGGCAAAACTCTCTCAACTGGCCTTATGGTATCTGCAAAAGAATAAACTAGCCGATGCCGATGCCAATGCCCGTTTCGATGTGGTGGCGATTACACTTCATCCCGAAGGAAATGAAATTCGATTAATCAAAAATGCTTTTGACTTTGTTGCATTTTAGTAGTACTGCCGGCTTTATTTCAATGACCTCAATTACCGTTGTTTTGTAATGCGACCAAACTGCGTTACAATTTCGGGGAAAATAATCCTACGATTTGTTTGAATTGCAAAAGAAAGTAAGCCTGTCAAACCAGTTATTTATTGGCTTCTAAAGATCAATAATTTCTGGACACCCGCAGATATCTATAACCATCGGTATAGCAAAATATAGTTCTTGGTATATGGTGTTTTTATAACCAAAAATGTATTTTTTACCGCAACATGGGGCAGCAAAATTGCCCTGAGAAAAAGCGGGGAACGCCCCGTGTTTTATGCATCCGTTCCCACTTGCCATGAAATTGTTATTCTGTAGCCGGTGATAAGATGTTTAATACTGCCCTCATGTAACTCAGATGGCGGAGCTGTATCGACAGAAGATTATATTTTAAAATACTCGTCGCTATTCCGATAAAGGAGAAAAATTCTTCAGGAAAAGTTAAAAAATGAAGCTATTTAAATCAGTTGTTACTAACGCCAAATAATACGGAGAAGAAAGATGACCCTTGTCAACAAAATCAAAAACAAAAAAGCAAATGTCGCCGTTATAGGCCTCGGTTATGTTGGCCTTCCTCTTGTAATCGAATTCTGCCGGGCCGGTTTCAAAGTTACCGGTTTTGATGTCGATA
>Ga0302251_1001346_pt1 | contig 15336 bp, 14 predicted proteins | sample AAG_RA_Gln_MG_FD_193534 | JGI IMG/M metagenome (GOLD analysis project Ga0302251, IMG submission 193534) | Enriched activated sludge microbial communities from anaerobic digester in WTTP, New Holstein, Wisconsin, United States - AAG_RA_Gln | ecosystem: Engineered > Bioreactor > Anaerobic >...
ATAATCCCGAAAAAACTGGTCGGAGAAATCCGCGCCATCAAGGTGGTGTGCTAGAGATGACAGAGAAGGCGAACGTGATCTGCCGCTGCGAGGAGATAGAGATAGACGAGATCAGGAAGTGGATCGCCAGAGGCTACGACACATTTGACGAGCTCAAGAGACAGTTGCGAGTTGGTATGGGCCCTTGCCAGGGAAGGGGCTGCCGCGACATAATATTGAGGGAGCTCTCAAAAGCCACTGGCAAACCCATAGCAGAGCTTAACCCCGGGACCATAAGGCCTCCGGTGAAACCCATAAAACTCGGCCTCCTGGCAGAGGACAAGTAGGAGGTGCGGATGATGGATTTTCCGAAGAAAGCCGACATAGTCATAATAGGCGGGGGGATAGTAGGCACGGCTACCGCGTACTATCTGGCAAAATCAGGGCGCAAAGACGTGGTTCTAGTCGAAAAGAACACGGTCTGTTCCGGCTCCACGGGCCGCTGCGGGGCAGGCATACGCGCGCAGTGGGGATTGGAGCTGAACTGCCGCATGGCACTTAAATGCCTTGAGACATTCGAGCAGCTCGACGAAGAGCTTGGCTTGCCAACCGGCCTTAATCAGGGAGGGTACCTCCTCGTTGCTTACAAGGAGAAGGAGTGGGAGCAGTTTAAGAAAAACGTCGAGCTTCAGCACAGCCTCGGGATAAAGACGGAGATATTCACGGACGTTAAGAGGGCGCAGGAGATATGCCCCGGCGTCGCTGTTGACGACGCTCTTGGTTTCACTTTCCATCAGAGAGATGGGCATGCCGACCCGTTCCTCACGACGTTTGCGTTTCAGGAGGCAGCCAAGCGCCATGGAGCGCGTTTCTGCAAGTTTACCGAGGTGACGGGCCTTAAGACCAAGGATGGTGTGATAAAGGCTGTCGAGACGGATCGCGGCACGATAGAGTGCTCTCATGTCATAAACTGCGCGGGCGCGTTTGCGCAGGACATCGCCAAGATGGCCGGAGTGATCCTGCCGAACTGGGCTGAACGCCATGAGATACTTATAACGGAACCTGTCGATCCCGGCGTATGTCCGCCGATGCTCATGAGCTTCAGCGGCAACTACTACATCCAGCAGCGTCCGCACGGATCGATAATAGCAGGGGAGAGCCCGTCGCACGAACCACTGCTGGGGTATACGTCGACCGCGCATTCGCTGGCGAGCATAGCCGCGACCATAGTTAAGATGCTTCCCAGGGCCAAGGATATCCGCGTTGTGCGCCAGTGGGCCGGATATTACGATATGACGCCTGACGCGGCCCCTATCCTCGGTGAGACCGACGTTAAAGGGTTCTGGCACGCCACGGGCTTTTCTGGTCATGGCTTCATGCTTGGGCCGGTCGCGGGGCAGGTAATGACAGCGCTTCTCAACGGCGATAAACCGCCGATAGATCCGACTATCATGGACTATCACCGCTTCGAGCGCGGCGAGCGCATAGTTGAGCCTAACGTAGTATAATTCTGCACAAGTTTTCAAAGCAACGAAAAAAGCGGTCTTCCATTTTTGCCGCATGTCGCGTATAACCGAACGACACAGCCCGCATACAGCTATGATACGCCGGCTGTGTCGTTGTCTTTGTAATCAGTACCGTGTTTGAGAAGGAGACGAGGAAATGGAGCTTGTCAACATATCAGGCAAGACGTGGGTTATACCGGGTCCTGTCAATATCGGAGTGTATGCTGAGGATGGCAGGGCGGTGCTTATCGACAGCGGCAGCAGCCCCGACGCGGGACGCGCCATCCTGCGGCTTGTAAGGGCGAAAGGATGGGATGTAGCCCTTATAATCAACACGCACTTCCACGCCGACCATGTCGGTGGGAACGCCTTCATACAGAAACGCACCCAGTGCGAGATAGCGGCGCACCCTAAGGAAGCCCCGTTCATCTGTTTCCCTGAGATGGAGCCGCACGAGCTGTGGCTTGGAGCCGCGCCCAAACAGCTTTGCACGAGGTTTCTGCAGGCTGAGCCGTCTAACGTCACGAAACTGCTAAACCCCGGGGATGTCGTGAGCGAATTTGGGCTTGTTTCTGCGGATCTCGCAGGCCATGCGCATGGTCAGATAGGAATCCGCACGCCTGACGGAGTTTTTTTTACGGCTGATGCCGTGATATCCGAGAAAATACTTGAAAAGTACAGCATTCCGTTTGTGGCCGATTATGTACGCGCCATGGCGACACTTGACGCGCTTGAGTCCGGCTCTGCCGAGATATTTGTGCCGTCTCACGGGGACATATGTTCAGACATAAGGCCGATGGTGAGGACAAACAGAAGCTGTCTTCAAAGACTGCGCGAGGAGATAGCGCAGATATGCGATGAGGCCAAGACACGAGACGACATCCTCATATCCCTGTCAGAGCTGCACGGGCTAAATATGAACATGGCGCAGTATGTGCTCATACACAGCACAGTGACCGCTATACTCACCCCTATGATTAATTCCGAAGAGATAGGCGTGGATTTCAGTTCCGGAACCTTGCGGCTCAAAAGACAAACACCGTCGCAGACGAAACCGGCTTAAAGCAATGGCCCCGCGGTCCAATACGGGGCCATTGCCGTTATTATTAAACTGAAATAAGGAAGCCCCGCATCAGGGCAATCAGCATGATCTGCGCTTCAGCATCAGCTTAAGCGGCCTGGCTGGCACAACGGCCGGTTCGCAGCCATCGGAGGCGCCGCAGCCGCCTTCTGTATTCTCATCCGTGTCCAGGGCCTCTTTCTCGCGGTAGAGGACCTGCTGAGTTTTGGAACCGTCGCGATAGATAGTGATGCCTTTACAGCCGAGTTTCCACGCCGACACGTATATGCCGAGCACGTCTTTCACGGAACTGCCGTGAGGCAGGTTCACCGTTTTTGAGACGGCAAGGTCCGTGTACTTCTGAAACGCGCTTTGCATGCGCACATGGGATATTGGGCTGATGTCGTGCGAGGTCACGAAGACGGACTTGATCACATCTTCCGGCAACCCCTCTTTGAGGGCCTCGGCGTAGTAACGGTTCACCTGTTTCATTATGACCTTTGTCCCGTCCACTTGTGTGCGGACCCTGGTGTGTTCCAGCGCGAACACAGGCTCTATGCCTGACGAACAGTCAGCGAGAAGCGCTATGGTACCAGTAGGGGCGATGCACGTAAGCGTCGCGTTGCGGCGATTTAAATGTGCCAGAGGCTCTGGGACCCCTTTCTCCCTGCCGAGAAGCACGGATGTCTCATGCGCTGACTCTTTTATGGCGGACATGATTTCTTCCGCGAGGACAAGCGCTTCCTCGCTGTCATACGGTATGCGCAGGCGGAACAGAAGATCCGCCCAGCCCATCACGCCCAGCCCTATCTTGCGTGTGCGCATGACCGCCTCCGAGATCTCAGGCAGCGGATAGTGGTTCACGTCTATAACGCTGTCAAGAAAACGTGTCGCAGTTGCGGCGACCTCCCTGAGTGTATCGTAATCAAACCGGCCTTTTTTGACCATCAACGAAAGGTTTATGGATCCCAGATTACATGCCTCGTTAGGATAAAGCGGCGACTCCCCGCAGGGGTTTGTGCTTAAAAGCGGTCCGAGATCAGGGGTTGTGTTGCCCCTGTTGATGGCGTCCAGGAATATTATCCCTGGATCCCCCGTGCGCCACGCGGTCTCGGCTATCTCATACAGAAGCTTTGCTTCCTCCCCGTCCGGGATGGCTTCGGCCTTTTCCATAAAGGAATCAGACACCCCGACAGATATGTTGAAGTTTTCTATAGACCCGTCTGAATCCTTACAGTGGATGAAGCTGCGGATATCGGGATGGTCGGCGTTAAGTATGCCCATGTTAGCGCCGCGGCGCATACCGCCCTGCTGGACCGTCTCCGTAGCCTTATCGAACAGGCTCATAAAAGAGACCGGACCGGATGCGCGCCCGTTGGTGCTGCTGACTTTCGCGCCCGCGGCGCGCAGCTTCGAAAAATTGAAGCCTGTGCCGCCGCCGCTTTTGTGTATGAGCATTTGCTTGCGGAGAGCCTCGCAGATGCTGTCCATGGAGTCCTCTATACCTATGACAAAACATGCGGCAAGCTGTCCATAAGGCGCAGGCCTGCCTGAGTTCATAAGGGTCGGGCTGTTGGGCAGAAAAAGGAGCCTTGCCATAATGTCATAATACTCATCTGCCCATTTATACCGAAGCGCCAAAGTATCCTCTGCCGATGCGACATGGTGCGCAACCCTGAGCAGCATCTGCTCGGGCGTCTCTATAGGACTGCCTGTCTCGTCTTTCCAAAGGTAACGGTCTTTGAGTATCTCCTGCGCTGATCTGCTGAACGACGGCTTAACTATCATGCTGTAAGAACCTCCGCTTTCAAAATCTGCACTCTATGATAGCACAAAAATCCGCAAGAGGAAGAGGATAAACACTAGATATGCCGTGAACTTGTCAACAAAACACTGTATATTGTGTGATTATCTTTGTGGATATCTGACCATCCATCTTTATCTGCGCCACGCGTCTTTTGAGAAGAGGATAAGGACAGTATACAGCTCAAGCCTGCCGCATAGCATGCAGAATATATAGACCCATTTAGCGGCAAAAGGCTGGGCGGAGAAATTGTTGACAGGGCCTACGGCGCCAAAACCCGGTCCTACATTTCCAAGCGTCGTGGCCACCCCGCCGATCGAAGTGATCATATCCTGGCCCGTCGCCGAGACAGCAAGCACGGAGAGAGTGAATATGATGAAATAGAGCGCTATAAATGTCACCATGGATGAGACCGCCTTTGGATCGACAGTCTGGTCCCCCACTATGACCGGTACTGCGGCTCCGGGATGGAGGAACGATTTGATCTCGCAGAGGATTTTCTTCTCGGCTATTTTGACCCGTATGCATTTTATTGCGCCGGCTGTTGAACCGGCGCAGCCTCCTACGAACATGAGGGCAAGCAGGAGCATCTGCGTAAACGGCGGCCATAGTGAGTAATCCGCCGAGACGAAGCCTGTCGTCGTTATGATGCTTATCACGTGAAACGCGGCGAAGCGAAGGGCGTCCGCCGCGTTTCCGAAAAAGCCGTGCAGATAAATATAGACTGCGACCGCACAAGAAGAGAAAAATATTATCTTTGAATAGAAGCGAAATTCAGGGTCCCTGTACGATTTCAGCGTTCTGTTCCTTATGGCAAGGAAATGCAGGTTGAAATTGGCGCCGGAAAGAAACATCACGATTGCTAGCACCCAGTCCACGTAGGGCGATGCGTATGCGGCGATGCTTGCGTTGCGCGGGGAGAACCCCCCCGTTGAAACAGCCGTAAATATGTGACAGATGGAGTCGTAGACGCTCATCCCACCCGCCGCCAAAACCACAATGCCGATGAAAGTAAGCCCCATGTACACCTTCCAAAGCGCCAGCGCCATGTCCTGTATGCGAGGGCTGATCTTTTCAAGCACCGGTCCAGGTGCCTCCGCCTTGAAAAGCTGCGTCACCTTCATGCCAAGCATTGGCATCAGAGCTATCGTAAGAACGACTATCCCCATGCCGCCGAGCCACTGTGTCTGAGAGCGCCACATCAATATCCCCCTGGGGTTCGCTTCTATGTTTGTCAGTATAGTGGCTCCCGTTGTGGTAAACCCCGATATGGTCTCGAAATATGCGTCGGTGAACGACGGTACGTATCCGCCGAACAGATATGGCAGACAGCCCTGACAGGAAGCAAAGACCCATGACAGCGCCACAGCTGCAAACGCTTCTTTGGTCCGCATCTTCTTTGCGTCGGCGTTGCGGCCGAATGCGTAGAGCAGCAGCGCGAAAGCTACGCCTGCTGCTATTGAAAGCTCAAACGCGCGCACGTCTGGGCTCCCGTCCGCAAGCGCCCACATGAGCGGGAAGAGCATGCTTGCTGAGATCAGCATGACCAAAGCGGAGAGGAACTTCGCAACTATGCGCAGACTCACTTAAGTGCCTCCCCGAATACCTTTATTGCGGCCGGCATTGTGTCCGTGGACGCGAATATCACGATTTTATCGCCGGATAAAAGCTTAGTGGTCCCAGTTGGTATCAGTATATCCTCCTCTCGTTCGAGCAGGCCGATTATGGTCCCTGATGGCAGGTCAAGCTCTCTGAGCGTTTTTCCAACAGCCGGAGAGCCGTCCGGCAATGTGAGCTCAAGCGCCTCGGCGCTTATCTCCTCAAGCAATGTCAGCACCCTTGACGAACCGGGATAACGGACGTTTCTTATGATGACCTCCGCAAGCGTCTGGTTTCTGTTCAGTATTGAATCAACGGGAATGTGCTGCGTCATGTTGAGGTAGTTGGGGCGTTTGACCACAGCGATGCTCTTGGACGCGCCGAGCGTCTTGCCGAGCACGGCAAGCATAAGGTTTGTCTCATCCTGGTCGGTTGTCGCGACGAAACCGTCGCAGTACTCTATCCCCTCGGAGAGCAAAAGCTCGGAATCGGCTCCGTCTCCGCATATGACGAGCACTCCCTGAAGTTCCGACGCCACTTTTTCGCACTTTGCCCGATCCTGTTCCACTATGCGGACATCTATCCTAGGCACTCTCTCCATCAAACGCTTGGCTGCCTGAAAACCTATTTTGCCGGCGCCTATAATGAAGACCCTTTTGAGTTTTTTCGAGAGCATCGGCTGAAACAGGGATTCGAGCTCGTGGACCTGGTCGCGGTAGCACATCGTGTAGCAGATATCGCCGGGTCTCAGTACATCTTTTGCCTTTGGCACGAAACTTTTAGCGCCCCTTTGTATGCACACTATAAGAGTTATAAGCTGTTTATTGCGATTCCTCACCTCAAAGAGCGGAAGCCCGCACATCGGCGAATCCTCCGCTACGCGGAAGACATATATGCCCGCTTTGCCTCCGGCAAGCTCGGCTGCGTGCAATGCGCCACGGACTGCCAAAAGCTCCTCTATCTCCTTCGCTACAGAACGCTCGGGCGATATCATCATATCTATGCCGAGCTCCCTGGCCCACGTGTCATTATCAGTGAACTCAAGCCCTACGGCTCTTGCTATGACATGCCTGACCCCGACCTTTTTGGCTATCTAGCAGGCCATTATATTGACCTCGTCCCTGTTAGTGCAGGCGATAAGAAGCTGAACGTCGTCGCCCCCGCTTTTGACGCCGGCCTTTTCAAGTACGCTTGGTCTTGCTCCGTTGCCTCTTATCACGATGACGTCGAGATCGTTTTCCGCGCGCTGCGCACGCTCCTCGTCGTTCTCGACGACTATGATCTCATGTCCGTCGGACGCAAGATCCCTCGCTACGCTGTAGCCCACCTCACCGGCACCGACAAGAACTATGCGCAAAACGATTCCGCCTTTCAGTCGTCATAAAATAAAATGCGATTTGAGGCTTATCATAAGCAGGGCCAGGCATAAAAGCAAGGGTTAAGCGCGACCCGAAATAAAAGAAGAAGCGGGCCCCCCGCTCCTTCTTTTACACTCGGATTAAAATCAGACGAAGATCAATTTTTTTTCGCCTTTTTCCTCGACTCCGCCGTAATTGTGGTTTTTAGCGCCCAGATAAACGACCCGAACGCGAGAAAGATGCACAGGATCATGTTGGCGACCCATAGCTTCATGTTCTACTCCCCTTTCTATGACATCATGTCGTACGCTGCTAGTCTATCTTGTTCGCGTGGACGAGCCTCTTTGCCATGGTTCCGTTAAGCATATAGAGTATGAGCAGCAGCAGGCCCCACTCCACGACCATTACGCCCGGAGTGAACTGGTACTTGGTGATCGGCCAGAACTTGTACCACTCGCCCGGATACCAGCTCGCGGCGTCCCACACCCACCAGCCCCATGTGAAGGCGAAGAGTAAGGGGAAGAAGCGGATCAGAGTCCACATCCACTTAACATGCATGTCGGAGCAGGGGCTGATGTCTTCCTTCCAAAGCTTCTCCACGCCGACCTTCATGGCCGCTATGGAATAGAAAAGCCCGACCACCATGAGCCCTACCCCCCACACCATGTCCTGGTTGTCAAAGACGCGGATATCTAGCGCCGAATAGCTTCCGACGACAAGGAAGAACGCCGCGACAAGGAAAGTGCCTTTAGCGCGGCTGAACCCCATGTCCATGAGGTTGCGGCAGCCAAGCTCAAGCATGGCAATGACGGAGCTCAAGGCCGCGGCGCACAATGCCACGAAGAACATGACGGCCATTATGAACCCGCCCGTCGTGTGCGCGAAAAGATTGACTAAGTTGATGAAAGTAAGCCCGTTTGCGCCGGATTTCATGACTGACATTGGGTCCGGCGAGAGTGCGAAGACGGCCGGGAGCACAACCATAGCGGCAAGCATCGCCGCCACCATGTCGCCGAAACACACAGTGAAGGCGTTGAGCTCTATATCCTCATCCTTTGCCGCATAGATGAAGTAAACGTGGAACATCCCCCACCCCGCGCCCGACGACCATGCCGCCTGAGTGAAGGCGTTTAGCCATATCCTGGGTTTCAGGAAGTCCGCGGCATCTACGTGGTACATGTACTCAAAACCGTTAATAGCGCCTGGTATCATGAGGACGCGGATGACCAGAATGGCGAGGAGCACGAATATCGAGGGGATCATGATCTTGTTGCCTATCTCAAGCCCGTTTTGGACGCCGCGGTATATTATGGCGGCGGATATAAGGACAGCGGCGATGAACCACATCCAAGCCTCCCATGCCGGAGGCGTGGTGGCGAACTCCTGCCAGACTTTGCTGGTGAGCTCAGTCCCGCCTGTCTTGACGGTGGTGAGAAACCCGCTGAAGATGAGGGCTATGTACTTCATGACCCAGCCGAGGACCACTACGTAGTAGGAGCCGAGCATGATGCAGACCATGCCGCAGAAAGCGCCTATCCAGGTCCACCTTTCGCCGAGCAGCACTTTAAAAGCGCCCGCGTTCGCCATTCGAGTCTTCTTACCGAAGACGGACTCCGCGCAGATCAACGGAACCGCCCAAATAAAGTATGCAAGAAAACAGATAAGGATGAAAGCACCGCCGTTGTTACCGGCGACCTCGCGCGGGAAACGCCAGATGTTTCCTGTTCCCACAGCCATCCCAAGCGCGGTGCAGATAAGCCCCCACCTGCTTGAGAACTGTTCGCCGCCCTGTTTTATATCAGCCATATCGAGACCCCGCTTTCTTTAATGGTTTCTAAATGAACTAAAATAAAAAAGCAACCAACCAACCAACCAACCAACCAACCAACCAAACCCCTCTCAGCCAACTACGCGATTGCTCGTTTTATTTAAAGCCGTATCACCCTCTTTCTCGTTTTGGCGACAAAACCCAAAACAATAAATGCAAGATGTCGATATTAAAATTCCACTTGTTTACTCTAGCATATATGAACTTTTTTATCAATAACCAATAATCTTATAACATATGTAATTTGAACGAAGAAAATTAAGTGAAATATCAGTACTGTTTGACACGGTGCGGGAGGCGGCTAATTGACGGATTGCCAGGAAAGCAGAGTGTTTCCGCAAGAAAGGGGTAAAATATTTCAACGACAGACAAATAGCTGAAATAAGGGGAATAGAACAAACATTAGTTCAAAGTTGCTTGACAGATGAGCGCAACATCTTATTTGATTGGAATGGGTCAATAAAATTCTATGACACGTTGTCTTGGGCGCATGTTTCAAGCCACACTGGATGAATAAGCTAAATAAATTAAGTTTTTTAAATAATAAGCCACATTAAAAATTTTTTTTAGTATAAAACATATGGATTAATCTAATTTCTCAAGGAAATGTGCTGCTTTTAAAATACTATAAAACACATATAAAATATAAAATTTTTAGATATATTATTTGATCACGATTCTTTCTTTTGCCGCCGCTGCCTTATCTTTTCCTCTATCTTCAAAAATTCGCCGCGCGAGTCGGAGTCGAGGCCCTTCATTATATTGTTCCTGTACATCATGCCTACGGCATTTCTTGTAAGGCCGGGATGTTCTTCCAGCTCCGCATATGATGTCACCTTTTTGTCTTTGAAAAAAACGTCGAAGTCGGCGAAACGCTGTCCATGGTCGTCGTATTCCAGCCCCAAGGTTATGCGCTTTATCTCGCGCGCGTCCATCGGGGTGAATATCCTGACCATGTAAACGGGCACGCTCAGCATCGCCATCGCCTGGTCCTTGCCCCACCTTTCCGCCAGGACCATGCCTATCTGCAGGCCCTGCGTGGCTATCCATAGCCGCTCCCGGTGAAGGTCGAAGAAACCGTCGGCGTCGTATATCCTTATCTCAACGTCGTTCCAGTCCGGCGTGCCAAGGGCATCTCCCAAATACTCTGTCGAGCGGATAGAAAGATACTGCAGCAGAGCCCCCTTTGAGCGGCTGCTGATGAGAAGCGCCTTTGGGTACATGTCCTCGGTGGGAACGGGTTTATTCAGCGCCTTCTGCGTGAAATAGATTATCGTGGAGGTGCCGGGGATGTAGCTTCTGAACATAGGGCGGCTTTCTATGATGTCGCCGCCGAGGTCTCTTTGGATTGCGGATATCCCCTTAGCGATGTCACCTAAGAGCCTCATGACGATTGAGCCGGGGAGAACCTTTGCTTGCTCGACTCCGGACACCGATCGTCCGTTTATGATATCGCAAAAAAAGGACTCCATCATATTCTCCGAGACATATGTCGTTATCTCTTCGTCTTCTTCCGATGGCGTTCCTAAGATGGGCGGCGAGACGAGAAAGATAAGCCTTCTGTTGTTCCCATACACGTTTAGGGCTTGTTCGGGGTCAAGCGCCACATGCGAACCCCACGCGGACAGCCTGCTTTTGATCTCCTGTATCTTCCCCGTAACGTGCAGCAGGATGGCCTCCGGTCCGCTTCTGACTAAAGACAGCACTCTCTTCACTCCCCCGTTTAATATCAGAAATAGACAGGCTTGCGGTCAAGCCGCGCGCTGTCGGTCCCAGGCGGGTACCTCACCGCTATCACGTCGCCCGTTTCCATATGTATCAGATGCATCTCCTCAAGCCCGTTTAGAAAGAAGCGCCCGCAGCTGTCTATAAATGTCGGATATTCAAGGTTATGTCCGTATAAATTGTAGTCCTGGCAATTTGTCACGACATCCTCGAACTTATGCCCCGCGCGAAAGCAGATGTCGCCTATGCAGAACTTTCCGGGCTTGCTCCAGATCTGAACGGGGGAGTTGCCCGCGACTTCAAGCGCGACATAAGGATCGTCATGATTGCCTGTGACGAGTATAGCACGGCAACCCTCCTCGGCGAACAGTTTAAGCAAGGACGCGAGTTTTCTGCGGTAGAGGTCGACCATTCCCGGTCTTTGTCCGAGCTTTATATCATCCACAAAGTCGCCGGTGTGCACTACCCACGCGGGACGCAAACGTCGCAGCGCCCGGCGGAGATAGGAGAACATGATGGACGGAGTGTCGGAGATATGCAGTATCATCTCTCGTCCGTCGATCGGCGGGGGATTGAACCCTGCTTTGACCGTCAGGTCATCTATCCGCCTGCGTATCGGACAGCTTCTGATCTCCTCGAACGTCGGCTTAGGCAGGTTTTTCGGCAGATGCAGCGTCGCCATGGCAACCCCTCCCTTATATTGTACCTTTTGCCATTGGTAATCATCATTAAAAAAAGAGGTTCGTTTTAACATGTATTATATAACGGCCATGCTGTTTTCAGACAACAATATTTTAGCTAAGGGCGATAGCGAGAGGAACATCAAATTTGAATTTGTCTTTGCGCCGCTGCTTTTTACCGCCCGGCCGTATTTTTGTTATTTAAGCCGCAAGATAAGAGTTGACCGATTTGTGAACAAAATACTTGTTTTTTTTAGCGCTTGCGTTTAGGATATAAGCCAATGAAAGATTATGGCTCTCCGAGCCTGATCGCCTAAAGACAGTGTCCATGGCGCGCAGGCCGTCAGGGTTTCGCCGGAAACAGCGAAGCCTCCCTTTGGAAAGGAGACCGGCTGAGCGTTTGTATGCGTGGCCGCCTCCGCCTTGGAAGGCGGCCATCTTTCGTTGTTTTAGCGGGATAAAACACACAAAATCCCATTTCCGAGATGCGAGGCTGACCCCAACAGCCTCGTATTTTATGCAAATTAGTTGCGATAAGATTTACTTTTGTTGTTTTTTGTTTACCCAAACTGAATAAAATAGTGTAAAATATCTTGTGTGGGATTCGCAAAGCAGTGTGCGCGTATCTTTCGTGGCTATACAGTCAATATCCCAAGGGCAAGCAATCCCCGAAGCCGTTTTTCCTAAAGCGCCAGCCATGGAAAACGGACGGGGCGGGTTTGGAAACGGGCCCGTCTCCTATGTGCGGAAAGGGGGAAGCCTACAATGCTGAGGCTTTCGCGTTCTTATTTCCCCCTGTTCTGCGTGCGACAAAGTTTACCGATCGGTCCGGCAGGACCGATAAAATTATAAAAGAGGGGGAAACATCAATGCATCTTAAAAAACGCGCAGGTATCATAGTATCGTTGCTTGCGGTGCTAGTATTGGCTTTCTGCGCCGCGGCGTACGCGAATCCGCCGGTGCTCAAAATGGCGACGACCACAAGCACGGACGACACCGGGCTTCTCGACTATCTGGCCCCTATCTTCCTTAAAGATACGGGCATAGAGCTTCAGTGGGTGGCCGTAGGCACTGGCAAGGCCTTGGAATACGGCCGAAACGGCGATGTAGATGTCGTGCTCACGCACGATCCCGCGGCCGAGGACAAGTTTATGGCTGAAGGCGCGGGAGTGAACCGCCGTCAGGTGATGTACAACGACTTTGTCCTTATAGGTCCGGCTAACGATCCTGCCGGCATAAAAGGAAAACCGATCACGGAGGCGCTTAAAATAATCGCTGCGAAGCAGCAGCCTCTTGTAAGCCGCGCGGACAAATCCGGCACCCACTCTGCCGAGCTCAAACTGCTTGCCGCTGCCGGTGTCAAGGACTTTGACAAGGCGCCTTGGTATATCCAGACAGGACAGGGTATGATGAAGACCATAAACATCGCGGAGGAGCGCAGGGGATACGCGCTTACGGATCGCGGCACCTACGTCAAATACAGGGCCGGGCTCAAGGGCAAACCCGGGCTTGTAATTCTGGTCGAGGGGGATAAAAGGCTTCTCAACATGTACAGTGTAATCGCCGTCAACCCGATAAAACATGAGCATGTAAAATATGACCTCGCGCTCAAGTTCATAGACTGGATAACGTCGTCCAAAGTGCAGCAGGATATCGCGAATTTCAAGGTGGAAGGGCAGCAGCTCTTCTTCCCGAACGCTGCAAAACGCGCCGGGCACTGAGGGTTTAAGCAGCGGCAAAGTGGCTGAAGGGCGGAAAAACATTAATTGAAAGAGAGGGGCTTCATCGTCTTGAAGCCCCTTTTTTAAAGGCGGGGCTTCCTTCGTGGACTTCATTACAGAAGGTTTTTTTCAAGCGATAAGGCTCATCGTCTCAATGGACGAGGAGACCGCTAATATAGTACTGACCACCCTTAAACTGACGGGGCTGTCAATGCTTGGCATATTGGCGCTGGGCCTGCCGCTTGGTTTTGCGTTGGGATATTTTGATTTTCCAGGCAAACGTTTTATTCAGACTCTGACAGAGACGCTGCTCGCGCTTCCCACAGTTGTAGTGGGTCTTTTGGTTTACGCTTTCATATCGCGCCGCGGGCCGTTTGGTCAGTATGAGCTGTTATTTACTATAAGGGGCATGGCCATAGGGCAGCTGTTGCTTGGCCTGCCCATAGTAATAGCTCATACGGCAGCAGCGATAGAGGGGATGGACAGACGCCTTCGCCTCACGCTTCTCACTCTTGGCGCCTCGGGATCTAAGCTTGCCTTAACAAGCCTCTGGGAGGGCCGGTTTCAGGTGCTCGTCGCGTCCCTTACGGCGTACGGCAGGATAATAGGCGAGGTTGGTTCGGCGATGATGCTCGGAGGCAATATCAAGTGGCATACTAGGACTATAACGACCGCCATAACTCTGGAGACCGGCAAGGGGGATTTTGCGCTCGGCATAGCTTTGGGAGTGATATTGATAGCGATATCCTTTGCGCTGAACGTCTCTCTTTCCTTCCTGCGCCGCAGGGCTGAAAACTGAGGCCATGCCCATGAGCGACAAGATCCTTTATGAGATGCAAAACTTAAAACACAGATATGGCTCCGGCCCAGTAACGCTTGACATAGAATCGCTCAAGATAAACGAGGGCGGAGTGTATGGCGTTATAGGACCTAACGGGAGCGGCAAATCGACGCTGCTTAAGGTTCTCGCGTTCCTTGAGCCGCGCTGCGAGGGACTGCTGCTCTATGACGGCAAGGACACCGCGGGTCATGAGGCCAGAATACGCGGAGAAGTGACTTACCTGCTCCAGAACCCCTATCTTTTAAAACGCTCAGTCTACGAGAACATAGCGTACGGGCTCAGGCTGCGTCAAGAGACTTCCAACATGAGGGACCGCATATACGCCTCTTTGCGCCGCGTTGGGCTTGAACCCGGTAAATTTGCCGAGAGGCCATGGTTTCGCCTTTCGGGCGGCGAGGCGCAGAGGGTTGCGCTTGCGGCGCGCCTGGCGCTTTATCCGAGGGTTCTCCTGCTCGACGAACCGACCGCTAACGTTGACGAATCAAGCGCTCAGCTTGTAAAGGAAGCGACCGTCAGCGCATGGAAGGAACGCGGCACAACGGTGATAGTCGCGACGCATGATCTGGTTTGGCTCTACGAGGTTTCTACAGACATAATAAACCTCTATCATGGCCACATAGTGGGATACGGCGCCGAAAACATAGTTACTGGTCCGTGGGAGGTCAGAGGAGAATATGCCGTCCGAGTGCTCTTCGACGGCCAGACAATCTATGGGGCACGCGGTTCGGCGAGCGGCATTAACGCCGCAGTCATCAACCCGTCCGACATAACTCTGTCGCGCGCTAAACAGCCGCATTCACCCCGCATCAACGCGCTCACCGGTACTGTCACGCAGATGACGCTTGAGCGCAGCACTGGCCATGTCCTTGTTTCAGCCGATGTAGGCGGTATCGTGCTGAAATCCCGCGTGCCGGTCTCTTTGGTGGAAGAAGAGTCTCTCTGCCCCTCCGCTGTGACAGCGCTGGTTTTTTCTACTAACAGCGTGAGGTGGCTTTAACCCTCTTCGTGCGCGCAAAGCCATTGCGTTCTCCTATTTCGTTCCTTATTATGTGAAAATATTGTAAAATATAGTGCGTCGCAGCGCGCGTGAGGCGTGCCGCAACTTGTTGTGCGCACGTGAACTGGGAAAGGATGATATATATAAATGTGCGGAATCATGGGCTATATAGGAGATAGAGAAACTGCAAAGGTGATACTGGACGGTTTGGCGAAGCATGAATACAGGGGATATGACTC
>Ga0302251_1001348_pt1 | contig 15313 bp, 27 predicted proteins | sample AAG_RA_Gln_MG_FD_193534 | JGI IMG/M metagenome (GOLD analysis project Ga0302251, IMG submission 193534) | Enriched activated sludge microbial communities from anaerobic digester in WTTP, New Holstein, Wisconsin, United States - AAG_RA_Gln | ecosystem: Engineered > Bioreactor > Anaerobic >...
TTTTTAAAACTTAAGCCCTGCTTCTCTTGCTCCTTCAGCCAAGGCCTTAACTCGGCCATGATACTTATAGCCACCTCGGTCAAAAACAACTTCTTCAATTTTCGCTTCTTTAGCTTTTCCAGCCAAAGTCACTCCCAGCTGACGAGCAATGTCTATTTTTTTACCTTTTTTAATATCCAAATCATTAACTGATATCAAAGTTTTACTTTTTTCATCATCAATCAATTGAGCATAAATATGATTATTAGAACGAAAAACACAAAGCCTTGGCTTGCTTGAGAATCCTTTTATCTTAGCCCTGACTCTTTTATGCCTTTTTATTCTTTTAGTCTTTTTTTCTAACATAATTATTATCCTCCGGCTGCTTTCTTGCCGAGCTTTCTTTTAATAACTTCATTAATGTATTTTATTCCCTTTCCTTTGTATGGTTCAGGTGGTTTAATTCTTCTAATTTCTGCTGCTACTTGACCAACTAATTCTTTATCAATTCCAGAAACAATAATGATGTTTTTCTCTACATTGAAAGCGATCCCTTCTTTGGCTTCAATCTTTATTGGATGGCTATAGCCAACATCAAGAATAAGGTCTTTTCCTTCTACTCTTGCCTTAAAACCAACTCCATTAATTTCCAGCCTTTTTTCAAACCCTTTTGTCACTCCTTCAATCATGTTAGCAGCTAATGTTCTGGTTAAACCCCATAAAGCATTTGTTTTCTTATCTGATTTCAAAAGAGAGAAAAAAATCTTATCATCTTTTATTTCTGCCTTTATTCCTGTTGGAATCTCTAAAGAAAGCTGCCCTTTTGGCCCTTTTACTTCTAACCTTCCGTCATTTTCTTTTACTTCAACCCCAGGAGCTATTAAAATTGGTTTTTTGCCTATTCTTGACATATTACCATATTTCACAAATTAATTCTCCGCCCACTTTCTTTTTTCTCGCCTCAGCATCAGTCATCAATCCTTGAGAAGAAGAAATGATAGCTAAACCATGACCAGATTTAACTCTTTTAATATTTTTAGCTTGTTTGTATATCCTTTGACCTTGTTTGGAAACAAGTTTAATTTTAGAAAAAACTGGTTTCCCTTTTTCATCATACTTTAGAGTTAAAATTATCCTTTTACTGGAAAGTCTTCCCTTCTTCTCCACTCCGGTAACCAAACCTTGCTTTTTAAAAAGCTCTAAAATACTGAACTTAAAATCAGAATAAGGGAAAATAACTACTTGCTGTTTAGAAACAGCAATAGCATTGTTTATTAAACTGAACATGTCTGCAATTGGGTCCATAAACTTTATTTACCAGCTACTCTTTTTTACTCCGGGTATTTCTCCGCGGTTAGCCATTTCTCGAAAACAAATTCTGCATAAACCAAACTTTCTGATATATCCTCTTTTTCTTCCGCACCTAAAACACCTCCTCACTGTCCTCGTGGAAAACTTTGGTTTTTTCTCTGATTTAACTATTTGTGATAATTTCGGCATATTTTTGACTTTAACTTTTCTTCATTGGAAAGTCAAGAAGCTTAAATAATTCCAATCCTTTTTCTTTGTTCTTGGCATTGGTAACAATTGTAATTTCCAGTCCTAAAATAATAGGCGCCTTTTCTGGCGATATTTCTGGAAAAACAATATGCTCTTTTATTCCAATGTTCATGTTTCCATTCTTATCAACATTTTTAGAAGGAATGCCTTTAAAATCTCGCGAACGAGGCAAAACAATGTTTATCAATTTCTCCAAGAAATCATACATTTTCTTTCCTCTTAAAGTAACCTTAGCTCCGATAATGTTTCCTTCCCTTAACTTAAAAGAAGAAATAGATTTTCTAGCCTGGGTTAAAACTGGCTTTTGGCCAGAAAGCAAAGCTAGATTCTCGCTTACATAATCATAGAACCTTTTTTGTTCATCTTTGGTTTTAGGAGAAACTATTTTTCCAAAACCAGTGTTTATGACAACCTTAACAATTTTGGGAACAGCCATTTTATTCTTGTATCCAAACTTTTCCTGCATTCCCTTTATTGCCTCTTTTTCATATTTTTGTTTTAATCCCATCATATTATATCTGAGCGCCGCATTGCTTGCAAACGCGTTGTTTTTTATCATTATTAATCTCGTAACCAATTCTTGTTCCTTTTCCGCATTTAGGACAAATCAATTTTGCTTTAGCAATAGAAATCGGTTTAGCTACTTTAACTACCTGTCCTTTTTCTCCTCCTTTCTTAGGACGAATATGCTTTTTAGCCAAATTAACTCCTTCTACCAAAATCTTGCTTTCTTTTGAAAAGACTTTTAAAACCTTGCCCTTTTTCCCTTTATCGTCTCCAGAAATTATTAAAACTTGATCATTCTTTTTGATTTTCATACTAAATCCTTAGTCATGGTTGATATTTTTTCAAATCCTTTCTCCCTCACCTCTCTAGCTACGGGGCCAATGATTCTTGTTCCTTTTGGTTCTTTGCTTGTTCCTTCTAAAATGACAATGGCATTATCGTCAAACTTGATATAGGTGCCGTTTTTTCTTCTTTTGGGCTGCGTTTGCCTTATCAAAACTGCTCTGACCACTTGATGCTTTTTTACCGCCTTTCTCGGCTCAGCTGATTTAATAGCTACAACAATAATATCTCCCAAAGAAGCATACCTTCTTTTTGTCCCACCCAAAATCCGAATGCATTGAGCAATCTTAGCTCCGGAATTATCAGCCACTTTTAACATTGTTCTTGTTTGAATCATTTTATTTTTTCAACAACCTGCCAAGTCTTTTCTTTGCTTCTTGGTCGGCATTCTTCAATAATTACTTTTTCTCCAAGATTGAAATCAGCGCTATTTTCTGTATGAGCTTTATAATTTTTATGCACCTTGTACCTTCTCTTGTAGATCGGATGCTCTTTAATTCTTTCCACTCTAACCACCACGGTCTTGGCCATTTTATTGGAAACTATTGTTCCTGTCAATTTTCTTTTAGGCATATTATTTTTTATTATTTATCTCGGTTAAAATCCTCGCTACATCTTTTTTATTCTCTTTTATCTCTTTAACTTTTTTCAATGCTCCAGTTGTTGCTTTAAAACGAAGCTCTTCTATCTTCTTTTTCTTTTCTTCTAGTAATACTTTCAGCTCTTGTTCACTTTTTTCTTTTAATTCTTTGGCTTTCATATTATTGCTTTTTAACAAACCTGGTCTTTAAAGGAAGCTTATCTCCAGCCTTTCTTAAAGCTTCCCTAGCATCTCCTTCGCTAATTCCTTCTAATTCAAAAAGTATTCTTCCGATTTTAACTGGAAAAACATAATGGTCTGGAGCACCCTTGCCTCCTCCCATCGGTACTTCTTGACCTTTTCTGGTTATCACCTTGTCTGGAAAAATCCTTATCCACAACTTTCCTCCTTTTTTTAAATAACGAATAATAGCTCTTCTTGCTGCTTCAATCTGAGCGCTAGTTATCCATTTAGAACTCATAGCCTTCAAGCCATAACTGCCAAAGCTGATTTCAGTTCCTCTGGTTTCCAAATCTCTGTTAATTTTCCTTCCTTTCTGGTGTTTTCTATGTTTTACTTTCTTGGGAACAAACATAATAAATTATTGATTAAACTTTTCTCCTTTGTAAATCCAAACCTTTACGCCAATAGTTCCATAAGTACAACGCGCTTCTGATAAAGCATAATCTATATCTGCCCTGATTGTCTGTCTTGGCAATTGACCTTTTTCCAAGCTCTCTTTTCTAGCAATCTGTACTCCGTTCAACCTTCCAGAAATCTCTATCCTTGCTCCTTTTACTTCTTTGTTAGCCATTACTTTTTCTAAAGCTTGTTTAATAGTTTTTCGGAAAGGATTCCTTTTTTCTATTTTCTGGGCAATCCATTGACTAACTAATTCAGCTGAAGTCCAGGGGTTAGGAACATCTTTTATCTCTATTTTAACTTTCTTAGAAAGGTCTCTTAATTCTTTCAAGGTTAATTTATTCTTTTTAAACAATTCTTTTAAAACTTCGGCTCTTAATTTTTCCACTCCTTCTCCGCCCCGACCAATAATCAAACCAGGTCTAGCGGAATAAATAATGATATTGATTTTGTCAGAGAATCTTTCAATCTCTATTTTTTCCACATTCAAATCTTTCAATTTTTTCTTTAAAAAATTTCTAATAATGAAATCTTCCTTAAGATTTTTCTTAGGTTCTTTTCCATAATATCCGTGAGACAACCAATCGTTAATTCCTTTTATTCTAAAAACTTTGGGATGAACTTTATGACTCATTTCTTTTTCTTTTTCTTATCTTCTTTAATTTCGTCAAGAACCAAGGTAACGTGCGATGACCTTTTTTTAATGACATCGCCCCTTCCCTTGGCTCTGGGCAAAACCCTTTTCATCACCGGACCTTCATCAACCGTAATTTTGGAGATAAAAAAATTATCAGTTTTTCCCGGAACATTGGCTACAGCCGAATTAAGCAATTTAAGAATAGGCGATGCTCCTTTTTTAACAGTAAAGCCTAAAATGGCCTGAGCTTCATCAACCCTTTTTCCTCGCACCGCATCAGCTACTAGCCTTACTTTTCTCGGTGATATATGCAGATATTTTAATTTGACTTGATAAGCCATGTTTATTGTTTTTCTTTTTCAATTTCTCTCTGCATCTTACCGCCATGTCTAGAAAACTTAGTTGTTGGAGAAAACTCTCCTAATTTATGACCAACCATTTCTTCTAATATCCTTACTTGAATAAAATCCTTGCCATTATGAACAGCGAAGGTATATCCTATCATTTCAGGCGTTATTGTACAAGCCCTTGCCCAGGTTTTAATAGGAGCATCATCAGGTTTCTGCTTTTTCACTTTTTCTATTAATTTTTGGTCAACATACGGACCCTTTTTTAAACTTCTTGCCATAAATTATTTTCTTTTCTTTTTTATTCTTCTTTTTATTATTAATTTATCTGTCCATTTACCTTTTCTTGTCTTTACCCCTAAAGCATGTTTGCCCCAAGGGGTTTTCGGATATTTCAAACCAATTGGGGTTCTTCCTTCGCCTCCTCCATGGGGATGGTCGCAAGGATTCATTACTGTTCCCCTCACGTGAGGTCTAATTCCTTTCTTTCTGCTCTTGCCTGCTTTTTCCCAACGAATAAATCTGTATTCTGGATTAGAAACACTTCCAATAGAAGCATAACATTCTCCCGGTATTTTTCTTACCTCTGAAGACGGCATTTTAATGTTAGCATAGCCAGCATCATAACTTAATATAGTAGCAGCTGCTCCAGCTGAACGAACCAATTTCCCTCCCTTATCCGGCTCTAGTTCAATATTGTAAATCATTGCGCCCTCAGGAATGTTTTTTAATTTCATACGATTTCCTGGTTTTACTTCAGTTTTGGCAGAAGCAAACAATTTATCTCCTAGTTTTAAATCTTGAGGAGCGATGATGTAGCTCTTTTCTCCATCGCTATATTGCAAAAGAGCGAGAAAAGCAGTTCGGTTAGGGTCATATTCCAAAGCAATAACTTCAGCCGGAACATCTCTTTTTAATTGTTTAAAATCAACCAAACGATATAATTTTCTTGCTCCTCCTCCTTTATGACGAGAAGTGATTCTGCCTGAAGTTCCTCTTCCTCCGCTTTTTTTCACTCTTAAAATCAGCTTTTTTTCAGCTTTTTTCTTGCTCAATGATTTTAAATTGTTTGCCTTTTTCTTTTTAATCATTTTATTTTCCCATTATTTCTATGGTTTGACCCTGCTTTAACTTAACCATAGCTTTTTTACAGCCACTGGTAAAGCCGCTGATTTTCCTTCCAACAAATCTTTTCTTGCGAGGCAGATTAACAATCGTCACTTTTTCTACTTCTACTTTATACTTTCCTTCAATTGCTTTCTTAATCTCTTTCTTGTTGCAATCTTTTCTTACTTTAAAAGTGTAAAAATTGTCTTCAACTAATCTGTTTGATTTTTCTGTAATGCAAGGACTCTTTAAAACGCCAGAAATTACTTCTCTTTCTTTGCTTACCTCTTCTTTTTTGGGAGAAACTTTTCTAGCTGTCATGTTGTTCTTTAATCAATAATTTTTTAATATCTTCCAAACATTTTTCCGTAATAATAATATTCTTAGCTGACAAAGCATCTAAGCAATTTAAATCTTTAAATTGAATAGTTGCTACTTTTGGAATGTTTCTGAAAGCTAAAATTGACTTTTTGTCCATGCCATTCAAAACAACTAAGCAATTTTCTCCTAAAACCTTATTCTTTTCTAGAAATTTTATTGCTTCCTTGGTTTTCATTTCTTTTAAATCAATATTGTCAACAATTATCAATTCTCCGTTTCTTTTCTTTTCCGCCAATACCATTAAAAGAGCCTTTCTTTTAACGTTCTTAGGAATTCTTTTCTTAAATACTTTTTCTTTATTCGGGCCAAAAGTAACTCCTCCTCCTACCCAAATAGGAGAACGGATAGAACCATGCCTAGCTCGGCCTGTTCCTTTCTGACGCCAGGGCTTCTTTCCTCCTCCGCTCACCTCTGACCTGTCTTTGGCATGGGCAATCTTTTGTCTGCGGTTAGACATTTGCGCCACAGCCACTTGATAAACCAGATTAGAGTTAAAAGGGCAAGAAAAGATATCTTCAATTTTTTCTTCTGTTTTTTTCATAGTCCTCTTATCTCTAATAATGTTCCTCTTCTTCCAGGCACTGCTCCCTTGACCATTAAAATATTATTTTCTTTATCTACTCTAACTACTTCCAAATTCTTTATTGTCGTTCTTTTGCTTCCTGTTCTACCCGGCATTCTTCTCCCCTTTATCACTCTTCCCGGAACACTGCAACCAATAGAACCGATAGTCCTATGTTCGTGCTTTACACCATGAGAAGCTTCTTTGCCTGAGAATCCCCACCTTTTAATTCCTCCCTGGAATCCTTTTCCTTTGGAGATACCAGAAATCTTTATCTTGTCTCCTTCTTGAAAAATATCTAAACTAATTACATCGCCTGCCTTAAAGGAAGAAATGTCGTCGCACCTAAACTCTTTGACGTGCTTAAATCCTGGCCTAGTTTTTCTTACTTTTCTCTCGGGTAATTTCTTAAATCCAAGCTTTATGGCTGAATAGCCGTCTTTTTCTTTTGTTTTTACTTGAAGGACATTGCATTCTCCGGCAGAAAGCAAAGTAACAGGAATTGCGTTCCCTTCTTCATCGTAAATCTGACTCATTTCAATTTTTTCTGCCAATATGCATTTCATAATACTGTAATAAAAAATTGGGCACCAGCCCAATAATCAGACTAGTCGGCTTGAATTATTAATCTTGTTTTTTGATGATGCGCATCTACAAAATACTTTTAATTTCCGTGTCCACACCAGCTGGCAAGGTCAAAGACTTCAATGCTTCCACCACTTTCTGATTAGGATTTAAAATATCAATCAATCTTTTATGAACCCTTATTTCAAACTGTTCTCTTGCATTTTTATGAACAAAAGTTGAACGATTTACTGTAAGCTTGCCGATTTCCACTGGCAAAGGAACCGGGCCAGCCACTTTTACCCCATTGCGCAAGGCAATATCAATAATCTGCTGGGCGCTCTTATCAATCACTTTGTGGTCATAAGCGCGAAGCTTTATTCTCAGCTTAGGGGTTGCTTCCTGTTTTATTGATTTTTTAAGAGCAGCTGGCATTTCTTCTAATAAAAATTATTTGATAATTTTGGTAATTACTCCTGCACCCACCGTCTTTCCTCCTTCTCTAATAGCAAAACCTTGTTTTTCTTCCATAGCTACTGGTACAATCAATTTAACCAAAACATCAACCGTGTCTCCAGGCATAACCATTTCTGTTCCTTCTTTTAAAGTAACATCACCAGTAATATCAGCTGTTCGGATAAAAAATTGAGGTTTGTATCCTGAAAAGAAAGGAGTATGTCTTCCACCTTCTTCCTTGGTTAGGACATAAATCTGAGCTTCAAATTCAGCATGCGGAGTAATTGTTCCTGGCTTAGCTAAAACCTGACCTCTTTCAATATCTTCTTTCTTTAATCCTCTTAGCAAAACTCCAACATTATCTCCAGCCTTTCCTTGGCTTAATGACTTATTAAACATTTCAATGGAAACAACTGTAGTTTTTTGAGTCGGTCTGATTCCCACTACTTCCACTTCTTCGTTAGCGTTAACAATTCCTCTTTCAATCCTTCCTGTTGCCACTGTTCCTCTTCCTTCAATAGAAAAGACATCTTCAATAGCCATTAAAAATGGTTTCTCTGTATCTCTTACTGGCTCAGGAATATAGTTATCAAGCTGGTCAATTAAGTCAAAAATTGGCTTTATATTAGGGTCATCAACTGAAGTAGCTTCTAAAGCTTTAAGAGCAGAACCTCGGATAACCGGAATCTGGTCTCCTGGAAATCCATATTTTTTCAAAAGCTCTCTTACCTCACTTTCTACTAAATCAATCATTTCCGGGTCTTCTACCATGTCACATTTGTTTAAAAAAACAATCAGTGAAGGCAAACCAACTTGCTTAGCCAAAAGAATATGTTCTCTAGCCTGAGGCATTGGGCCATCAGTAGCAGCTACTACTAGAATTGCTCCATCCATCTGGGCTGCTCCAGTAATCATGTTTTTAATATAGTCAGCGTGTCCCGGACAATCAATATGAGCATAGTGCCTTTTCTCAGTTTCGTATTCCAAATGAGAGATATTAATCGTTACTCCTCTAGCCTTTTCCTCAGGAGCTGAATCAATTTGGTCAACTGATTTTTCTTTTACCTTTCCACCTTTAAGAGCTAAAGCATGCAAAATAGCCGCGCTCAAGGTGGTTTTACCATGGTCAACATGACCAATTGTTCCCACATTTAGATGGGGTTTTGTTCTTTCAAAAACTTCTGCCATAATTTATTAATACGAATTGCGTTAAGCTATGGGCTTGAAGAATCCCCAGCTCCGCATTCATATTCTTATGTTTATTATATTAACACCTTTATTCTACCTAAAAATCAAAAAAAGTCAATAACTAGAAAGGCAAATCTTCAACCCTTAAGGAATCGTCTTCTAGCTCTTCAGGTGATTCTTTTTTTTCTTCTTTGGGCCCTCTCGTTTTTTTGTATTCTTCGTAATCAAGAACAATCAAAGAAGTGCCGTCAGAATCAACAAGAACAACCTTAACTTTTTCCTCTTTTATTAATTTTTTGATTTCATTTAAGTCCATAAGCAATTTATTATTTTCTTTTTCCTTCAATTATTTCTTGGCTGATATTAGAAGGAACTCTTTCGTAATGGCTAAACTCCATACTAAACGTTCCTCGGCCTTCAGTCAAGGACCTAAGGGTAGTAGCATAGCCAAACATTTCTGATAACGGAACCTTGGCTTCTATTACTTTCATTCCTACCCTGTCCATTGTTTCTTCAATCTGCCCCCTTCGGGCTGATAAATCACCAATAACATCCCCGAGAAAATCAGCAGGAATAACTACCTCAATTTTCATAATCGGCTCAAGAAGATAGGCGCCTGCTTTTTTGGCTACATCTTGTAAAGCCATTGAAGCAGCTATCTTAAAGGCAATCTCTGAAGAATCAACTTCATGGAAAGAACCGTCATAAAGAATAACTTTCGTATCTATTAAAGGATAGCCTGCCACCACTCCTTTAGCCATTGCCTCTTTTACACCCTTTTCCACTGCTGGAATATACTCTCGAGGAATTACTCCTCCCTTAATTTCATTAACAAACTCAAAACCTTCACCTCTGTTCTTTGGTTCAACTTTTATCTTTACGTGGCCATATTGGCCTCGACCTCCGCTCTGTTTAATATACTTTCCTTCAGCCTCTGCCTTATTCTCAATAGTCTCCTTGTAAGAAACTTGAGGCTTGCCTACATTGGTTTCCACCCCAAACTCTCTTCTTAGGCGGTCAACAATAATATCCAAATGAAGCTCTCCCATGCCCGATAAAATGGTTTCTCCTGTTTCTTGATTAGTTTCCATTCTAAAAGTAGGATCTTCTTCTTGTAATTTTCTTAAAGCAACTGCCATTTTCTCTTGGTCTGATTTTGCTTTTGGTTCAACTTCAATAGAAATAACTGGCTCGGGAAAAGTTATTTTTTCCAAAACAATAGGTGCTTTTTCATCGCACAAAGTATGTCCAGTTGAAGTTTTCTTTAATCCTACCAAAGCTACAATATCGCCAGCAAAAATCTCTTCTACCTCTTCTCTTTCATTGGCGTGCATTCTTAAAATCCTACCGATCCTTTCTCTTTCTCCAGAGGTAGTATTAAGTAAATAACTTCCTTTTTTAAATTGACCAGAATAAGCGCGGACATAAGTTAAAGTTCCCACAAAAGGGTCAGTTGCTATTTTAAAAGCCAAAGAACAAAAAGGTTCATTGTCATCTGCCTTTCTTTCAATCTTTATGCTCTCGTCTCTAGGGTCAGTGCCTACTACTGGAGGAACGTCAACTGGACTAGGCAAATAATATACTACTGCATCAAGCATTAATTGCACTCCTTTATTTTTTAAAGAAGAACCGCAAAGGACTGGCACTAACCTTGATTCAATAGTTGCTTTTCTTAAAACAGCTCTCAGCTCTTCAATAGTAATTTCTTTTCCTTCTAGATATTTCTCAGTCAAAGCTTCATCTTCTCCAGCTACTTTTTCAATCATTTTCATTCTCCACTCTTCAGCTTTAGCTTTTAAGGTTTCAGGAATATCTTTCTTAACCACTTCCTTGCCCAATTCTCCTTCAAAATCAACTAGCTTCATTTCAATTAAATCAATGATTGAATTGAAATTAGATTCTTCTCCAACAGGAATTTGCAAAGCCACGGCATTCTTAGTTAATTTTCTCCAAACTGAATCCAGACTCTTTTCAAAAGAAGCGCCTAGTCTGTCTAACTTGTTAATAAAACAAATTCTGGGAACATGATATTTATCTGCTTGCCTCCAGACTGTTTCTGATTGAGCTTCTACTCCAGCCACGCCATCAAAAACAACCACTGCTCCATCCAAAACTCTTAAACTTCTCTGTACTTCAGCAGTAAAATCAATATGGCCAGGTGTATCAATAATGTTTATTCTATGCTCATTGGCTTTGTCTTTTTTCAAATAATCTCCAGGAGACCAAAAACAAGTAGTGGCAGCAACAGTAATAGTAATTCCTCTTTCTTTTTCTTGCTCCATCCAATCCATTGTCGCTTCTCCTTCATGAACTTCCCCTATTTTATGCGAAATGCCGGTATAAAACAAAACCCTTTCTGTGGTGGTAGTTTTTCCAGCATCAATGTGAGCAATAATCCCAATATTCCTGTATTTTTCAATAGGATATAGTCTAGACATAAATTTTTACCAAGCAAAATGAGCAAAAGCCCTGTTGGCTTCAGCCATTTTGTGGACATTTTCTTTTTTCTTCACCGAAGCTCCTCTATTTTCTGAAGCTTCAATCAATTCTTCTGCTAATTTTTCTTTCATTGGTTTTCCCTTTTTCCCCCTAGAATTGGCAATAATCCATTTCATTGCCAAGCTTAATCTTCTGCTGCCTTTTACTTCCATGGGCACTTGATAAGTTGCTCCTCCCACTCTTTTTGGTTTAACTTCCAGCATTGGAGAAACATTTTGAATTGCTAATTTAAAAACCTCTAAAGGGTCTTGTTTAGTTTTTTCTCTGATAATATCAAAAGCACCGTAGACTATTTTTTGAGCTGCATTTTTCTTGCCATCATACATTACTTGATTAATGAACTTGGCAACCATTAAGTCATTGTAGATAACATCAGGATTGATAGTTTTCTTTTTAAAATCTGCTGCCATATTATTTTGGTTTTTTAACTCCGTATTTACTTCTCTCTTTTTTTCTTCCTTCTACTCCGCCGCAGTCATAAATTCCTCTAACAACATGATATCTTACTCCCGGCAAATCCTTAACTCTTCCTCCTCTTATCATTACAATAGAGTGTTCTTGAAGATTATGACCTTCACCAGGGATATAGGCAGTAACTTCCATGCCATTGGATAATTTAACTCTCGCCACCTTTCTCAAGGCAGAGTTAGGTTTCTTAGGCGTAGTAGTAAAAACCTTCAAGCAAACCCCTTTTTTAAAAGGAGATTCATATTTCTTAGGTTTGTTTTTCAAAGGATTAAAACCAAAAGCTAAAGCCGGAGCTTTATCCTTCTTCTCAACTGACTTTCTTTTTCTTTTTATTAACTGATGAATCGTAGGCATAAAATATGAAATAAAAATAACAGATAAAAGGAAAATTGTCAAATAAAACTTACCATTTTAAAAAATGTAATAAGTCAGCGGATATTAAAAATTCTAATTTACTGGTTGTAAAGCTTAATTTTAATTTGATTAATATCTTCTTGTATTTTTGTCACATTCTCCTCTAAAGCTTCAATCCTTTTTTCATTATAGACAGCTAATTGAAAAAAAGAATAACAAGCCAAAAGAGCAATGCCGACAATAAGAAGAATCTTTAATGTTGTATATTTTTCTTCTTTTTTCATTTTTAAAATTATAATTATTAATAATAATCAACCTTTATTACCTTGCTGTCCATCCTCCGTCAACAAAAAGAATTGTTCCTGTAACATACTTTGAGTCATCAGAGGCTAGATAAAGTGCTGCTTTAGCAATATCTTCCGGTTCTCCCATGTATCCTAAGGGAGTAGCTTCTTCTATCGGTTTCCTGTAGCTTGAATTCTCAGCTAAGGATTGAGTCATTTTTGTTTTTATAAATCCAGGAGCAATAGCATTTACTCTGATTCCAAAACTGCTTAAATCCAAAGCGCTAGCTCTAGTTAATTGAGCTACTCCTCCTTTTGAAACACAATAAGCAACAGAGTTTGGATATCCTACTGCTCCCAAGATGGAAGCCATATTGATAATGGAACCCTTAATATTGTTTTCTTTCATATAGCAAGCAGCAGCTCTTGTCCCATAAAACACTCCTGATAAATTAATAGCCAAGGTCTTATCCCAAGATTTATCATCAACAGAAATAATGTCTCCGCTTGAACTAATACCAGCGTTGTTTACCATAATATCCAAACCTTTAAATCTTTCTACTGCTTCTTTGACTAGATTTTCTACTTCTTCTTTTTTAGAAACATCGCATTTAATAAAAACAGCTTTTCCTTTATCAGGGACAGAGATTTCATTAAGGTCAGAAAAAACAACAAAAGCTCCTTCTTTAAGGAACTCTTCGGCAATAGCTTTGCCTAATCCTGAAGAGGCTCCTGTAACGATTGCTCTTTTTCCTTCTAACCTCATATATTAAAATAATTATACCTCTTCCTTTTTCTTTGTCAAATAAAAAAGGGGCATTACCCCAATTTTCTCATTAAAGCAGGATTTCTCATCTCTTCCTGTTTCAAAACCATCATGGCTTGATGAAGACGGCTTTGGTAGACATGGAGCGAATCGCTCTGGTCTATAATCCTGCCAATCTGGCAATTGTTTGGGAAGAATACTTCCCTGTTTAACATTGATACAAGGCCGATTTCATTGCCCGGCAAAGCGTCAAAAAGGTCTCTTGACCTCCAAGAAAAATGCAGATCAACAATTCCTTCCTGGTAATGCCTAAACCAAATTCTTTGGAGACAAGGCGGAGATTCACTCCCTAAATCAGAAGAAGGATACCAAGTAATGGCTTGGTGTCTATTAGAGGCAATTCCAGTCGGGATTGATTGAGCCAGCAATTCTTTTAATTTTAAAAGCTGGTCTCCATGAGTTTCAATCAAACGTTCAATGTAAAGATAGGAAAACCTGCGCCTATCGTCTGGTGAAAACTTTTTGTAGTTTTCATACCAGTCGCGGTTGAACTCATTGCGATAAGCTTCAAGCGCTTTTTCCTTTAAGGCAAATTCAGAAGGAGCAATGCCTTTTTCAATCTCAACAACAGCTGGACCAAGGAAAATAATTGTCTGAACAGTGTCCCTGGCCTTCTTTGGCCCTTTTTCTGAACCGAAAACAATGTCTTGACCATAGTTAACAACATTGTAAAGAGCCTCAATCCAAGCATCGTTGAAACTCTGGCTGATTACTTCAAAGTAAGGAATCATCTTTCTCTCCTGCTCATTTCATTTTGGAAATGAACTAAGCCCCTGGTACCACAATTCCTTAGTTTCGTCAAACTAAAGGCAAACCAGTAAAGAGATAAAAAATCTTCTCGGTAATAGACAAAACAAAACTCATATCAGTGAAAAAGATAAGGAAAAGAAGGATGATAAAACCAAATTGAGTTAAAAAACTTTTAAGAGCAATAAATCCCTCTCCCAAAATATCAAAAAGAATATGCGAGCCGTCCAAAGGAGGAAGAGGAATAAGATTGAAAATTGCTAATATAATATTATAGGAAACAACAAGAGAAAATAATTGATAAAATCCTGAAGGGAAAAAAGGAAGCCGAATGAACAAACCAAAAATTAAAGCTAAAAGCAAATTAGCCAATGGTCCTGCTAAAGCAATTTTTAAAGCTCCCCATTTCTTGTCTCTGACATTGTAAAAATCAATGGGCACTGGTTTAGCCCAGCCAACTATCGGTCCTTTTCCTCCGCTTAAAAGCAACAAAAGCAAGGGCACAATAAATGAACCAAGAGGGTCAAGATGATTTAAAGGATTCAAATTCAACCTGCCATTCTCTTTAGCTGTTGGGTCGCCAAGATAATAAGCAACAGTGCCATGAGCTACCTCATGAATAATAATGGAAAAAAGAATAACCGCCAGACCAATAATAGTAAGCAATAAATCCATATGTTTAATTATATACCACAAACTAAAAGGACTTGCAATTATTAATTTTTCTGCTAAGATGCGGATATATGGAAAAACAATGCGCTATCTGCGGAAAATCTTCATCAATGGGCGGAGAGTATAAAAAGCTTATTTCCCGATACAATCCCTCTCCTAAAAAAAGAAAATATCCCAATCTTCAATGGGTGAAAATTCCTGTTGAAACAACTCAAAAAAAATACAAAGAATTTGCTGGAAAAAGAGTTTTAGCTTGCGCAAAATGCATCAAGGCCTTGGCTAAGAAAGATTAATTTCTTCGGGCTGTCGTATAACGGTATTATTTGCGCATGGGGTGCGTAAGACCTGGGTTCAATTCCCAGCAGCCCGACCAGATTAAACTTTTTTCAAATTCAGAGGCGATTTGTTGCTCGCTCGCCCCGCCTTCGGCGGGTCTCGCTTCGCAAAAAGCCCTGTATTTCGGAATTAAATCGTAAGGTCGGACAAATTCAAATTCAGTTTTTCGGGAAAGCAAACGGCGGTTCGTTCCAATTTTTTCCGCCAATGATTTTATTTCATAAAAATCATTAGACAAAGCAAGTTTTTCGGCGTGGTGAGCGGTATTTATCCAA